>Ga0163154_10006023_pt1 | contig 15046 bp, 12 predicted proteins | sample OliLakLV19MP9P1_FD_148649 | JGI IMG/M metagenome (GOLD analysis project Ga0163154, IMG submission 148649) | Freshwater microbial mat bacterial communities from Lake Vanda, McMurdo Dry Valleys, Antarctica - Oligotrophic Lake LV.19.MP9.P1 | ecosystem: Environmental > Aquatic > Freshwater > Lake >... | reverse complement strand
CCTAACCCTAACCCTAACCCTAACCCTAACCCTAACCCTAACCCTAACCCTAACCCTAACCCTAACCCTAACCCTAACCCTAACCCTAACCCTGGTCTTTGTTTTTTGTTCCTGTTGCTTCCTGCTGTGGTGCAGAATTTGCATTCATGCCAGCCTAGTGGGTCTTCCTTATTTTGCTTCGGAACACATATTCCCCTCCATGTTCCTTATCAGCTGCTTTCTTTTTCTCTTGCTCTTCCACTCTTATGCGCTTGCGGTTGCCTCGTGCTTCCAGCTCTTGCTGTTTCTGAAGCTGTCAATTCATACGACTGTTGCTGCTGCGGTTTAGGAATAGCTCTTGGCCACTTAGATGGTTCGGATTCAAGTCATCAAGGCAGCTTGCCAGAACTGTGCTTTCCGAATTCATTCTTCCACATGCCACAGTTGCTTCTCTTGATCTAGCAGCTGCTCAGGTTTGTTGGTGGGCAGGAGTTGGGTGTTTGTTTTTTTTCTTCTTGTTTTCCATGTTCAGCTTTTTCTGTAAACAGATTGAACCATACAATATTTTTTAGTAAAGTTGATTTTTTTCTACCATTTAAATTCCAGTTGTGTCTTTTTTTGTTGCTCATTGTCCATACTCTTTATAAATTTTTTTCTTATTATTTGCTTATTCCCCTTTTTGTTGTTTGCAAATGACCAAATGCAGTCATGTATTCAATAGCCTGCATGCTTTTTTTACAAAAATCTTTGTGCTTTTGCTTCATACCTGCATCTGCACCCACACAGGGCCAACTATCAAAGCCTTCTTTGCATGTGGAAAAGTGGCTATGCTGCGCATCTAGAAGGTCTTTTACTGTGTCAAATATGCGCCGGTTCCAAATTCTTCCCGGCATATGGTCACAGCTGATCAGCCTTGCTGCATAGCCTGCTGCCATGCCAGGCCTTGTAATCTGTAAATACAAAAAAAATGAGACCAGTAAGGGTCAACTGTGCAACATGAAAGAGCATTATCACCTAGATGCTTTGAGCAGTGCTAACAAACTTCTACGCCAATCATGACAGCTAGCTCCTCCTTCTTTGTTGCTGCCAAGTTATTCGGCAAATTTTATGCATCATGAGCAAGAATATTTGCACACACTAAACATCACCACACACTCTGAACTGTGCACCACATCGCCAAACTACCACACCACACTGTTACACCACTGCACTCTCGCACATCCAAAAACCGACAACATAAACAAGTGTTTTGCTTACAAATTGCGTTTGGAAACTGTGGATCCTGCATGATTGCAACTTCCATCGCATCTGCAGAGCAGCTTAGCAATATAAAACAGCTGAAAGGAAGAAGAACTGCAACACGAGAAAAATCTGTGTGCAAAGCTGTCAAATTATGCAGCGCGACGAAAAATGAAGACCAAAATCGAAGCGAACAAGGACGTTTCTGACTAGATCGTTACGATTATATTGCTGTTTTATTTCATACAAACACTTTTGCAGCTCAAGAATGCTATAACTTTTTGTAAGAAAACAAAACTCTGTATGGTCGATCAACGATTGAAGAAGCAAACCCCCCCACCCAAGCTCGCTTTTGTACACATGAGCAATTGCTTAAACGTGTACGAATCGACCGAGGGCATTGGAGCTAAGTGAATAGCAAGCGGCTCAGTTCACCATCTCATGAGCACTCAATCTCGAAGCAGAAAAGTAAGGTTGCCACTTACTGTTCTTGGGCCATAGCTTTGCGATCTTGTTGTGCTTAGCTTTCAAATCTACAAAAGCTTGAGGCTCCATTTCGACATCAGTGAAAAGCGCCCCTCATTGGGCAGTCATGTTGACACCACAAACTCCATGCACCCTTAGAATAGCTTCAGGAAACCTTCGCAAAGCCTCTTCTGAAGAGCGCCAGCAATTGCGAGCCAGTTGGGTTCACGCTTACCATTTTGCGGCTCGAAGGTGCTATTTTCCGCGCTAGAAACCTGGGACATGGTGAGAAATCGCTTTAAACGAACACGGAGCACTGCTGGAGCTGAGCGCAAGCAGCGAAATGCCTTGTTGGGGCGGGTTTTATACGCCACTGGGACACATCATGCATATGTGGCAGTTCTAAAGCAACAGCATAAAAGAAAAGATATGCCTCAAATAGTTGCCAAATTAAAAAACTATGCACACCGAATGAAAGTATATATCATTTATTACATTTTCGTTGTTTTTGGTTTTTTTTCAGTTTTGAAAGATATACAATGTAAAAAGAAAGAAATATGGTTGAAATAGTTGACAAAAGAAAAAGATATGTACATAATATGAACAGGTATATCGTTTACTACAAATATCATGCAAAAAATCAGGTGCTCAACTTTTGGTGGCTGGTCCGTGCATTTTGTATGGGAAAATGACCTTTGCCCAAATGTTGCGGTTTGCTCCGTTTCAACAGCTGTTTTATATAACATTATTGTGGGGATTCCGAATCCATCAACCGATACCAAAAATGCTTTTATTGGTGATGAGAAAATTTGAAAGCTACGCGCGACAATTTTCACCCTCCGAGCGGTATACTGGTCGAACGCATGATCAAATGAAAAAGATATGGACATCACTAGAGAGGAGATATCGTGGGCTATCGAGTGCTGTAACATTTATTCAGTTCTAGCTTGTCCTTTATTTGTATGCTGTCTAAAGCTCGAAATTAACATCCATTTTGGGAATAACTTCCTAATAAGGCAAGCTACCACGATCGATCAGATGTTCGTTCGATAGAGAATAAAACGTTCTATCGACTGGCGTAAAGTTTACCACGATTATTTCGAAACTAAAGGCGTCCCAGGATTTCTTTGCCTCTTGCAGATGCTTTCCTTGCTTCAGAGCAGATGATACATTCCATATATTGCTGCTTTGCAACATATCGCAACGCGAAACGGAGCTTGAATAGCTTGTAATGTATCTTTGCAATTGCCTTTGAGAAAGATGGGGGAGTTTCTACCCTTCGAGTTCTTAAATATTATCATGATAAAAAAGGTCACGAGATGTTTCATCATGATGAATTTGTAACGGTCGTCATGATAATTGCTTTCATATTATCATGACGAAGATGATAATTCTTCTTGATGATAAAAATGATTTTGTCATGATAGTTGTAAACTGGGGGGACCAGACTGGATAAAACCACCAAAAGCACAACATTCTCACAGATTCTTTATTTGCCTTTATCGTGGAGTTCACCAGGTGACAGCAAAATACTGTAGAGTGCCCAATAGTCTTCAATGATTACCACCTGTGCGATAGATGGGGGCAACTGTTACATCACCGAAAATGCATGGGAGTTTATCGTGAATTGTCATGATAATCGTCATGATAATTATGATGAATCGTCATGATAATATTGTTCGTAATATCATAACAAAATCTTAGTACATCGCCTTGATGAAGTACTTGGTCATGATAATCGCAGCGATAAAACCGGCAGCAAAGAAGCAACACAATACAACAATTTAATTGTCAGTGAAAGCATAAGATGTTTGCATGCAGGATATTTGCAGGATGCTTGCAGGATGTTTGCATGCAGGACGTTTGCAGGATGCTTGCATGCAGGATGTTTGCAGGATGTTTGCAGGATGTTTGCATGCAGGATGTTTGCAGGATGTTTGCAGGATGTTTGCATGCAGGATGTTTGCAGGAAGTTCGTATGCAGGATGTTTGCAGGATGTTTGCAGGATGTTTGTGTGCAGGACGTTTGCAGGATGTTTTTGTGCAGCATGTTTGCAGGATGTTTGCAGGATGTTTGCATGCAGGATGTTTGCAGGATGTTTGCATGCAGGATGTTTGCAGGATGTTTGCAGGATGTTTGCATGCAGGATGTTTGCAGGATGTTTGCATGCAGGATGTTTGCAGGACGTTTGCAGGCAGGATGTTTGCAGGATGTTTGTGTGCAGGATGTTTGCATGGAGGATGTTTTTGTGCAGCATGTTTGCAGGATGTTTGCAGGATGCTTGTGTGCAGGATGTTTGTGTGCATGAGCAACAACAGTCCTGCCAATATTGTGCGGCTCCTTCTGTCACACCTGGACCTTTCCTCCACAACAAGGGTCATCCGCAGCGTTTGAAGTGGCAAGCCTGCTTCAGCACCTCTTGCTACCAGCGGCTATGAATAGCGACCTCGAACTCGCCCACATTCTGCTTGACAGGCACTGCATCGATGCGAACACCCCCACCAATGGCACAGCAGACATGCCAGTGCTGGCTGCACTGCGCAAGGGCCATCCTGACATGGCTTGGTTGCTACTGGCTAACAGTGCGGACCCAAACGCCATGTCCGACAGTGGCGCTAGTTTGCTGCTGCAAGTGTGCATCTCACGAGCCGATCTTGAGGGCATCGAACTGCTGCTCATGGCGTCGGCCAAATGTGAATGCGCTGCTGCGCACTGGCACATTTGCCGGCTACTTGCCTTTGAAACTCACACTCGCCCCGAAATGCGATCGAATCGTGCAAACTGCTGCTGTGCGTGGCCGCAACCGACTCAGCAGCAGCGTCACGTCGGTCATTGGGTGAGGAGCGACAACTGAGAGGCCTTTTGCTGTCTGACATCAAGGCAGGAACACTCTTGCTGCACGCTCCAACTGCTCAAGTGACCTCGCTGAACCTGTCAAACAATTTGCTCTACTGTCTTGATCTGTCTGCAATGCGGTATCGCGCCCTGACGTCGCTGCTGTTATCCGACAACCGACTGCAAGAGATTCCGCGTGGGCTGCACTTGTTCATGAACCTGAGACATTTGGACCTTACCTCAAATGCCATCTCTGACCTCAGCCCACTGCGCGACGACCACCCGCAGCGGCTGCAGGGTCTGCTCCTGCGTGGCACTCCGCTCGCCAGCCTGCTGCTGTGGCTACATGGCCTGTTGAGCCTGCAGATGCTGGAAGTTGACCCGAGCCCGAATCTCAGGGAACACACCTGCTGTACTTCGGAAGCCTGCACGGGACCCCCTGCGCTTCCAGTGTGACACTGAGCATCGATCGGTTCGGTGAAGCAGCGCCAAGTTAATGCTTGTGGGCGAGGAAAACATTGGCAAAACCAGCCTGGCACAGTTTTTGCTCAACGACACGCTGGTCTATGCGTTGCAGCCCAACGTCTCGACCAACGGCATCGCGATCGCCGACTGGACCGGCCACGATGTGCAGCATGGCTGGCGCTCATACTGCTCTTTATTCTTTGAGTACTTTCCGAGTGCCGGTTTGGCCACCACATCGTCCAGCCCACCCGGCTTGCGGGGGCACGGCATGCGATCGATGACCTGCAATGCTGTCCCAAGTGCTCAAAAGGCACTCTGATTGCAAACTTGATGATGCTGTCAGTGTGGGATTTCAGCGGTCAGGATGTGTTTTACCCGACTCAATCATATTTTTTTGGTATATACTCATGAAAGTGCCTTGTGAGGTGCAGATTTTTCGCGTTGCTGATGCTGTATCCAAGAGCGACCGGTCAATCTATGTTGTGGTTTTCGACTGCACCAAAGATCTCGAGCAATATCACACTCGCCTCGAGTACTGGCTGCGTCAGATCAACTTGTTGGTGTGCAACCGGCCACCCATCCGCATGGTGGGCACGCACTGCAATCAGCACCACGAGGCGTCGATCGCCGCACTGACGGCCAGCGCTGAGTCATGCTATCGCAAGCCATGGTGCGGCCACATGCGTGGTATTCATTGCATGAGTTGTGTCAAGTGCATCGGACTGGACGACTCTGAGACGTGAAGTGCTTGACGCTGCTCGAAAACTGCTCTCCTCGCTTCATGTTCCGGCCTACTATCTCGTTCTGAAACAACTGCTGCGCGAGGTGAAAGCCGAATTGAAGAATATCTCCGATTTGGCGCATTTGAAGTGCATGCTCAAGTGTGTCTCAAGTGTGCCCCTGCTGCGAATGACAAATGCCAGTTTGCACGTGAACTGAAGACTGCGCTGTTGTTTTTCGCCAACTGCGGTCACATGCTGTAATTTTACACGCCGGAACGGAGCGCTCTTGTGATTCCTGATAAAAAGTGGCTCTCTGAATGTTTGCAGGATGCTTGCATGTAGAATGCTTGCAGGAAGTTTGTATGCAGGATGTTTGCAGGATGTTTGCATGCAGGATGTTTGCAGGATGTTTGCATGCAGGATGTTTGCAGGATGTTTGCAGGCAGGACGTTTGCAGGATGTTTGCAGGATGTTTGCATGCAGGATGTTTGCAGGATGTTTGCATGCAGGATGTTTGCAGGATGTTTGCAGGCAGGACGTTTGCAGGATGTTTGCAGGATGTTTGCATGCAGGATGTTTGGAGGATGCTTGCATGCAGGATGTTTGCAGGATGTTTGCAGGCAGGATGTTTGCAGGATGTTTGCATGCAGGATGTTTGCAGGAAGTTCATATGCAGGACGTTTGCAGGATGTTTGCAGGCAGGATGCTTGCAGGATGTTTGTATGCAGGATGTTTGCAGGATGTTTGCATGCAGGATGTTTGCAGGGTGCAGGATGTTTGCATGCAGAACCTTTGCATCTTTATGCTTCTTGCATTCATTTGTCTTTCCTGAGTATGCTTCTAGACACCTATCAGAGCTGCCTTGCAATGCGTGCAGTTCACACCGATTGCTCCTGCACCATGCAATGGACACTGTTGTGTCACCAGCATGCTGCACTGCACACCTGTCCATGCTTGAAGAACCACTCACTGATCTGCATGACAAGCTAATGGTACGATGATGTTATGTGTACTTTACCATGCTGTGATGTGTGCTGTGTTTTTGTGTGCTTTGCTATGTACTGTGTGCTTTTATGCTCTTCTGAGACTTGCTGCTTGCTGGGCGACATTCCCATTGCACAGATGTAGGTGTTCATGGCCAAGTGCACTAGGAACCACACCTGCCTTGTAACACACATGCTGCTAATAAATAGCTGATTGCATGCAAAAAGAGGAAGTGAAGCCAAAGTCACTGACAAAAATACTATGCAAAACAGCAATAAGGAGAAAGAAAAGAAAAAGTGCAGAAGACCTGCTTGCATGTTACAGCACTGTACTGCTGCACTGTATAGTATAGAACACAGCTATACATATGTATAGTGCTGTGTGGTACTTAAATTTATCAAGCACTGTACCTGTTCCACCTCAAACACACTCACGCTGTATGTGGAGCAGGCTGTTTGCAGGCATGACAGTGGATTTGTTGCCCACATGCAAGCTAGCATGCAGAGGACATGCATGCCAACAAGCACCTTGCAAGCCAACAGCTATGTAGCAGCAGACAACATAGCAGTATGCATGGTGGCAGTGGCTGCAAGCTTGAAGCAGAAGTGCACTCACCAGCAACAAGCGCCTTGACATAATGTTCAGAATCTCTCCTTGCATGACTAGATGTAGTCTACACAGGCCCTGGTGGTTAGCCATTTAGTTAATTATGTCATTTTTTTTTTAAGCAACACCATCCAAGGGGAATTTTGCCATCATTCCACTCACTTCAACCAACGAGCTACCCAGTTGGAGTGACTCAAGCCCTGGCTGTGTCAGTACTCATAACGCTTGTCTTGCAACACTGGTAGATCCTTATGCCATGCACTCTTCTGCAATGTACTCTCCAAAAGTACAAAAAATGTGGGTGATTGGTTTTTTTGTTGTTATGTCTTAATAAATAATATTTTTTTTGGTTTCCATATTTTTTTGGGGGAGTATAACAAAGAAGACTAGGTCCTCAAAGGTAGGTGGTGTATTTTAGCAGTGTAACACCTGATGGCAATGAATGAATGAATGATAGGTTAATATACAGTAATACTGATAATGCTGATCAATCACTGCTGCTGCTGCTGCTGCTGCTGATATGCTTCATAAATTGCTTCCTCTCCTCCCTTATGCTGTTTCATAAGAGTACGCCATCGACAAGAAATATCACTGCTTCTTCTGTTATTGAAAAAAGGAACCATGGATTGCCATCCGTGATTTTCTTTCTTCAATTTTATCAGCAGAAGAGTATCTTCCAGTGTCCATTTTATCCGCTTCAGAACATTGGTACCAGGTATTCGCTCTCTTTTGGCGACCAAATCTTCTTTTGGCTGGATATATGGCTCTATGACTCCCCTGTCAGATGGCAAGAGACGAATTTTGTCAACATCTCGGTAGTGAAGGACCATTTTTGTAAACTGGGCAACAAGTGGAGAAAAGCAGTTTGGGTAATCTTCAAAGAGCTGTTCAATTACATATCGCCTTCCAATTTCTTTACAAACATTTGCTTCCTTTGTCACGATGCCAGCTTCAGTTTTTTGTGCATAAAGCTCTTTGACTTGTATTTCAAGCTCACTGCTTTCTGCAATAAACTGACTCCATGACTTATTCCAACAACGAGCAGTGATGCTGTGAAGATCGCGCTTTGTCATTTGGCTGCTGTCAAAGTTTGAAGTGCCTGGATTTTGCAGAATTGCTGTGTTTATTGCTGCATTAAATGATGTGTAGTTGGTTTCCTTCGGCCATTTTGGCTGCAATGGGCCGGGAAGGTTGTGGAATGCAGTAGGAGTTGTGAGAACAGGATCAATTGGTGTTGTTGCATCACCAACTGTTTTGGTGAGGCGATTACCAATGATCATTTTCCGCGCTGCCTTCTTCACATAGCGGCGCTGTGCGTTGCCACCTGGTGTCCAACCTGCAATAAATGCTGTACTTTCCAGTACAGCTTGCTGCGCAGTTCTGTCTGTTCCGGCCTTTATAAGAGCAGAGCAAATAAATCCAGCACGTAGGGAGTGATATGTATGAAAGCCCTCTGGAAATCCAGCTTGAAAAGATCGCCTCTGAACCATTGCTGACATGGCTAACTCATCCCAGTGCCAAATCTTGAGAGCATTTTGCTCATCAGAAAGATCCCATGAATCGCAATTCTCCAAGTCTAAACCAAAAGCTTGAGTCAGGTGCTTGTTGAGCCAATATACTGGGTCATAATTTGCAGCTGTGGCAAAGTTTCCCTCCAGTGCTACTATTTGATCCCAGTTATCATCGCCCTTTGTAACTCGGAATGAAAGCTGAATGACTCGCGTTTCGTGCTCTGTAAGGTGCCATTCAGTATGGATATCTCCCAAAGTTACTGCAGCCATTGTGCAAGCTCTTGCCCCTGTGGAAACAGCAATTAAGAAATTGCTTGCTTCTTCAGCTTTTCCAGCATGCCCCTCTGGAGTAGACGCTATGATATGTTCCACATCAGCTATTGTAGCGGGATTGCGGCCCTGAATCTGATGCAGTTCTGGAAAATCATGCTTCACTTGCTTTAAGACCTTCTTAAGCCGATTACACACACTTACTGGTACCTCAGTTCCGGTACTTTCAATGTGTATTCTCTTAAGAGCTGGTATGAAAACTGATTCTATTGAACCAATGCCATACTCACAAGCCTCAGCAAGAAATCTAACAAAGATGGCACAGGATTCAGCTTCAAGGGGAAAGGGAGGAACTGGGTCTCCATTTTCAGCTTGGATGCACTGCATAAAGTCTTCATAGATTGGTAAAACCCATGCATCTTTACGCAGTGTAGAGAAGGAAAATGTTTGACTGCTTTCTGAGAGCTTATTCAGAGTTGACTGATTAAGCTTTTTTAAAGCCATTGTCGCTTTGCTCACGCGATTTTGCACTTCAGTAGGCTGCTGCTGCTGCTGCTTCTGCTTCTGCTGGGAATGATTCAGAGCAGCCTCAATGTCAGTTGTTGTTGTTGTTGTTACAGAGGATGGTGATTTCTTCCCATGCTGCTTTCCTGATGATGATTTTCCCTCTTTCTTGTTTTCTCCCCTGTTCACAATTGCTTCCTTTTCTCCCTCTTGGGAGACCACTTTTTTTGACAAAGACTGGGCTGGTCGCTTTTCACTTGCAGGCTGGTCCTTTTCTGGTGCTGCTGCTGCTGCTGCTGCAGCAGCAGAGAGGAAAAACCTAACAGTTGGTTTATCTCTTATTGTGTTATTCACAGCAATTTTTATTTTCTTTATTGGTGGACACTTGGCCTTATGCTTATAGTGATTGCGCCCAGCTAAAATCTTAGCCTGAAGCTTTCTTGTTGTGGCTTGAAGTCCAGCAAGTTGCAAGCTGTTTGCAGTCGCTGTATTAGGAGCGGTATTGAAAACAGCAACATTGTCATCAGCATTATCAGCACCTGCATTTTCCTCATCAGAATGCTCTGATGCAGGTGGTGGTACATAATCCCTATCTTCAAAGGAATCATCATCATCATTGCTGTCTCCATCCCCAATAGTCTCATTTAATGATTCTTTTCCTACTGATGTATCTGGCAAAGTGAATTGAGAATCCGATTCTGCATCTGCTGCTGCTGCCTTTTTGCTGCTAGATTCATCACAGTCATCCACTGGAGACTCTGCAGTTTCCTGGCATGCTGCATTTTCCTGGCAAGCTGCATTTTCCTCTTGATTATTGCAATCCAGAGTGCCTTCAGAAGCGCCTGTGGAGTGCTGTCGCATGCACTCTTCACACTGACATGCTTCTGCTGCTTCTGCTGCTGCTGCTGATGATGACGATGACGACGAGGGATCTTCACATTCAGCATCTGATACAGATTCTGCTGCATCATGGTCATCTCTCTTATCATTTTTATTCAATGACAGTGATGACCCTTGAATGCATTCTGTGCATGAGCATGCACTTGCACTGCTGCTCATCTGATCATTTGAAGCTACTTCTGTTTCAGTGTTTGTACTACTGATAAGTGCTTCTTCGGTGCACATCTGAGTGCTGCTGTTGGTATCTTTTGATGCCAATTTCCTCTTTCTCTTCTTCAGAGAAGGAGGTGATTCCACTGCATTTGTGTATGCAGGGCTTTTGTTCCGGACTGATCCAGATGCTTTATAGTTGGGTGCTAGTGGCGTAAGCCACTTATTTCCACGCTTCTCAGCAGGTTGCATATGAAGTTTGTTACGATACTGAGGTCTTTTTTCAGTACGAGGGGAAAGCACTTCACTCACTCTTCCCCTATAGAAGGAATTGGTGTCCGCATTGCATGTACACATGCTCCGAGAACAACATGCCCTTTTTCTGCTCAGCCCTTGAGGCCATCTAAACTTTAAAAGTGCAATGACGGTAATATGCCCAAAATTCCCCCGACCACTTACCCACACACTCACTCTATGCTGTACGCTGAATATCACAGTGAAATGTGCATATGCCTCTTACTAATGCACTATTTTTTCCCTCCAGTGGCAAGTTTGGATTACAGGCCTTTGTGCAGGAGTAAGCAGAGCACTATGAGGGGGGGGCCCTTTTTTTCAGCAACTTCCCACCACGCAATGCATGAGCAGGTATTTGCTGTGTGCTGAGAGAGAACTCTGCCTTTGCTGTGGGATTCAATCAGCAGAAAACTTTGCATTTCATGAAAATAACACATGAAACTCTCCAAAAGAATGCATAATTGCATATATAATTGCAACTTATTATAGCAAGTGATGTGCTTCTGTTCACAGGATGTTTGCAGGCAGGATGTTTGCATGCAGGACGTTTGCAGGACGTTTGCAGGATGTTTGCAGGCAGGATGTTTGCAGGACATTTGCAGGATGTTTGCAGGATGCTTGCATGCAGGATGTTTGTGTGCAGGATGTTTGCAGGATGTTTGCAGGCATGACGTTTGCAGGATGCTTGCAGGATGCTTGCATGCAGGATGTTTGCAGGACGTTTGCAGGATGTTTGCATGCAGGATGTTTGCAGGACGTTTGCAGGATGTTTGCAGGATGTTTGCAGGATGTTTGCATGCAGGATGTTTGCAGGACGTTTGCAGGATGTTTGCAGGACGGATGTTTAAATGCAATTGCTAGCAACAGTCTGAAGATGCTGGCACACACAAGGGGCATGAGAGGGGTGTTCAACATGCCAGAGCACCTCATGTCACTGTGCCATGGCTGTGAGCATGTCCAGCTGCCACAACAGGTCAGGCTTGGCCTTTCACAGGTGCACAATGTTGTTTTCATGGTGCATGTTGTTCATCATGATCTGGTTCCAGCTTTGCACCTGTGTCAGCCAGCTGTTGTCCTTGTGAACAGGTGGACCTTGAGCTCCTGCCACATTGCAGCTCCATCATTGCTGGCAGTTGGCACTCAGCACATGCGTACAGATATGCACAGACACATGCATCTACAACAGGCCTTGTTGTAGTTTGCATGCTCAAGCCACACCACCACACTCTACAGGTTGCTCTTTTCAGATGCAAGCTCTTCTTCAGCACATCATCTGTGTGTGTGCCTCATTGTTGTGTGGTGGTAGCTGTGGTGGTGGACTGCAGAGACAAGTTGCTGCCACTGAGGTCAAGGAGCTATTTCTGCACATCTTTGATCTCATGTGTGGCCACTGGCCCAAGAACAGCATTTTTGCTCCTTGACCAAGTCCAGCTTGTGCTGCACACCATTGTGCAGCACATGCATGATGGCCAGGACCATGCACACCACATGCAACAACTCAGCAGCAGTTTTGTGGCTGCATGTGCTCATGGCCATGCTATTCCTCTGGCAGCTGGGTCTGGGATGGTCTCAAGTACTGCCAGCCACTTGAGTGCAGCCACCACCAGCTTATCTGTGGCACACCACCTACTGCACTATTGCAGCAGTACTGTCATAGCACAGCAGTACAGGACAGTAAAGCAGGCAGTGTTCCTGATACCACACAGCACACCACCAAAGTACATATGGTACTCAGTATCATGTGGCTTGCATTGCTATTCTCCTTGCTTTTTCGAGCATCTTCTTCTGCTTCATCGTCCTCTGTGCTTGCTTCATTCCATCCTTCTGCTTCCTGCGATTGTTTTTTTCTCCCATCTATATGTGCTTGAACACCCATCAGGGCCTTTTCTATGCTTCAAGCAGCACTTTCTGTCTAAATTTGTGCCTCTGACAAGACCATACATATGCACACATGACACACTCTCGTACTTGGGCATGCATATGCACACATACACCTGCATACAGATGTGCATGCACACAAAACACACCAGTTAAGTAAACAAACCTATGCGAGCACATTGCAGTAGTGTGCTGCTGCAGCACTGTACAATACTGGATACCTGTCTGTATGGTACTGCACTATGGTCCAGTACAGCAGTACTACCTGTACTCAAAGCACTCTGCTTTTTTTTCCCATCCTCATGTCTTGTATGCTGTCCTGTGCTGTGTGCTGTACAGTACTGTCTTGTGCACTGTACTGTACTGTCTCGTGCACTGTACTGTACTGTCTTGTGCACTGTACTGTACTGTGTGCTGTCCTGTGCACTGTACTGTACTGTCTCATGCACTGTACTGAACTGTCTTGTGTGCTGTACAGTACTGTCTTGTGCACTGTACTGTACTGTCTTGTGCACTGTACTGTACTGTCTTGTGCACTGTACTGTACTGTGTGCTGTCCTGTGCACTGTACTGTACTGTCTTGTGCACTGTACTGTACTGTCTTGTGCACTGTACTGTACTGTCTCGTGCACTGTACTGTACTGTCTTGTGCACTGTACTGTACTGTGTGCTGTCCTGTGCACTGTACTGTACTGTCTCATGCACTGTACTGAACTGTCTTGTGTGCTGTACAGTACTGTCTTGTGCACTGTACTGTACTGTCTTGTGCACTGTACTGTACTGTCTTGTGCACTGTACGGTACTGTGTGCTGTCCTGTGCACTGTACTGTACTGTGTGCGGTCCTGTGCACTGTACTGTACTGTCCTGTGCACTGTACTGTACTGCACTGTCTTGTGCACTGTACTGTACTGTCTTGTGCACTGTACTGTACTGTGTCCTGTCCTGTGCACTGTACTGTACTGTCTTGTGCACTGTACTGTACTGTCTTGTGCACTGTACTGTACTGTCCAGTGCACTGTACTGTACTGTCTTGTGCACTGTGCTGTACTGTCCTGTGCACTGTACTGTACTGTCTTGTGCACTGTACTGTCCTGTCCTGTGCACTGTACTGTACTGTCTTGTGCACTGTACTGTACTGTCTTGTGCACTGTACTGTACTGTCTTGTGCACTGTACTGCACTGTGTGCTGTCCTGTGCACTGTACTGTACTGCACTGTCTTGTGCACTGTACTGTACTGTCTTGTGCACTGTACTGTACTGTCTTGTGCACTGTACTGTACTGTCTTGTGCACTGTACTGCACTGTGTACTGTCCTGTGCACTGTACTGTACTGCACTGTCTTGTGCACTGTACTGTACTGTCTTGTGCACTGTACTGTACTGTGTCCTGTCCTGTGCACTGTACTGTACTGTCTTGTGCACTGTACTGTACTGTCTTGTGCACTGTACTGTACTGTCCAGTGCACTGTACTGTACTGTCTTGTGCACTGTGCTGTACTGTCCTGTGCACTGTACTGTACTGTCTTGTGCACTGTACTGTCCTGTCCTGTGCACTGTACTGTACTGTCTTGTGCACTGTACTGTACTGTCTTGTGCACTGTACTGTACTGTCTTGTGCACTGTACTGTACTGTCTCGTGCACTGTACTGTACTGTCTTGTGCACTGTACTGTACTGTCTCATGCACTGTACTGAACTGTCTTGTGCACTGTACTGTACTGTGTGCTGTCCTGTGCACTGTACTGTACTGTACTGTCTCATGCACTGTACTGTACTGTCTTGTGCACTGTACTGTACTGTCTTGTGCACTGTACTGTACTGTCTCATGCACTGTACTGAACTGTCTTGTGCACTGTACTGTCTCATGCACTGTGCTGTTTACTGTACTGTCTTGTGCACTGTACTGTACTGTACTGTCTCATGCACTGTACTGTACTGTCTTGTGCACTGTACTGTACTGTCTTGTGCACTGTACTGTACTGTCTTGTGCACTGTACTGTACTGTCTCATGCACTGTACTGTACTGTGTACTGTCTTGTGCACTGTACTGTACTGCACTGTCTTGTGCACTGTACTGTACTGTCTTGTGCACTGTACTGTACTGTACTGTCTTGTGCACTGTACTGTACTGTCTTGTGCACTGTACTGTACTGTACTGTCTTGTGCACTGTACTGTACTGTACTGTCTTGTGTACTGTACTGTAATGTACAGCTCTATAGCACTGTACTGCCCCATAGTGCTGT
>Ga0163154_10006022_pt1 | contig 15047 bp, 15 predicted proteins | sample OliLakLV19MP9P1_FD_148649 | JGI IMG/M metagenome (GOLD analysis project Ga0163154, IMG submission 148649) | Freshwater microbial mat bacterial communities from Lake Vanda, McMurdo Dry Valleys, Antarctica - Oligotrophic Lake LV.19.MP9.P1 | ecosystem: Environmental > Aquatic > Freshwater > Lake >... | reverse complement strand
ATTCAAAATAGGTTATAGTAGTAGGATATGACATTTTTAGTAAACCTCATCAAACGCGGTATCAAACGATTCTTAACCATTCAAGTAATGGTATTTAGCACAATTTTTGGTGTCTTCTTTGTATTTCTTTTTATTGGTGTTTTCGCCTTAGCTGTAACAGACGCAAGTGACTCTGCACCTAAAACTGAAGATGGTTATCTAACAGTCAGTGGTGAAGAAGATGCAGATATTACACTGCTTTCTATTCCCATTCATGGTGTAATCATGGGAGAGAGCGAAGACCTGGGAGGATTCTTTGAGAGTTTTACCGAAGGAATTGTCTATGGCTATGATATTAAAGATGAATTGATTGCTGTCGCAGAAAAAGATGACATCGATGGCGTTATTTTAGAAGTTGACTCTCCAGGAGGAACTATTTTTGGCAGTGTAGCAATTTCCGAAGGAGTAAAAGCTTACAAAGAAAAAAGTAAAAAACCAATTTACGTATACGTTAGTGGCATGGCTGCTTCTGGCGGTTACTGGGCGTCAGCAAATGCAGATAAAATCATTGCAGATTATGGCACAGCAATTGGGAGTATCGGTGTCATATCAGGTCCATTCAAATATTACGATACAGTCAAGACAGAAGGTGGCGGTATTTTCGCTCCAACTATCGAAACTGAGAACGGCATTCAAACAGAGTACATAACTGCTGGTACCTATAAAGACTTAGGAAATCCATACAGACCAATGAGCGATGAAGAGCGATTAGTATTACAGACAGGTGCTGACAATGCTTACAATGCCTTTGTGAATTACATAAGTGATAGTCGTAAGATTGAACAAGATCAAATTCGTAATCAAATTAAGGCTTTAATCTATGATGAAACACAGGCATTAAGCTATAAGCTCATAGATGCTGTGGGTGGTCGAGATAATGCCTATCAACAATTAGCAGAAGCAGCAGGTAACCAACAAAATTTCCGAGTAGTCAGGGAAGATGATCAAGGAGACATTTTAAAAGCAGTCTTTGGCGTCAGTCAAAATTTTATCAAATCAGAACCACGAAAAATCAGCATCTGTGACAAGGTCAACGTCATGGCATTTCACGGTGACTGGCAAAAGGTTTGTACTTTTTAAAGTCAGTAATAATATCCTCTTGTATTCTCGAAAGACTATCAGCATAATGAGACTATGCCTCATCTTGGTGAAGTTATTGCCCATCTTTTCCATCCTCGAAGGTCAAACAATCAGCGTCCTCGGATACTTCATGCCGAAGCGTTGATGATGCTGGCTTTTGTGTCGATAGGATTTACCTTTCTCGTTTACAGAACTGCATTTTTCAATACCTCTATGGGTACTATTTTGGGTTATGCCACCAATATTACAGCGGCGCATGTTATCGAACAAACGAATCAACAACGAGCCAGCCAAGGTTTATCTCCGCTGAACTCAAACGGCTTGCTGGCCAGCGCCGCCGAGAAAAAGGCAGCAGACATGTTTAGTCATCAATACTGGGCTCACGTATCACCAGCTGGTGTTCAACCTTGGACATTTATTTCTGATAGTGGCTATTCTTATCGTTGGGCTGGAGAAAATTTAGCTAGAGATTTTGGTCAAACTTCTGAAATGATGGTGGCTTGGATGAATTCACCAAGTCATCGGGCAAATATAGTTCATGATAGATATACAGAAATTGGTATAGCAGTGGTAAATGGCGTTTTAGAAGGTCGAGAAACTACCTTAGTGGTGCAGATGTTTGGTACTCCAGCTACTCAAGTTGCATCCATTTCACCAGAGTCTGATCAAGTTTCAATTATTCGTGAATATGAGCCAGAAGTAAAAGAAGCAGTTAAAACTAACACACTAGTTGTTACTGAGGCTCCAACAAAAGCGGAGTTAGTTGCAGAAACGAGCTCACAGCCTTCTCCAGAAGTAAAAGCTGGGGCCAGTGTGCCTAGTGGCTCATTACTGAGCTCACCGCAATTGTCTCCATTAGAACTTATGCAAGCTTTCTTTTTATCAATAGTGTTTGTGCTGATCGTAGTTTTATTATATGACTTTTTAGTTGCCTCGGACAAAAATTTAGTTCGCTTAGTTGGCAAAAATATTGCTCATTTAGCATTACTAACAGTTGTAGCCTTTTTAATTATTTTCTTTAGAAGTGGTTTAATTAAATAGAAAAAAGTGTATGACAATTCAAAAAGAACTTAAAAATCATGCTTTTGCCTATGTAGTGTTATGTATGGGATTAGTTATTACTGGCTTGTTATATGTAGCAGTTTGGCCAGACAGAGTTGCTTTAAGAATTGTTAGTATTTGTTTAACAATTTTTTATATAATGTGGGGAATTATTACTCACATTCATCATGACCGCATTTCTTGGAGTGTTGTAGTAGAATATGTAGCAGTAGGTAGTTTAAGTGGTTTACTTTTAATATTATTGACGATATAAGCATCACCATATTATTAGAAAGAGGAGGAGTTATGAAGGGAATAATTTTAGCTGGCGGTTCCGGCACAAGACTGAGACCTTTAACAAAAGTTACTAGCAAACAGTTGTTACCAATTTATAACAAGCCAATGATTTATTTTCCGCTGCACACATTATTGGAAGCTGGAATAAAAGACATTTTGATTATAGTTGCTCCAGATCACGCCGGCGACTTTTTAAAGTTACTTGGTAGTGGTAATGAATTTGGTTGTAAATTTACATATGAGATTCAAGATAAACCAGAAGGATTAGCTCAAGCCTTTATTATTGGAAAAAACTTTATTGGTAATGACGACGTTACTTTAATTTTGGGAGACAATGTATTTGAAGATAATTTCTCCGAAGCAATTCGAACTTTCAAATCTGGTGGCAGAGTTTTTGCTAAAAAAGTTTCAGATCCAGAACGCTTTGGTGTGGTAGAGTTTGATGAAAAGCAGCAGGCACTCTCTATTGAAGAAAAACCAACTCAACCTAAGTCTTCTTTTGCAGTCACCGGTTTGTATATTTATGATAATACTGTTGTAGAAAAAGCAAAAAATTTGCAGCCTTCTCCTCGAGGTGAGTTAGAAATAACTGATTTAAATAATGTTTATTTGCAAGATGGTACTCTTGATGTAGCTTTTGTAGAAGGTAAATGGTTAGATACAGGTACTTTTGAATCATTACATGAAGCAATCATTTTTGCTCGAGATCAAGAATTAGCTCAAGCCAAATCGTAATATGAGAAAAATAATCTTAGCTATCTCAATCTGTCTAGCTCTAGCTGTAATTCCTGGCCTTGGATATTCACAACCAAGTCAAGTATTTAGTCAGACAGATACATTTGATGTTCAAGATAGAATTTTTCAACAAAGAAGATATAGTGCCGAAATTGCTCAATCACAAAAATTGTATTTAGATCAAATGGAGACATATAGAGCTTCTGAACGGCAATTCACCATTTCTCGAGGTCAATTTACTGGACTAGATAATTTGTCTTCTTTGGAGGAGTTGGTTAAAAGTACTCACTCATTTTATGTCATTCGCTCCAAAGTACTCATTACTTATCTTGAATTGATGCATTCAGTATTATTAGAAACCGATGGTGTTGAATTAACACTAAAAGAAGAAGCACTCTCTGAATCTCTGGGAACTATTCAAAAGCTACAAGCACATTTAGTGGTGGTAGAAGCGGCAAACGATCGAAATAGTCTTAATCTCGCTGCTACAGAGTTTGAGAAGATATATCTAGAGACAGAAAGCAATGCACACTTTATGATGGCATTAGTGATGGTTGGTAATGTGCAACAAATCTTTGATAAAAGTGTCCTTATTCAAAAAGAAGTTAAAACCAAAGCCGAAACTGCAAATGTCTCAGCTCTTAATAAAGCAGAATTTGATCGATCATATGCAGAAATTGATAAGGCTGTTTTTGAAGTCCGAGCCGAACTTCAAGCTATTGTTCAAATTATGACTGAGACAAAAGATGAGTATAACAAAAACACTTACAGAACAAATTTAAACGAAATTAATAAGGTATATAGTAAAGTTATTCGAGTTATATCTTTTGTAGAAGAAGCTAATAATAAGCTACCAAGATAATATGAGTCTTTTTAATCAATCACCATCACAAACAGGTTTTAATGATCAGGAACGATTTAATGAGTCAGAAACACCTATCTATCATGATGAACCTGAAATTGCAGAAGCACCTAAATCAAAAAAGAAGCTTTATATATTTGCTGGAGTCGGTGGTTTTATTGTTTTACTAATTATCTTGTCAGTAATTATTATTATGAACAGAGAAGTATTGCCAGCTGATGATGATGTAGTAGAAGTACCTGCGGAAACTATACCGCTGTCTTCAGACAAAGTTACACGCGAAATTCAAGAACTAAAAGCAGAATTAGAATTGGCTGATCCAAGTATTCAAATTTTTACTTTTCCGCCAGTGGCAGCCACAGTCAGAATTGATCCTAAACCTCGAAATTAAGGATAATTAACTTTTATTTTCTGGAACACTTTTAATTTGACTCACTTGTTTATAAATAAAGAGACAGTAAATCCAAAACAAAATACTACTAAACTCTTGTAAGCTGACATTAAATAGCGATACTGTCACCGTTTGAGCTAATTCTATAACCACTATCAAGTACAGACAGATTGCCAAGATTTTTGAATAACTAATTTTGAGATGCACTATATTACGTATCAAATAAATCATTAATGAATATAAGAACGCTTGCCAAATATTACTCAGTAATAATACTACTACCTGAAAACCCATAACCAAGATAAAAAGAAGCACACTGTTATTTTGAATCTGTGCTCCAATTTCTGTGACACTTTGTACTATCTGACTCTTATTTGCTGTCCAAACTTCTGGTGTTATGTAATCACTTAGTTTAAGATGATTCCATTCACCAGTCATTGTATTTAGTGAGATATATTCTTTTGAAATAATTACTGCGCTGCTTTCAGTTAATGTACCAGAGATAGAACTCAAAGGTATCTGAGAGTCTAAAACTGTTGCCATATTTTTAGTAGTAAATGTATCGTTCAGTTTTGATTTTGGAGGAAAAGTAACTGTTAATGGTGCAGAAGAAATGTTTAAGATCGGTGATTCCCAATTTATCACAATATCATCTGGCAAGGTTTGTTGTAAATGATTGGCTAAGTAAGTAACTTCTTGTTGAGCAATAGGGAAAAAACGAATTCCCATGGCCAAACCTTGCACCAAGCCAAATAGTAGTGTCCAAAAAGTGAAGAAAAGCCAAGCATTTCTGGCTGGTGACAAAACCACTGCCTGATAAAATCGAGCATCACTTAAGGACAATAAAAGTTTTTTAAAGTAAGATCTCAACCACATATCTGGATATCTTATCAGTAACAAGCATATATCTCCACAGCAAAGGCAAATTTACTCATCTGCTATTGTTATCAGGTTTTTTTTGATATACTCCAAAGTATCTATTAAGGAACGTATGTCATATAATTTCACAGCTTTTGATGATAAAGCGCAAAAACAAATTGAATTTGCCAAACAACAATTTAGTCAGCTGAGAACAGGTAAAGCATCTATCCAAATGTTAGACTCAGTCAGCGTGGAAGCATATGGTTCGTATATGAAACTCAATGAAGTAAGCAATGTTTCTGTGGCGGATCCGCAATTATTACATGTTACTCCTTGGGATAAAAGTTTATTGGGTGCTATCGAAAAAGCTGTTGCCAGTGCTGGTCTTAATTTAAATGCGGTGGTTGATAGAGATATGATTAGAATTCCCGTACCCGCTCTTACAGAAGATAGACGTAAAGAGATGGTCAAGTTACTTTATAAGCATCTTGAAGAAATTCGAGCCAATATTCGTGTAATCAGAGGTGACTTTAAAAAAGAAATCGAAATGCAAGAAGGTAAAGATGGTGTAAGTGAAGATGATGTTACATTAGATCTTGATCAATTAGAAAAAAAAGTTAAACAATTGTTAGAGAAACTTGACGCGATGACCGCTGTCAAAGAAAAAGAATTAATGACTATTTAAGCTATATTATGGATCTTATGAATATTATTCTAAATATTATCTATTCAGTGCTGGTGTTATCATTTCTGGTAATCATTCACGAGCTGGGACACTTTTTTGCAGCTAAGTTTGTAAAGATCAACACACTAGAATTTGGTCTAGGGTATCCACCTACGGCTAAAAAATTATTTAGATGGTTGAAAACTGACTTCACGCTCAATTGGATTCCTTTTGGTGGGTTTGTCAGAATGCAAGGTGAAGATGAAGAAAAAGAAAAAGCTGAACCTGGAGATTTTATTAGTGCCAGTATCCCTGGCCGATTATTAGTTATTCTGGCTGGAGCAACTGTCAACTTTATATTTGGTATTATTGCCTTTTCTGTCTTATTTGGTATGACTGGCATTCCTACGCCTATCAACACTGCCCGAGTAGGACAAATATTTCCAGATTCTCCCGCAGCTCAGGCTGGTGTTCCTACTGACTGGAATGTTGTTTCTGTAACTGTTGATGATCAGATCAAACAAGTTTCAACCATTGAAGAAACCGTGCTTTTTATTGCTCAACACAAGGGTCAGACTGTTAATTTAGGAATGCAAGGTCCTTGTGACCCAACTTGTGGTACTGAAACTAAGACTATTGAAAATGTATATATTCGCTCTGAACAAGAAACTCCACCTGGAGAAGGTTCTTTGGGTTTGGCTTTTAAAGATTTTGATTTGGTGTTTTATCCTGGATTAAAAATGGTGGGATATAGTATCAGTCATGGATTTAGTCATGCTTTATCAATGAGTTTACTTATTTATAATGCTTTAGGACAATTAGTCTCACAAATCTTTACGCAAGGTAGTGTCCCAACAGATATAACTGGTCCAATTGGTATTGTGCATCAATCTGTACAACTGGGAATTTTTTCTGAAGGCTGGTTTGGAGTTTTATCATTTGCTGGTATACTATCTGTTAACTTGGCTGTTATGAATATTTTACCAATTCTTCCTTTGGATGGTGGTAAAGCAGTTATGGTGCTTTTAGAACTATTTTTTAAAAGAAAAAAAGTATTTGCTATTGAACAGAGGTTAAGTCAAGTTGGATATGTAGTTTTCTTAGGATTGTTAGTTCTGGTAACATTAAAAGACATAATAGGTCTAGTTCCAAGATAAAGTGAATTATGGCAAAAAAAAGAACAAAGTCAGATAAGAAAAAAGTACAATCAAAACGAGAATCTGGAAGTATACGTTTAATAGTAGCTCCAGAACAACAAGTAATATCTACAACTACCAGTATCTCAGATCAAATTGAAGTAGCCCCAATAGTGACTTCGGCTCCTATAGATATACCTCCAAGTACACAACCTGAAGGCATTTTAACTAAAGAACAGAAACGACTATTGACTGGTGATATTGTTCGATCTCTTACGATCAGTGGTGTAGTGGGAATTTTGTTATTTGGCATTTTCTTATATATAATTAATGCGGTACAATGAAGACTTAACTTGAAATACATTTGATTAATTGACCTACTTCGGTGAAAGGAATACATGTGGAAAAAATTGGGAATCTTTGCTGCTGGAATATATGTTGTTACTAGCTTAGTGTCTTATGCTGCGTTTGCTGCGATGCATAAATCTACTACTGACAATGCAGCAAATGACGCCGCAACAGGTGAGCAAATTGCTGAGACTGAGAGTTCATTATTAGATATTCCTGAGGGTGAGGCACGTGACCAAGCCTGTCCATTAAATGGTCAAATGTATACTAAAACTGAAAAAGATGCTTGGGAGCAACGCAGACCACTGGCAGTCATGATTGAAAATCATCCTGATGCTCGTCCACAATCAGGTCTTGGTGATGCTGATGTGATGTTTGAAATGTTGGCTGAAGGTGGTGTTACTCGGTTTATGGGAATCTTTTACTGTGGTGTCCAAAGAGAAGAAACAACCTTAGCTCCAGTTCGATCTGCTCGAACTTACTTTATGGATTACGCTTCTGGATTTAATTTACCAATGTATGTCCATGTGGGGGGAGCAAACACTCCAGGCCCTGCAGATTCTCTGGGTCAAATTGAAGATTATGGTTGGGCTCAACAAAATGATATTAATCAATTCTCAATTGGTTATCCAACTTTTGTTAGAAATAACAATCGTTTAGACAAACCGGTTGCTACTGAACACACCATGGAAACGAGTACTGAGTTATTGTGGGATGTTGCAACTAAAAGAGGTTGGACAAATATGTCACCAGACTTAACACGTGGTAAGAAAAAGGTAGCAGGTACTGACTGGAAGGCTGGTTATAAACCTTTGACATTTACAGATGATAAAGTGACAGCAGGTAAAGCAGCAAATACTGTGGCATTTGAATTCTGGTCTGGTTATTCCGATTATGGAGTGAAATGGACATATGATCCAACTACCAGTATGTACAACCGTGATATGGGAGGTTCTCCTCATGTTGACTTAAACACAGATAAACAAATCCAAGCTAAAAATGTGGTTGTGTTGCTTATTGAAGAAAAAGGTCCGATTGATGAGCTCAAACATTTGCTGTATACAACAACAGGTACAGGTGATGCTTTAATCTTCATTGATGGCACAGTTCAAGAATCAACCTGGAAAAAAGCCTCCCGTGAATCTGAGTTAGAGTTCTTCACTAGTAAAGGTCAACCAATTGAATTTGCACGAGGATTAATTTGGATCTCTGGTGTAGATACAACAACAGAAGTAAGATATTAAGATAGATAATTAGTTACGTTATGCACGCTTTACAAGACTTCATGATCTCTCGAGTTAGAGTAAGAATGGTAGAGCTATTCTTTTCTGACTCAAATGAGATGTATTATGTGAGAGAAATTACCAGAAAAACAAAAGAGGAAATTAATGCAGTTCGTCGGGAATTAGAGCGAATGTTAGCAGCGGGCATGCTCAAAAGTGAGCAACGTGGCAATCGTTTATATTACTCACTCAATGATCGCTATGCATATTATCAAGAGTTAAGACAAATGGTGGCAAAAAGCACTGGTCTTGGTAAAAAAATAAGACAACTTAAGCGTAAATTAGGTGAAGTAGAATACGTTATGTTTTCTGGAGGATTTGTCAAAAATCAACATCCTAAACAAGGAGAAGTGGATATTTTAGTAATTGGAGATATTGTCATGCCAGAATTACAGGCATTAATTGATGCTGAACAAGAGCGAAGAGGCCGTGAAATCAATTACGCAGTTTTTAGTCATGATGAATTTGAATTTCGCAAGACTAGACGAGATCCATTCATTATGGACGTGCTCTATGGTAGTCGGCTGATGGTAATAGGTAGTGAGACTGAGTTTGTGGAAAGAAAACTCCCAGGACTTACATAATTACAAACGTAATTACAAACACTAGCCTGCCCAAAAAATAACATGTCACAACTCGTGCGTAGCTTTATCTTGACAATGATTCTCACTGTAATTGCAGTTTTAATCGCTTTACCTGCCCACATTCCTTATAACTTTAATATCTTCAACAAACAGTACACAGGAGAAATTGGTACTCCAGGATTTCAGTTTGAATTGTTTGGAGGTCAATATGGTTTTACTCCAAAAGATTACAGACAAGGTCTTGACATTCAAGGTGGTGTGCAAGTGGTGCTAGAGGCAGATATGTCTGAAATTGAAGTCGTAGATCGGACAAATGCGCTAGACTCGGCTAAAGAAATTATCAATCGTCGTGTTGATCAATTTGGTATAGCTGAGCCGGTAGTTAGAACAGCGATTAATGGTGAAAGTTATCGTATTATCGTTGAGTTACCTGGTGCACAAAATGTTAATGAAGCATTAGCTTTAGTTGGGCGAACAGCACAGTTAGATTTCAGATTAATTAGACAAACAAATGCAACTACCAGTGCAGAGTTTATAAATTCCATTGAAGATACAGGTCTAAGTGGAAGTCAATTGGAACGAGCAACAGTCCAGTTTGATCAAACAACTGGAGAGCCTGTAGTTGCGATTGAGTTTAATGAACAAGGAATAGAATTATTTGCAGATATTACTACTGAAAATACTGGTCAATTATTGGCTATCGTTATTGATGATGGTATCTTGATGGCTCCAGAAATTAGTGTGCCAATCATCAATGGTATTGCAGAAATCAGAGGTGGATTTACTCCCGATCAAGCGAAGCAATTAGCTATTCAATTAAATGCAGGAGCATTACCTGTGCCAATTACTATTTTAGAGCAACGAACAGTTGGTGCGGCTTTAGGTGCGGAATCTGTTACTAAAAGTTTACAGGCAGGAATCATTGGTTTAATTTTATTAATTGTTTTCTTAATTGCTTATTACGGTATGCCGGCTGTCTTAGCGACGGTTGCATTATTTATTTACATTGCGTTAGTCATGGCAATATATAAAATAATTGGTGTAACTCTGACATTACCAGCTATTACTGGTATGTTTTTATCGACCTCAATGGCTGTAGATGCCATGATCTTAATTTTTGAAAGATATAAAGAAGAAGTTAGATCAGGGCGATCGTTTGAACAAGCACTAAATCAATCGTTTGGGAGAGCGTGGAACAGTATTAAAGACGCAAATACCGCCACAACCATTACTGCTTTAGTTTTAATTAATCCATTTGATTTCGCCTTTTTAAATTCAGGAGGAGTAGTTAGAGGATTTGGAATTACTGTTTTAATTGGAATTATTGTGGGATTATTTACTGGTGTTATAGTAATCAGAACCTTAATGAGACTATTTTTAGCTCCAACAGAAGTTCCTGCTCGTGAGAAATTATTTGGATCATCAACTACAAAGCAAGTTCAAGAATAATATTTATGAATATACTTCGTTACAGATGGCTATACTTCACCATATCTTTAGTACTGATTGCAGCAGGCATTGGATCAATACTGACTTATGGACTTAAACTTGGTGTCGACTTCACTGGTGGAAGCTCACTAGAAATTACTGTTGGGGCAAATACGAATAGTAAAACGACTCCTTTAGATTTAGATTCTTTATTATCTGAAATTTCCTCACCTAGTGCAACTCCTGTTAATTCACAACAAATTCAAGAAAGTGCTCAGAAAATCATCTCAGTTGGATCGGTACAAGCAGTTGATGAGACTGGCTTTATTATTAAAGGCGAGCCAATCACTAATGAGCAAAAAAATATGGTTATAAGTCAATTAGAAACTGACCTGGGACCAATTGAAGAACTCCGTTTTGACACTGTCGGACCAGCACTGAGTAAAGAGCTGATTATAAAAACAATCTGGTCTGTCTTAATTGCTATTGTCTGTATTACCATTTATATCTGGAAACAATTTAAGGAAATTCAATACGGTATTTCAGCTACATTAGCTATGTTGCATGACATGCTTATGGTGGTCGGTTTATTTAGTATTATTGGTATTTTTTGGCAAGTTGAAGTTGATATGTTATTTGTGACGGCTTTATTAACAACACTCACATTTTCTGTTCACGATACAATTGTTATGTATGACCGGATTAGAGAGTTAAAAATGAGATTTCCTCGTCACAGTTTTGAGGAAGTATTAAATGTAGCTGTCTGGCAAACGTTTGCCAGATCTTACAACACTTCATTCACTATTATTGTTATGTTGGCTGCACTAGTTTTCTTAGGGGGAAACAGTATCCGTGGCTTTGCTATAGCCTTATTAATTGGATCAGTCACTGGTACGTACTCATCTCCATTTATCGCTGTACCATTACTTCTTGAGACAATGAAGTGGAAGAAAAAAAGTTCTTAACTTTCTGATCTAACAATTAAGTCTTTTGCTAAACTCAACAACTTTTCTTGAGTGTTAAGCTCTGGATTATCCATGACTTTTTCGAATAAATCTTGTAAGACCGTGCCGATAATTTTTCCTGGCGGTATATGAAAAGTTGTCATAATATCTGAACCATCAATCGCTAAGTCGGAGATAGAAAACGGTTGATGCAGTTGAGCAATCATTCGTTGCTTCATTTCTTCTAACCGCCAACTAGTGCGACGGGCACCACTTCCTAATCTGTCAGCCTCACGTAAAATCAACATATCATCAATATTTTCCAGCCCGACCTTACGCATAAAGCGTCGAATTGCAGCGTCGGTATTATCGGGTTGATAATAAAACATGTGGTGTCTGACTAATAAGAAAACTCGATCGATATCTTTTTTAGAGAGATTTAAACGACGCGCAATATCTTTGGCCATGTGGGCGCCAATAATTTCATGATTATAAAAAGTAATTGTGTTATTCTGCAGAGCACATGTTTCTGGTTTACCTATATCATGAAGTAATGTAGCTAAGCGAATTACAGGATCTACAGAGGCACATTCTTCTAGAGCATCTAGTGAGTGAGTCCATACGTCTGTTGTATGATGACCACCTTGTTCAACATCTTTTGCAGTTAATAGTTCTGGTAAGATGTGGTGCAGCAAACCTGTCTGATCAAGCAGCTCGATGCCATCTTTGGGAAATGGTGAAGTTATAACTTTTAAAAATTCATCTCGAATTCTTTCCCAACTAATATGTTTAATTAAACCCGATTGTTGTTTAATAGCCAAAAAAGAATCATCCGAAATAGCCATGTTTAATTGAACTGCAAAGCGGATGGCGCGGAGCATGCGGAGCGCATCTTCATTAAAACGTTGATTAGAATCACCAACTGTATGTATAACCTTGCCTGAAATATGCTCAAGACCCTCGTGTTCATCAATAATAGTATATGAGGTACGTGGGATTGAGATGAGTTGCAGAGTAGGTGAGATATAAGTAGGAGCTGTAGAAAAATACTCAGCTAAAAAACCAGGATCAACCGCAATCGCCAAAGCATTCATGGTAAAATCTCGTCTGGTTAAATCTTCAGAAAGAGTCTCACCCCATTCAAAATGAGACGGTTTGCGATAATCAGTTCCATATTTTTCTGCTGATCTGTATGGAGTAATTTCGTATAATTCTTTTTTGAGAGGATTAATTTCTTGAGATAATGAAACAGCCGGCTGAGATTGGAGCGACGGGTGAAGTTTGGTAGCTTGCAAAATATCAATCACCTTCGTGGAATCCGTATTTGGTAGCTGTGTGTCATTGTTATCATTTTCTACATCTATAGATGATGCAGTATGAATGCTAATGTGTTCTAGCAAATGTTTACGCGCAATAGAAACAGTCCCAAAGTCATTCTCGCAAAAGCTATCAGCAAAAAGTATTAATAATTCATCTGGAGTGGCGTTTGTTGTAAAGTCAAAGTCACTTTTAATTTCAGAAAAGCCTGCTTCATCTTGAGTCAAAACTATATCTCTTACTGCACCTCCAACTATAAATGCCTGATATCCAGCTTGTTGCAAGGTGTATAAAATGAATAGTGGTTCAATTGGTAAGTGAATGGTATCTAAGGTATAAGACATAGTAGTATTTGCAACTGGTAATGATTGATGTAATAGTTGTAGTGTATTATAAGAAAAAGTTGTCTGTTTGGGCAGTGTGAGAAGTGAATCAAAAAATGAGTATAAAAATGTATGAAATTCCAATCAAAACACACAAAAATAGCTGAAACTTTAGAAGATTTATCAGCAATTTTACTGGAAAATAGAGGATTAAGTACTTTTGATCAACTTTCTCAAACACTTCATCCTACAAATTTGGGTCCAAAAAAAGTTGGCATAGATCAAACTCAACTGCAAAAAGCTTTGGAAACTATTAATCAAGCAATAGAAGAGAAGAAAAAAATTGTCATAGTTGGCGATTATGATGCTGATGGTGTGTGTGCAACAGCTATAATGTGGTTAACATTGAAAGCACTGGAAGCTGATGTTAAGCCGTTCATTCCTGATCGTGAAAAACACGGATACGGTTTATCTGAAGAAATAGTGACTGAACTACAAAGTAACGAACAACCTGACTTATTAATAACTGTTGATAACGGTATAGTTGCTCATAGTGCAGTTGAAGCTGCTCGAGCAGCGGGTATTACAGTAATTGTAACTGACCACCATCAAACAGATGATGTTACTTCTTCTGCAGATGTGGTGGTGCATACAACAGAGTTATGTGGTTCATCTGTGGCGTGGATGCTATGTTTCTCTCTTGCTCAATCAAAGCCGAAGATTACTGAATTAGTTGTAGATTTATTGGATTTAGTTGGGATTGCGACCATAGCCGACCAAGTACCTTTACTCGGAGCAAATAGAAGTTTTGTTATTGCTGGACTCAAAGCTTTAAGAAATTCTAAGCGATTAGGTATTCAAGAATTATGTCGAATTAGTGCTATTGATCAAAAACAGATTACTGAAACGACTGTTGGATATACGCTAGCGCCAAGAATAAATGCCGCTGGAAGACTTGGTGATGCCACAGAGGCCTTACGGTTGTTATGTACTAACTCTCCTGTTTTAGCAAAAGAAAAAGCATTTTTGCTAAATGATTTAAATCTACAGCGTCAAAGCATTACCGCTGAGTTGTGTGAATTAGCTGACAAGCAAGCTGAAGACCAAAAGAATGAACAGGTTTTGGTGATTGATTTGCCAGCTGGCAGTGACGGAATTATTGGTTTAGTAGCGGGAAAATTAACACAAGAATTTAACAAACCAACCATTGTGATGTCAGATCATGGCACCTCAAAAAAAGGCTCTGCTCGTAGTGTCCCCGGGATTCACATAACAGAATTTATGAGAACTGCAAAGGCTTTTTTGAGTTCTGTTGGCGGACATCAATTAGCAGGTGGCTTTTCTGTTGAAAAAGACCAATGGGAAAAAGTAAAAGAGATATGGCATGCCCAAGGGCAGGCCATCAATCCGGCATTACTCATCCCAACAGTTGAAGTAGAGTGTGCAATTTCTGAAAATTTATTAACTATCGCTACTTTTGAGCATTTACAACAATTCTCGCCATTTGGTTCTGGTAATCCCGAACCATCATTTTTCATTTCACCACTACACGTCTCACAGTGGCAGACACTTGGTTCACAAAAACAACATTTAAAATTATTACTCCATGCATCAAATGGAGAAATGTATGACGGGATGTGGTGGCAATCTGCACATAAACAATCCCAACTTAATCGCGGAGCTAATAAAGTGATAGCTCGGCTCGGTATTAATG
>Ga0163154_10006020_pt1 | contig 15049 bp, 11 predicted proteins | sample OliLakLV19MP9P1_FD_148649 | JGI IMG/M metagenome (GOLD analysis project Ga0163154, IMG submission 148649) | Freshwater microbial mat bacterial communities from Lake Vanda, McMurdo Dry Valleys, Antarctica - Oligotrophic Lake LV.19.MP9.P1 | ecosystem: Environmental > Aquatic > Freshwater > Lake >... | reverse complement strand
CTCAGTCCAATCATCTGAGGGAAGGATTCCCCTGTGCCTCAGCCAATTTGATGCTCTAAATCATCAAATTGAGGGAAGAAATGATGGCTGAGTAGTTACCAAAAAACAGTCGCCCCGAATCCGGGACGGCTGTTTTTGAAAGTCTGGTAAAGCGGGTCGGTTAAGACCTATTTGACATCGACCTTAGCACCGGCTTCTTCGAGCTGCTTCTTGGCGTCGGCAGCCTTTTCCTTGGTGACGGCTTCGAGAATCTTGCCGGGGACTTGCTCAACAGCGTCCTTAGCTTCCTTCAGACCGAGGCTGGTCAAGGCGCGAACGACCTTGATGACGTTGATTTTGTTCGGGCCAGCATCGGTCAAGACGACATCGAACTCGGTCTTCTCTTCGACTTCGACAGCAGCGGCGGCGGGCGCAGCGGCCATCATCATCATACCGCCGCCAGAGGAGGCCTTAACGCCCCACTTGTTTTCCAGCAGGGTCTTGAGTTCTGAGGCTTCGAGGATGGTCAAGGCGCTGAGGTCTTCGACCAGTTTGTTCAAATCTGCCATTTCTGGATTTCCTTTCGTGATTTCACGAGGTTGTTTGGATTATGGGGTACTGCAACGTGCCAGACGGGTGAGGTGCGCTTACGCGGCATCCTCGCCGCCCTTGTCCTTGTCTTCCAACGCCTGAAGGACGTTGATGACGCCAGTGGTTGCCTGCTGGAGGACGCTGACCAGACCTTCGGCGGGCGATACGACCAAACCGATGATTTGGGCGCGTAGCTCGTCGAGTGACGGTAGCTTCGAGAGTGCGTCCACTTGTGCAGCCGTCAGGGTGCTGTCACCCATCTGACCGCCGGTGACTTTCATCTTCTCGGTGCGGGTCGGTTCTGCGCCGTATTCTAGGATGGCCTTTGCGACACCGGGGAGGTTGTCCATCCCCAATGCGATTGCGACGGGACCCACCAACAGTTCGCTAGGGACTTTCCAACCAGCTTCCTTGAGGGCGATGCCCAACAAGGTGTTTTTGGTGACGATATACTTGCCGTTTGCGCCACGGACGACTGCGCGGAGTCCTTCGACTTCCTTAACGGTCAAGCCTTTGGATTGCACAACCACGAATCCGCCGGTCTTACCCAGCATCTCGATATATTGTGCGACCAGACGTTCCTTACGTTCACGATTGATAGCCAAGCGTGTTTACCTCCTTCCCGCCAAAAATTTCTTATTCTTGCCTGCTGCCATCCGGCAAATAAAAACCGGCGGCTTTGCAACGCGCAAAGGCCGCCGGTGTATGGGTAACGCCGATGTGCCTTCGCCTCTGCGGGAAATTAAGGGGACTTGTTGGCCGCCCCACCTGCGCTCTGTGGCAAAGAACTTGTCGGATTATAGGGGATGATGGGCGGGAGTCAAGGGCGACTACGCCGCACGCTTCATCGGGCGACTGGTAATCCAGACCCCTTCGGCGCGTTCGATTTCCCCACTACGGGTGAGGAAAAACCGACGGTGGCGCTGGCGACGGGCTTGGTCTTCGGTCAACCAATAACTGAGGGTACGACCCTTGCGCTCGGCCAGCGTCTCTAGCGCGGCCATGACGTGAGCGCACGCCACCCCTTGATGCGATGACCAACTGCACGTACACGATGCTTCAATCGTGAAGCGGTCTGGGAGGTAACGGATGGTGACGGCGTGGCGTCCGGGGGCTTCGCTTTGGCTGTCCACGATGACGGTTTGACGCCCGACCACGCGGGCGCCGAGTTTGCGACTGCGCGATTGGGCTTGCTTGATGTTTTTGGGGAGCATGGCTGTGTCTTCGACCTCATCAACTACAGCGTTTTTAGTACGAACGCATGTGTCTATTATACGGCGAAATATACTTGTTTTACATAAGAATATTGTGCAAAAAATTGAGGGTTTTTCTGCCACCGATTTTGGTGTGTGCGTACTCGTGTGTGCGCCCATGCGTTCATACAAATGACCGGTCTTTATGGTTCATTCGCTCATTCTGTATAATCCTTATGAAAGCGCTCTCTATAATTTCAAAACGACATGAAAAGGATTTCACTGTGGCAACCCTCGTCAAAAAAGCGCCGTCCAGAATCGGCCTGATTCTGTTGGCGTTCATCGCCTTTATTTCATTGGGATTGCCCGACGGCCTGTTTGGTGTGGCGTCACCGTCAATGCGTGCCGAGTTCTCGCAACCATTAAGCGCACCCGGTCTGCTCATGTTCACGACTGCCTTAGGGTATATCCTGTCTAGTTTCCTCAGCGGCGTGCTGGTCGGGCGTCTGGGGGTGGGGCGTCTGTTGGCTATCAGCTGTTTGCTCACGGGGACTGCTTTGTTGGGGTATACGCTCGCCCCATCATGGGGCGTTATCGTATTGTTGGGCATCGTGACCGGCTTGGGCGCAGGCGCGATTGACGCCGGTCTGAATACGTATATCGCCGCCAACCACAGCGACGGGCTGATGCAGTGGCTTCATGCCAGCTTTGGCGTCGGCATCACGCTCGGCCCAATTATTATGACCACAGGGCTAGAAACCTTCAATCAATGGCGCGTCGGGTATTGGGTGGTTGGCGGGGCGCAAATCGCATTGGCGGTCTGTTTCGCCTTGACTGCTTCGATGTGGACTCGCCCCAGCGTCGCAGACGGTGAGCCTCAATCCGCCCGCCTGACCGATTATAAGACCCCACTGATCCAGACCTTGCGCCAGCGCGGGGCGTGGATTAGCGCGATGCTGTTCTTCATTTATGTCGGCGTCGAATTGACGCTCGGTTTATGGGGATATACCCTGATGACCGAATCACGCGGTATTCCAACCGAAGTCGCCGGTTTCTGGACGAGCGCATATTGGGGGTCATTTACGGTGGGTCGCATCTTGGCAGGATTATATGTCGGGCGCTTGGGGATTCAGCGGCTAATTTACATCAGCTTGGGATTGGCGTTGGCTGGTGCGCTACTGGTGCTGGGAAACTTGTCCGAGACGACCAACCTGATTGGGATGATGATTGTCGGGTTTGCGATTGCGCCGATTTTCGCAGGCTTGGTGTCGGACACGGCCAACCGGGTCCCAGAGAAACACGCGGCCAACACCATTGGGATGCAGATTGCGGCAGCGGGATTGGGCGTCGCCCTCGTCCCCAGCCTTGCCGGGTTCTTGGCGGAAAAAATCTCGCTGGAAATTATCCCAATCTATCTGGTGACATTAATCGTCCTGATGGCGGGATTATTCACGCTGTCGCATCGGTTGAAGCGAGCCGAATAGGGGATATATCGTCGGGTATGCGTCCGCTTGTATAATCCCAAAACGGACACGCAGAAGCATGTCCCTACGATTGCAACCCCACCCTGTAGGGACGCCATTTTTGGCGTCCGCTTTCGTAATCCCAAAACGGACGCCCATATAAGGCGTCCGCTTGTTATTTACGGCTAATGTGAAATGAAATTTGCCTATAGATAATCCCTAGACTCATCCGCCGCCCAGCACTAAAGTGCCGGGCTAATGGAAAACAAAGTCCACTATAAGGGACTCTTTTGCCCCGACTCTTGACCCAAGCAACCCACTTTAGTGGGTTTTGCAGTGCATTAGACGCGGGTTTTAACCCTTGGTGACGGATTGGTGAGACTTCAATTCATTCCACATAAGGCGTCCGCTTACTATTTATTGCGATTCTTGTTTCATACTTTTTTTGATTTTGCCAACTATTTGTGCAAATTGCTGAAAAATATCAAAAGACTTGTCCAATTCGTTGACGACTTGGCGAGGAGGTCTATAATAAGAGTGCGTGGAACTGGTTCCACGGTTCTAAGCACGTTGTTGGTTTTAAGGAGTAGTGTGTACATGGCTAAGAAATTTTCGGTCTTGTTAGTCGTTTTGTCCCTCGTGATGGGCATGGTTGCTGTGATGCCCGCCGCCGCCCAAGATGATCTGAAGTTCCCGATTGGTGAAGGTCCGTTCCACTGGGAAAATCTCGCCGATTTTGAGGCGATGGATCTCAGCGGTCAGACCATTGACGTGTTCGGTCCTTGGCTTGGGCCAGACCAAGAGTTGGTTGAGAGCGTGTTTGCTTATTTCGAGATGGCGACTGGCGCTGATGTCAACTACGCCGGGTCGGACAGCTTTGAACAGCAAATCGTCATCGATGTTGAGGCCGGTAGCCCGCCTCACCTCGCCATCTTCCCGCAGCCGGGTTTGGCCTCTGACCTCGCTGGTCTGGGCAAGTTGATCCCGCTGGGCGACAAGCTCAAGGACTTCACCCTTGAGAACTACGCCGCCGGTCAGTCATGGGTTGACCTCGGCACGTATGCGGACGCTGAAGGCAATGATGATTACTTCGCGTTCTTCTATAAGGTAGACCTCAAGAGCCTCGTGTGGTATTCCCCAGAGAACTTCGAGGATGCGGGTTATGAAGTCCCGGTCACGATGGAAGAACTGATCGCTTTGAGCGACCAAATCGTCGCTGATGGTGGAACTCCGTGGTGCATCGGCCTCGGCAGCGGCGACGCTACCGGTTGGCCCGCCACCGACTGGATCGAAGACATCATGCTTCGCACCCAAACACCGGAAGTCTACGATGCGTGGGTCAGCAATGAACTGCCGTTCAACTCGCCGGAAATCGTCAACGCGATTGAAATCTTCGGTAGCTTTGCCAAGAACGAAGCCTATGTCAACGGCGGCGTGGCCGCAGTCGGCGCGACGGACTTCCGTGACAGCCCGAAGGGTCTGTTCACCGTCCCCGCACAGTGCTTCCTGCACCACCAAGCCAGCTTCATCCCCTCGTTCTTCCCTGAAGGCACTGAACTGGGCGTTGATGCTGACTTCTTCTACTTCCCGCCGTTCGCCTCGCAAGACTTGGGCAACCCGGTCTTGGGCGCTGGTACGCTGTGGGCTTTGACCGAAGAGAGCGATGCCGCCCGCGTGCTGCTCGATTACCTCAGCACCCCGTTGGCGAATGAAATCTGGATGGCGCAGAGCGGTCTGCTCAGCCCGCATCTGGGCGTCAACCTTGAGGCCTATGCCAATGACACCCTGCGCGGTCAGGGCGAAATCCTGCTCGGCGCCACGACCTTCCGTTTCGACGGTTCGGACTTGATGCCCGGTGCGATTGGCGCTGGCTCATTCTGGACAGGCATGGTTGACTTTGTGGCGGGCAAGTCCGCTCAAGAAGTCGCCGATGCCATCCAAGCCAGCTGGGATGCCATAAAGTAATAAGAAAGTGATGGGTGATGAGTCCTGAGTGTTGAACAGGGACAAATCGCCGCAAATATTCAGCAAGATGAGTTAAAACAACTGAGGTGGCAGAAATTGTCACCTCAGTTGCTTAAAGGCAAGTGATGAGTCCTAAGAGGCCGTTTGAATATTCGACATTAGGCTGGATTCGCTGTTTATTGACGGCGGGCGCACAAGCGTCGCCCCTACGAAATTCCCGATAATGTGTGTTCAAAATCATGTCATCGGATGTTCTGTAGGGGACGGCTTGCCGTCCCGCCTTTCAAGTTGGCGGAGATTAAGTTAGATGTTGATACCCAAGTGGTTTCTCATCACTCAGGACTCATCACTTCATTCTAAGAAAGGGGTAAGATATGGAGCGCGTCGTCAATGCTTTTGTAGGCATCGGCATCGGGGTCGGTGTCATGATGCTGTATTATTTCGGGACAAATTGGCTGATTGATCGATTCATGAGCGATCAGGTCGATGAGCGCGGGATCATCACGGTCAGCCGTGGGCGCGTGCGTGAGGCGATTCGCCCGTGGTTGTTTGTAGGGCCAGCGGTCATCTTGCTTGGGGTTTTCCTGGTTTACCCGGCAGTACAGACTGTTTTCTTGAGCTTTTTCAACAGTAGAAGTACCGAGTTTGTGGGTGGGTCGAATTACGAATGGGCGTTCAACGACCCTGGTTTTCAGCTTTCCATCCGCAATAACCTGATGTGGTTGTTGGTCGTGCCATTGATTAGCACCAGTTTGGGCTTGATTATCGCGGTGCTGGCGGATCGTGTGCGTTGGGGCGCGTTGGCGAAATCTATGGTGTTTATGCCGATGGCGATTTCGTTCGTTGGCGCAAGCGTTATTTGGAAATTCGTTTATGACTATCGGGGTGTAGACCAGCCGCAAATCGGCTTCATCAACGCGCTGGTGGTTCAACTGGGCGGCACGCCGCAACCGTGGCTGACATTGCCATTCGTCAATAATTTCTTTCTGATGGCGATTTTGGTCTGGGTTCAGACCGGTTTTGCGATGGTCTTGATGTCGGGTGCGTTGCGCGGCGTGCCGGATGAGACGCTTGAAGCGGCGCGTATCGACGGGGCGAGCGAGGTGCGGATTTTCTTCCGCATTATGATCCCGCAAATCATGGGGACGATCATCGTGGTTTGGACGACCATCACCATCGTCGTCCTGAAGGTGTTCGACGTTGTGCTTGCGATGACCAACGGCCAGTGGGAAACCGAAGTGCTGGCGAACATCATGTATGACTGGATGTTCCGTGGCGGCGGCGATTACGGGCGTAGTGGTGCGCTGGCGACGGTGATCATGATCGCGGTCATCCCGATCATGATCTGGAACATCCGCCGCTTCCGCGAAGAGGAGATGGATCGATGAGCAGTGTCTTTAGCAAGTTCAGTATCGGTAGTCTGATTTCACGCCTTGCGCTGTTGATGATCGTGATTGCGTGGACGATCCCGACTTTCGGCTTGTTCGTGAGTTCACTGCGCGATAAAGACCTATTGACTACTACCGGCTGGTGGTCGGCGTTCCAGACCAATATCCGCGCCGAGCAACTCCGCTTAGATGATGCCGATACGCAAGTCGAACGCGATGGCTTGTTCGTCATCAACGGACGTGCCTTCCCTGAAGGCTCCAACAAGAGCCTAGAGTCGTTCGGCGGCGGATTCTTGCCTGACGGTGGCTCGGTGACTTACGCGGCAAATGAGCAACCCGGTTTCCGCGATTATGCTGCGGGGACGCCAGTGACGCTGGAAAACGGCGAAACCCTCACACTCAACGCTGACGGCACATACGTCTATACCTCGCCTGTGGCATTTGATTTCACCCGTGGGCCGCGCTTGTTCATCAACGCGGTGACGCCGCCCAGTTTTTCGCTGAACAACTACCGCGAGGTTTTGGCGTCAGAAGGGGTGAGCGAGTCATTCATCAATACCTTCACCGTCGCTATCCCGTCTACCGTCCTGCCGATTGCGATTGCGGCCTTCGCTGCTTACGCCTTTTCATGGATGGAGTTTCCGGGGCGGCGTTGGCTGTTCTATATCGTGATCGCGCTGATCGTCGTGCCGCTGCAAATGTCGCTGATTCCGTTGTTGCGGATTTACAACACCATCGGAATCGCCAAGACCTATCCGGGGATTTGGCTGGCGCATACGGCGTTCGGTTTACCACTGGCGATTTACCTGTTGCGGAACTATATCGGCGGCCTGCCGCGTGAAATCATCGAGTCGGCCAAAATTGACGGCGCGTCGCACTTCCAGATTTTCATGCGGTTGGTCTTGCCCCTCAGCGTGCCTGCGCTGGCCTCGTTCGCAATCTTCCAATTCCTGTGGGTCTGGAACGACTTACTGGTCGCACTGGTATTCCTCGGCAAAGATGTTGACCAGATTGTGTTGACCAGTAAGTTGCGAGAACTTTTGGGCAGTCGCGCCGAGAACTGGGAAATCCTGACCAGTAGTGCGTTCGTCTCGATTATCGTGCCGTTGATTGTGTTCTTCTCGCTGCAACGCTACTTTGTGCGTGGGTTGCTGGCGGGGTCGGTCAAAGGCGGTTAAGGGCGAGTGATGAGTTTCAAATCCTGAGAGGAAGTGCGACCCATGGGTCGCCCCTACAGGCAAAACCATGTAGGCTCATGCTCAGAACGAGTGTTTTTGTAGGGGCGGTAGCGTGCTGCGCCCCACAACGATATGTTTTTCACGCAATCTGAACATGAGCCAACCATGTGATATATGAGGCCATTGTAGGGACACGACACTGCCGTGTCCGCCGTACCACAACAGGCGCGCCCATATCGGTGCGCCTGTTGTGGTTATTTGACTTCCTGATGTCTAACCCAATATCGCCTCAATCGCTTCAGCCGCAGACTCCGCGCCGCCGAGCGAAGCCATTTCCGCCGCGAGGTCACGGGCGGTCTGGTGTACCCGCGCATCGCCCAATAACGCCCGTGTCCCCTCTAACAGCTTGCCGTGGCGGACATCGTGGGCGGATAGATTCAAGCCGACCAACGCCTGAGACGCCCGCCGCGCTTGCCCGCGTTGGTCGGCGGCGTGCGGGACGACAATCTGCGGGATGCCATGCACCACGGCGCGGTGCGTGCTGCCCATCCCGCCATGATGAATCATAATTTTGGCGCGGGGCAATACCGCGTCAAACGGGACGTAATTCACCAAGCGCGTCCCACGCGGTAGCGCCTTAACCAAATCTTGTTTGGCTTCTGGGGTGATGGGGTTATTGCCAATCGCCACGACGGGGAGCAATCCGCACCGCGCCGCCGCTTGTGCCGCCCACGCATAGAATCCGAGGTCGCCTGTGAAGGTCGTCCCCAACGTGATGACCGCCAACGGTACGCCCTCTGGGATGGCCGCCAGCCAATCGGGAGTCACGGCAGAGTCCGGCTGGCCGCCGACGAATTCGTTTTGCTCCAACAGATTGTGCGTCTCGGCCTGATACCATGAGTCGCAGAAATAACTCAGGTGCAGATGCGGGCTGAGAATAGACGGCGTTGCTCCGACGGAAAAATTCTCGCCCGCCACACCAAACATCTGACACAGCCGGTCTACCCGCTGACGGCTATCATCGGCCAGCACCTTCTGGACGGGGTAGAGCAGGGTTTCGTCCAATTCGCGCAGGGCAGGCCAGCCGCAAACCACCATCGGGATACCAAGTTTTTCGGCGGCGATGGCGGATGCGCTCAAAAACGGGTCGGTCAAGATGAGGTCAGGTGCGCCATGTTGTTCGGTCAGCGTCAGTAGCCCACGGATTCCCGCCGCGACTTTATCTTCATCCAGCCAAGTATCCAGCGCCCGCCGATAGCGCACCATCACGGCATCTTGGGGCTTAATGGTCGAGATGTCGGGTAAAGGTGGCGGCGGCCACAACCAGCCAGTTTCTTCTAAGGCTAGAAACGTCACATCACCCACCGCGTTTGCGATAGCCGCGCCGCTGACCCACGCCACATCATGGCCGCGTTTTTTCAGCGCTTGCGCGGTCTTGAGAAAGCCGCCCCAATCGGTATGGCTGTAGAGTGGGGCGGAAATACACCAGATTTTTGACACAATCCATCCTTTAATCGTTATTCACGAATGATATTGAGTCTACTCACCGACGCTTGTTGCGCCAATGCCTCATTCCCCCTATACTTAACGGCAACGTTTCCAACCCCCAAATTGCATGTTATGGATCAGCCGACCAACCCGGTACAAATTAGCCCGACCATTGCGATTTTAACCGAGATACAGCAGCTTCAGCCGCTGTTGACCGGTACGCACGAATCGCTTCAACGCCAGCGTGACATGCTCCAACAGCGCGGGATTGGGATGCCAGTCATGACCATCCAAGTGATGGAAGGCATCCTCGACTCGCTGAAGAAGTTTGAGGCATTGCTTGTCTTGGAACAGGTTGAGGTGGCGCAGTTGCGCTCCTTAGCCGAAAACGCCGCTGCCATCAGTCGGTCACTGGTGCTGGATGTCGTTTTGCGCGACGCGATGGATGGCGTCATCACCCTCAGCGGTGCAGAACGTGGCTGCATTATCTTGGTGAACCCAGAAACCCAAGAACTTGATTTCCGCGTGCTGCGTGATAATGATACCATCCACAACCGTGACCAATCTGTGACTCAGATTGTCCCACCCGAAAAGACTGCCCAGTTCAGCCGATCAGTCATCCGTCAGGTGATGGAGACGGGCGAACCGCTGTTGACCAGCAACGCCAACGATGACCTACGCTTGACTGGGATGCAGAGCGTGATTGCGCTTGACCTGCGTTCGGTGATGTGCGCCCCGTTGCGGATTAAAGCAGAGACGTTGGGCGTAGTGTATGTCGATAACCGGTTGCGCTTTGGGGTGTTCGGTGAGCGCGAGAAAAATCTCGTGGCCGCCTTTGCCAACCAAGTCGCCGCCGCGATTTCTAACGCCCGCTTGTTCGCGGATTTGCAGCGCACCCTGTCAGACATTACCCGCGTCAAAGACCTGACCGATAACGTCTTTAACTCGATTGATAGCGGCGTGGTCACAACCGACCACGAGGGCATTATTTTACGCGCTAACCGCGCCGCCGCCAATTTATTGGATACCGCGACGCCGGAAGAAATGTCCGGGAAGTCGCTGGGGTCGGTGGTCGGGCCGATGAAAGACGCGCTTCAAGAGGCGCTCAAATCGGTGCGCGATACGGGTGAGGTTAAGATCGTTGAGGCTGAGGTGTCTGTTGGGCGGCGCGGACGTGCCGTGTTACAAGCCAAAGTCAGCCCGCTCAAGGGCAAAGCTGGCGACCCACAGGGCGCAGCGATGGTCATGGACGACCTGACCGAACACCGCGAGCGCAACGAAACACTCCGTATCCTCAAGTATTATCTCCCGACGGCGATGCTGGAGAACATCACCCAGATTGCCGGGTTGGGGTTTGGCGGCGAACGGCGCGAAGTAACCTGTATGTTCGTCGATACGCACCCATTGGCGCACCTTCCGGCTGGGATGCGCCCACAAGAGGTCATGCAGACCATCAACATCTATTTGTCGCTGGCCTCGGATTGTATTCATGATGCGGGCGGGGTGATTGACAAGTACATGGGGACGGAAATCATGGCGCTGTTCAATAGTCAGTTGAACCCGCTCAAAAACCATGCCGCCGCCGCCGTCGATGCTGCGCTGCGTATCCGTGAGCATTTCGATGTCTTATATAAGTCTCTGGGGCATAACAATCACGTCTATCGCGTCGGGATTCACAGCGGCGTGGCGACGCTGGGCAATGTCGGCAGCCACAATCGCCGTGACTTCACCGCGATTGGCGACAGCATCAACCTGACCAAACGACTCGAAGAAAATGCGACGGACGGCCAAATCATCATTAGCCAAGAAACCCGCACCCATCTGATGACCTATCCGGTGGCATCACGGACAAAGCTGCGTTTTGAACAACGGAACGCCCTGCAAGTCAAAGGCCGTCAGCAACAGACGGATATTTACGAGGTCTTTGCGGAATGACCGACGAAACCCAAAAACTGGCCGAGATGGGCAAAGAACCCTTGCCCACGACCAGCCAAGAGGCAGCGCGTAAGCTCGTCACCCGCGCCGATGAACTCGTTACACTGCTCAAGAGCCAGCGCGATATGTTGCGCCAGCGCGGGATGAACCTGCCCACCGGCGTCCTAGAGACCGTCACGCACGTCAAGACGCGGTTAGAATCGCTCAACAAACAGATTTTGACCACCCTGATTGAACTGCGGACGCTACGGGCGCTGGCCGATACGACAGCCATATTAACCAGCAACCTCGACCTGAACGATGTACTGAATCAAGTCATGGATACGGTCATCAACTTGACCGGCGCAGAGCGCGGCTATATCGTCCTCAAGAACCGCGATACCGGCGAATATGACCAGTTTGTGGTCGCACGCGGCCTCGATATGAGCTTTGCGCGGGACGGTGGCTCGAAGATGCAACCGTCCCAAGCGAACGATTTTGTCATCAGTCGCTCCATCGTTGCTGATGTCGTGACCACCGGAAAACCAGTCCTCACCACCAACGCCCAAGATGACCCGCGCTATGCCGACCAGAAATCTGTGGTTGGTTTTGCGCTACGGAGCATCATCGCCGTGCCGCTGAAAGTGCGCGATGAGATGATTGGGATTGTCTACTGCGACAATCGAATCATGGCCGGATTGTTCCAAAAGCGCGAGATGGACTTGATGAGCGCGTTTGCCGACCATGCATCCGTCGCTATCGACAATGCCCGCTTGTTCACCGGCCTGCGTGACCGCCTGAGTGAGATGACCACGCTCAACGATTTGTTGGAACGCATCTTCGACTCGATTGCCACCGGCGTCATCACGCTCGATAACCATGACATGATTATCACCTGTAACCGCGCCGCCACCAAAATTTTCGGCACGGAGACCTCACTGGTCGGCACCGCGATTTCGACGGCGTTGGGCGTGCTTCCAGAGTCGTTGTATAACGCCATGCGCTATGTCAGCAGCAGCGGCAGTTCGATGTTGTTGGACATCGAAATCGACTTGCCGGGGCGGGGCGTCTGTTATTGGAACGTGGTCTTGAGCGTGCTAAAAGCGGTGCAAGACCAAAGTTCCGGCCTCGCGCTGGTGATTGACGATTTGACCGAACAGCGTGCGCGTGAACACCAACTCGCCGAGGCTGGTCGCTATCTGCCGACGGCGCTGCTCAAGAACCTCCGCAGTGTGGCCGCGCAAGATGTGGCGGGGCAAGAGCGCGAAATCACCGCGATGTTCTGCGATGTGCGCGGCTTCACCGCCTTCAGTGAACGGCTTGACCCCGGCGACCTGATGCGCGTGATTAACCAATACCTCAGCCTCGCCAGCGACGCCATCAACCTGTATGAAGGCGTGGTCGATAAATATATGGGAGACGCCGTGACCGGCCTGTTCAACACCCAACTCAACCCACAAAAAGACCATGCCGTGCGCTCAGTCAGCGCGGGGATGGCGATGCTGACCGACCTCGAAGCGCTTCACGAGACCATGCCAGAGGAACAACGATTGCTCTATGGTATCGGCATTCATACTGGCGTAGCGGTCTTGGGCAATGTCGGCGGCAGTAGTCGTAAAGAATTTGGGGCGCTGGGTGAGGCCACCGAAATCAGCAAAATCTTACAAGAGAACGCACGCGGCGAAGTCGTCATCAGCGAAGCCACTTATCAGCAGGTCAAAGACGTGTTTGAGTGCGAGTCGATTCTACTGGAAAAGACTAAGGGACGCGCTGACTTGACACGGGGCTACCGAGTCATCAAACGGGTGCGCGGCGGCCTGAATACCATGTTTTTGGATGAGGAACTTCAAGACCTATTGGGCGACCTCGGCGTGTAAACGTAGGGGTATTGTGTATCATGCCCTGTCTAGCCGAGGCTTAAAGTTCATGCACGGCTAAGCCATTTGAGTGATAATAGCGACATTGTGCTGCAACGAAGGGGAAAGTTCATGTCCAGACTTCGGTTTTTTGTGTTGTTTATAGTGCTGATGGCGTTAGCCGTCAGCGTTAGCTCGGCTCAAGGGGCGCTGACCGTCACGCCGCCCGTTGGCCCCAATGGGACGACCCATATCATCAGCGCGGCTGGCCTGAGTGCCAGCACCCAATACACGCTGGAAGTCATCTATCAGCCTTCTGGCGCGGTGGTTTTCTCTGCACCCGCCATCGCTGATTCAAACGGCGCATATCAATTGCCCATCACCACCGAACAGGCCGACCCGGCTGGTGTCTATGTGATTAACTTGCGTGACACGGCTGGCATCATCCAGACCGGCGCGTTTACCATTGAAGCCGCGCCCGCCGCCCAAACCGACGGCGCGATGACGTTAGCGCCCGGTACGGTGGAGGCGCGTCTGGATAGCACTCGTTCCAGCGACGACTATACGTTGAACGGCACGGCGGGGCAGATTGTCACTCTGACCTTGCGTTCAACAGATTTTGACGCTTTCCTCGTGTTATACGGGGCGGACGGCCTGCAATTACGCTACAGCGACAATGGTCTGCCGCCCACCGACGCGCAAATCTTGACCTTTGAATTGCCCGCCAACGGCGCGTATCGCGTCAGCGCGACCAGCCGCAACGCCGCCGAGAGCAATGGCGGTCAGCGCGTAGACGGGGCGTATAGCCTGACATTGGTCATCGCCCGTCCCGCCAACGAAGGCAGCATTGCCAACGGCGAGACGCTGGTTGGCGAGTTGAGCGTGGTGCAGCAGAGCGCCCAATATGAGTTCAACGGCGTGGCAGGCGATGTCGTCACGATTGAACTGCGTACCGAGGCATTTGACCCAGCGGTTGGATTATTCACGCCTGGTGGTGATCGGCTCATGACCGATGACGATGGCGGCGGCGGCCTGAATGCGCGTATCAACCGCTTCACGCTGCCCAGCGATGGTCAATTCTTGATTATCGTGGACGGTTTCCGGGGATTCACCGGGGAGCGCACCTTGCAAGGCAAATATACCGTCTCACTCAGTATCGAGACGGCGGGCGGTGGTACGCCAGTGGTTCAAGCCACCAGCACAACCGCGCCTGATGTGGCACAAGCCACGCCTATACCGTCTGTCGCACAGGCGACTCCCATCCCCGCATTGCCGGGTGGGAATACGCTGGACTTCGGACAGACCGTCCTCGGTGAGTTGACCGCCGACTCCCAGCTTGGGAGCTATAAATTCTTCGGCACGGCGGGCGATGTCATCACGCTCCGCTTGGACTCTGCCAATTTTGACCCCAAATTTCGCTTACTCGGCCCAGACGGCACGGTATTGGCGGAGGATGATGACAGCGGCGAGGGGCTTAACGCACTGCTAGAAGGCATCACCCTGCCGCGTGACGGTGAGTATGTGGTGGAGGTAGACGGCTTCCGTGGTCCCGCCGGAGACCGTCAATTGTTCGGCGGCTTCAGCGTCTCGGTCAATCGCACCGAGCAAGCCGTCCAAGCTGCGCCAACGGCTGCACCGACCACCATCCCCGGCGCAACCGATGTCCTCGCCGTGACGCCCACCCCCGTCCCAGTCATTCCGGCGGACGCGGGCGGCGGAATCACCCCCGGCACGCCGATCAGCGGTGAATTGACCGAACAAACCCAACTCGCCGCCTACACCTTCACCGGCGCGGCGGGCGATACCGTCACCATTGACCTGACCAGTGACGACTTTGACCCACTGATGCGTTTGCTCGCGCCGGACGGGTCTGTGGCGGCTGAGGATGATGACGGCGGCGGCGGGATTCAAGCCCGTATCAGCGCATTCGTCTTGCCGGTCAGCGGGACGTATGCCATCGAAATTGACAGTTTCCGTGGGGTTGACCCCAATCGCCTGATTTTGGGCGTGTACACGCTGGGTTTGGCGCTGACG
>Ga0163154_10006015_pt1 | contig 15053 bp, 13 predicted proteins | sample OliLakLV19MP9P1_FD_148649 | JGI IMG/M metagenome (GOLD analysis project Ga0163154, IMG submission 148649) | Freshwater microbial mat bacterial communities from Lake Vanda, McMurdo Dry Valleys, Antarctica - Oligotrophic Lake LV.19.MP9.P1 | ecosystem: Environmental > Aquatic > Freshwater > Lake >... | reverse complement strand
TGATGCCAACCTCGACCATGCCCCCCTCGTCGCTATTACAGGACAAGTCGGGACCGACCGGATGCACATCGAGTCCCATCAATACCTAGATCTCGTGGCTATGTTTACCCCGGTGACGAAATGGAGTACCCAGGTCGTCCGGCCCAGTAATACCCCGGAGATCGTCCGTCGCGCCTTCAAACTGGCCCAAGCGGAGAAACCGGGCGCGGTTCACATTGATTTACCCGAAAATATCGCCGCTATGCCCGTCGTCGGTACCCCCCTGCGGGTCGGCGACCAGGACCACGAATACGCCTCCTTCAAAAGCATCGCCGAGGCCGCCCTCCGCATCAGTCAGGCCCAGAACCCGGTGATTCTGGTGGGGAATGGTTGTATCCGCGCCCAAGCCAGTGCGATGTTGACCAAGTTCGCCGCTACCCTCCAGATCCCCGTGGTCAATACCTTCATGGGCAAAGGCGTGATCCCCTATGAACACCCCCTCGCACTGTGGGCCGTGGGACTCCAGCAACGGGATATCGTCACTTGTGCCTTTGAGAAGACTGACTTGGTGATTGCCATTGGTTACGACCTAATTGAGTACGGGCCGAAAAAATGGAACCCCACGGGCACGACCGCGATTGTCCACATTGATATGACCGCCGCCGAGATTGACAGTAGCTACATCCCCGCTGTGGAAGTGGTGGGTGACATCGCCGATTCCCTAGAAGAGATCTTGAACCGCACTGACCGCGAGGGCCTGCCCACGCCCCACGCCCTGAGCCTGCGCTCCGCGATCCAGGCTGATTACGTCCAGTACAGCCAAGACCAAGAGTTCCCCGTCAAACCCCAGAAGATTATCTACGACCTCCGGCAAGTGATGGGGGCTGAGGATATCGTCATCTCCGATGTCGGGGCCCACAAAATGTGGATGGCCCGCCACTACCATTGCAGCCACCCCAACACCTGTCTCATCTCCAACGGTTTTGCGGCGATGGGGATTGCGATTCCCGGAGCGGTGGCGGCGAAACTGGTTTACCCGGAGCGCAAGGTCGTTGCGGTCACGGGCGACGGCGGGTTCATGATGAACTGCCAGGAACTCGAAACGGCTGTGCGCGTGGGTACGCCCTTCGTCACCTTGATTTTTAACGATGGCGGTTACGGACTGATTGAGTGGAAACAACAGATCCACTTTGGACGCACGGCCTATTCACGTTTTGGCAACCCAGACTTCGTTAAGTTAGCCGAGAGTATGGGTCTCAAGGGTTATCGGGTGGAACGCACCGAGGACCTCTTGCCGATTCTCCAAGAAGCCCTAGCCCAATCCGTTCCCACCGTCATTGATTGCCCCGTGGACTACCGCGAGAATATGCGCTTCACCCTCCGTGTCGAGGAACTGACCTGTGCCCTAGAGTAAACCGTGCTTCAACAGCAAGGATGTAGTCCCCAAGAAAGTTAGAAATCCGATTGAATCAAGGAGGGTGGTGAGTAGAGGGCCACTGATGAGAGCGGGGTCGAGTCCTAACCGCTTGAGGGTAATCGGTAGGATCGTCCCGGCGGCGGCAGCCACGAGAACGTTAATGGCAATCACCCCGGCGGCAACTAAGGCAATGCGGGGATAGGTCGTATAGGACCAGATGAGGGACAGGCTCCCCAAGACCACGCCGAGGACTAGGGCATTACACAATCCCGCTAAGACTTCTTTACGCACGACCTTCCAGAGGTCTTGAGGGACAATCTCACCGACCCCCAACCCGCGCACAGTCACCGCTAGGGTCTGAATAGCCGTGTTGCCGCTGGTATTGGCAATGATGGGCATGATCACAGCGAGGACAGGGACGAGACCAATCACTTCCTGGAAGGGTGCAATCAGGCTAGCAACGCCGACATAAAGTAGAACATTACCGACGAGCCAGGGCAGCCGCTTCTGCACCGAGACTAGGGGTGAGTCCAGCGTTGATTCGTCCCCGGTCTGAATCCCGGACAGTTTTTGGAGGTCTTCGGTGGCGGATTCCTCAATGATGTCTACTACGTCGTCAATCGTGACAATCCCCACCAGTCGTTCATCGCGGTCTACCACCGGCAAAGCTAATAGGTCGTAGCGTTTCATCAGGCGAGCGACAGCTTCTTGTTCAGCGTTGGTGTTGACTGAGATCAGGCGGTTTTGGGCGAGTTCCTGGATCGGGGTCTCGGGGTCCGCAAAAATTAGTTGGCGTAGGGAAACTACTCCCTGCAATACTCGGTCTGGGTCCGTGAGGTAACAGTAATAGATCGTCTCTTTATCCGCGTCCAACCGCCGGATCTTCTGGATCGCTTGGGCCACGGTCAAGTCCATCCGCAAACGCACATACTCCGTGGTCATTACCCGACCGGCGGTATGTTCCGGGTAGCCCAGCAATAGGGCGGTTGCTTCGCGCTCTGAGGGACTCAGTTGTAACAAAAGTCGCTTGACCACACGGGCCGGGAGTTCATCAAAAAACTCCGCCCGGTCGTCCGGGGTCATCGCCTCGACGAGTGTCCGCACTTCTTGTTTATGCAGGTTAGTAACTAATTCTTCTTGGACTTCTAAGGGTAGATAGCCAAAAACTTCGTTAGCCTGCTCCTTATCCAAGAGACGAAAAGCAATCGCTTGACGGTCGGGGGGCTGGGTGCTCAGGTAATCACTGGCATCCACAGGATTGAGCGCGTTAAGTTGTGCTTTGAGTTCACCCAAGCTCGCAATGGATGACAGCACCGCGTGGCGGTCTTCAGTCAGCATCCTTCCTCCTTTCTGGCAAGCCAAGCCGCCAGTGGGAAGGCCCTACCTAGCTGACTGACTTGCCCGGTCTACTGTCACTACTCAAGGTAAAAACCTGCCGAAAGCAACATCGGTAAACTTTGTTACCGCTAGTGTTGATGGTACCCGTTGGCGGGAACGAATGGCTAGCCCCTGGCAAAATAGATCTGACGGGTGTGGTAAAAGGAAAATGGATACTTGGGAAATTGATTTCTACAGCCGTCCCGTCCTTGATGCGGCGGGTAAAAAAACCTGGGAACTGCTACTTTGTTCGCAAAAAACTGATTTTGAGTACGTGGCCCAATGTAGCCAGAAGGACGCCAACCGGGCTTGGCTCGTCACCCAGCTCCAACAGGCCCTAACGCTGGCTCCCCTCGCCCCGGAGCGGGTCCGCTTTTTTCGATTGGTGATGGCGGGGATTGTGGAGGGGGCCTGCAAACAACTAGAGTTGCCCTGTCGGTTGAGTCTGCGGGTATTTCGGTTACGGCGGTGGCTTTTGGCACGGGAACGGGCGTTCTATCCTCAACAGACGGGCTACCAAGCTCCCACAGGCATAGATGAACCGCTCATCGTCACGCCCCAACCTTTACCAGCGGCTCTCTTGGGAGAGAAGTGGGCTTTTGTGAACTTGCAGGCCGGGGAGTTGGCCCAGGTGGAAGCGGTGCGTTTCGGGGAGCTATTCCCGGTGGACCTCGCCCCAGAATTATTGGTGCCGGGGTTGGTTATCTTTACGGGCCGGGACCGGGCGATGGCGGGTTGGATGCAGGGGGCTGAGCCTATAGCCCTCCGCTTTGAGACGGGTCGTCTGTTATTAGAAGCTGGGGCGGGCGAGGTGTGGGTGATGGCTCGTCCGCGCCTCAAAGAGAGTGAGATTCTGGACGAAGGTCAACGCTTTGAGCAACGGAAGCTCACCTGTGGGGGCTTTCACTTCCTCGCCATCCAAGCCAGTCCCGAAAGTGAGGAACCCACGGGCTTTTGGACTTTGTGGGCGTCGCCCTAGCCTTTCAGGACACCCATGTGAAGCCCATCCCTAGGGCATCCTAGAAAGACACAGGGGGGTAGGGGATGGAGCCGACGACGAATTTTTTTTATGAGTACGCGCTGTGTCAGTTGGGCCGCCCTCAAGAGGTCTATCGGTTAATTAGTGAATCGGTGATGCCCAAGCTCTCGACCTGGGTCCGTGGACAGACCGACGAACGCTCCATGCGTTCCTGGCAACCCGATGAGATGCAGCCGATTCTCTTCCCCGTGGTCAATATCGGCCATGAGACGGTGGTGATGCCCTGTGAAGCGTTGGTTCTGTGCGGTCTGGGCAGTTATTACAACCCCTGTGATCTGGCTCTATTGGTCTTGGTCCAGCGTCCGGGGGAGAGCTTGAGCCAATTAATGCTGCGCCTGCGCCAAGTGGAAGCCCATGTGCGGCGGGGACCGGATGTGACGATTGCCTTGGGGAGTACCGGGGATATCTCCTTAAGCCAGGGGAGCCGTGACTACATCAACCGCAAATTCCTGGTCTGGCCCGAGGACTTAGACGCGCTTCAGCTAGAGACCCTGACCGCGCAGGGGGCAGCTTTGATCCAACCCCATACCCGTTTGAAGTTTTAGCCACTCCAGCAGGTCAACCTTGAGCTTCTGAAGGCGGGATGTGATCTCAGGAAGGTGGATTATGAGCTTGGGCAAGGTCAAGGTTGTCCTTCTCCCTAAAGATTCAGTCGTAGGTGGCTGACAACTTCTAAACTAGGAGGAGTTTTCACCCAGGGTATTTATGCAAGGTGTCGGCCCAAAAGCCCTTCCGCTCCTACCTACCCCCGGCAACTCACTCCCCAAAAGTACCCTGGGTCGCTGGCTCAAAAAAGGGGCCGGGGGCGAACATCACGGGGAGACCCATCCCTGGTATGCCGTGTTGTGGTTGACAGGGGTGGATTACTTTTCCACCCTGGGCTATCAACCCGCGCTGGCCCTACTCTCCGTCGGGGTGATTTCGCCGATTGCCACCCTCTTGCTGGTCCTCGTCACCCTCGGTGGAGCCCTGCCGGTCTACATCCAGGTGATGCAACGCTCTTTTGCGGGACAGGGCTCGATTGCAATGATTGAGAAACTGCTACCGGGTTGGTGGGGGAAGCTTTTTGTCCTCGCCATGCTGGGGTTTGCCAGTACGGACTTCATTATTACCATGACCCTCTCGGCCTCCGATGCCGCCGAACACATGGTCCACAATCCTTTCCTCGAACCCTACCTGGAACCCTACCAGCTACCGATCACCCTGGTATTGTTGACCTTATTGGCGGGGGTTTTCCTCCTGGGCTTCACGGAGGCGGTGGGGGTGGCGGTGCTCGTGGGGGTGCCCTACATTTTGCTCAGTATGGTTGTGATTGGGCGGGCCTTTGTAGAGATTAGTCAACGCCCGGAACTCTTGGCTAATTGGCAGCAAGCCCTCACCCTCAAGGGGGATTGGACGTTTTTGTTGCTTGCGGCGGGATTGACCTTTCCTAAACTTGCTTTGGGGTTGAGCGGGTTTGAGACCGGGGTTTCGGTGATGCCCTTGGTTAAAGGCGACCCCGAGGATGCGGAGCGGCCCACTCCAGAAGGCCGAATTCGAGGGACTCGTCTCCTGTTGACCGTGGCGGCGGTCTTGATGAGCTTGTTGTTGCTCACCTCTAGTTTTACGACGACCCTGCTCATTCCCCCAGCCGACTACGCCGAGGGCGGTGAAGCAGCGGGCCGCGCTTTGGCTTATCTGGCCCACGCCTACCTAGGCGATTTCATGGGGACGCTCTACGATATCTCGACGATTGCGATTCTCTGGTTTGCCGGGTCCTCAGCGATGGCGGGGATGTTAAATCTCATCCCCCGCTACCTACCGCGCTTCGGGATGGTCCCGGCCTGGGTGAGCTATACGCGCCCCTTGGTCTTGGTCTTGCTGGCGGTGAATATTCTAGTGACAGCTATCTTCCGGGCCGATGTGGAGGCCCAAGCGGGGGCCTACGCCACGGGGGTACTCGCGCTGATCCTCTCGGCGGCGGTGGCGGTTTCCCTGGGCTTGGGGCGTGAAGCGGTAGAGACAGGATCTCAAAAAACGCGCTGGCTAAGCTATTACTTCTGGCTGGTGACGTTAGTTTTCACCTATACATTTATCGAAAACATCCGCGAACGACCCGACGGGATTATTATCGCTGGCTGTTTCATCCTGGCGATCCTGGTGATTGGAGCCGTCTCGCGCTATCAACGAGCCACGGAGCTTAGGGTCGAACAAGTCACCCTAGCCGATGAGCTCTCCGCCGACCTCTGGCCCATTCTCTGTGGACGACAAGCCTGTTTGGTCCCGCTCATTAGTAATGCGACTGAGATGCGCGACCGTAAGGCAGCCCAAATTCGCCGCTACTACACGATCCAGGACCCCTTGGTTTTTATGCACGTGAATCTGCGTGATGACCGCAGTGATTTTTTGAGCGGGTTGAGAGTCCAGGTGCGCGAGGTGGGTGATGGTAATTACTGTATCGAAGTGGATGGAGCCGTGGCCCTTGCCAATACGATTGCCTACCTAAGTGAACTGGTTAACCCGACCTCCATTTTCCTGGGGCTGACCCGCAAGGATATGACCTCCCAATCCCTCCAGTTCATCCTATTTGGCGAAGGCGAGACCGGGATCATGGTCTACCAGATCTTGATTAAATATTGGGCTTGGACGGCGGAGGACGATGTACGGCCCCGGATCTTCTTGATGAGTGACTAGGCCAGCCAGTCCGTCGGTTTGAGGTAAACATTATAGAGTTCAGCCTCGGGAGTGCCCGGTTCGGGGTGCCAGTCGTAGACCCAGCGCACCGCCGGGGGCAAGGACATCAAGATGGACTCGGTGCGCCCCCCGGTCTGGAGTCCGAAAATTGTACCCCGGTCGTAGACCAAGTTGAACTCCACATAGCGGCCCCGGCGGTAGAGTTGGAAGTCGCGCTCGGTTTCAGTCCAGGGTGTTTCGTGGCGGCGTTTGACAATCGGGAGATAACTCGTCAAAAAGCTATGACCGCAGGACTGACTAAAAGCAAAGGTCTTCGCCCAGTCGCCTTGCTGGTAATCAAAAAAGATCCCGCCCACCCCCCTCGGCTCCTTGCGGTGCTTGAGGTAGAAGTATTCATCACACCAGGACTTGAAGCGCGGGTAATAGTGGGGGTCGTGTTCGTCACAGGCATTTTTGAGGGTCTGGTGAAAATGAACCACATCTTCACGGCGCGGGTAGTAAGGGGTCAAGTCTGCCCCCCCACCGAACCAGAACAGTTCCGCTGTCTCAAAATAGCGATAGTTCATATGGACCGTGGGCACATGGGGATTGCGTGGGTGGAAGACCAGAGAGACCCCGGTGGCATAAAAAGGTTGGTCCGCCGCTTGGGGCATATTTTCGAGAATGGAAGGCGGCAGCTTGGGACCGTAGACCGCCGAGAAACTCACCCCGGCCCGTTCAAAAATCCGGCCCTCCGTCAGCACCCTGGAGCAACCGCCGCCGCCCTCGGGCCGTTCCCAGCTATCCTCACGAAAACTAGACCCATCAAGCTGGCTAATCGCCGTGGCGATATCGTCTTGGAGCTTACGCATGTGGGCACTGACTTGCACTTGAGTCGTTGTCTGCTGCATTGGGAGTCCTTTCAAGCCAGTCTTTTAAAATAAACTTTCCTGAGATAGCTCAGCCACATTTGAGCAGGCTTGTCATAAAAAGTAAAAATATCGCCGTAAGCTAGATTGATATTTTGATGGTGCAACCAGTGGATCTCCGGGGTGACAATCCAGCAGTAGCTACACAGCGTTTGTAGAGGCCGGGGAGTTTCCCATTTCAAAATTGAAGTGTGTCGCCACCAAACGTGGACTTGTCCCAATAAAATCCCAATTAAAGCCGCTGTCAAATCGTAAACCCCGATCAATCCCGCGACCAAGATATAAGGCGCCGCCCCGAGCAAACCATCAACTAGAACCCTGGCATTGCTCGATAAGACCGCATAGTGGATGAAGCTACGATTGGGAGAGTGGTGGACTTTCATGTGGTACTTACCAAATACATGCTCCGGTACATGGTAAAGAAAGGTGGAGAAGAAATCTCCCAGGACCAGTAACAATAGGGCCAGTCCGCAGGTTCCCAAGGCAGCCTCCCAATTAGATCGAGACCATGATATGACAACGACGTTAATTTAGGGTTAAGCACAACCTATCTTTCGAGTTTTATGCACCCGCCTCTACCGTTGCACCCCAAAAATAGCGAAAATAGAACAGACAAACTTAGGCTACTAATGGACCTGACTGACCTTAAACGCACGGTTACCCTACTCACTGACCGCCTGGGTAAAACCCAGGACTATCTTTGACATCCCTCAACTAACCCAGCGTATTGAGAATCTTGAATACCAGACCACGGGCGCGGGGTTCTGGGACGACTCCGACCAAGCCCAGCGCACCATGCAGGAACTCAACGGCCTCAAATCACCCCTGGCCCAGTACCACCACTGGCAAGCGCAACTGGAAGAGACCACCGCCCTGATTGAACTGATTGATGAATCCGGGGATGAAGACTTACTCCACGAAGCCCAAGCCGTCGCCGCTCGCCTCACCGAGGAGCTAGACCGTTGGGAGTTTGAGCAGTTGCTCTCCGGTCCCTACGACCAGGAAGGGGCGGTCATCACCATTAATGCCGGGGCGGGGGGCACCGATGCCCAGGACTGGGCCGACCAGCTTTTGCGGATGTACACCCGCTGGGCCGAGAATCACGGCTACACCGTCCGGCTCCTGGATCTCTCCGAGGGGGAGGAAGCCGGAATCAAGTCCGTCACTCTAGAGATTGACGGCCAATACGCCTACGGTTATCTCTGGGCGGAGAAGGGCACCCACCGTTTAGTCCGCATCTCGCCTTTTAATGCCAACGGGAAACGGCAGACCAGTTTCGCGGGTCTGGATGTGATGCCGATTCTCAACGATGAAGTGAAAGTGGAGATCCGCCCGGAAGACCTCGACATCAAGACCTCCCGTTCCGGTGGGGCGGGCGGTCAGAACGTCAACAAAGTCGAGACCGCTGTCCAGATTACCCACCTTCCCACGGGTCTGTTTGTGCGTTGTACCCAAGAACGCTCCCAACTCCAGAACCGCAACCGGGCGATGCAAATCCTCACCGCCAAGTTGCTGACCCTAGAGGAAGAAAAACGCCGGGTGGAACTCGCCCAAATCCGGGGCGATATCACTGACGCCGACTGGGGAACACAGATCCGTTCCTACGTCTTTCACCCCTACCAAATGGTCAAAGACCACCGCACCCAAGAAGAGACTTCTGACGTTGCTGGGGTTATGAATGGCGACCTGGACCGCTTCATGGAACGGTATTTGCGCCAACAGCGCCAGTTGTAAACTATTTCTAGTTGAGTTGCATAATCTTTTAGTTATCTTAGAAATATTTCAGCTAGAAGAATACCCGAATTCTGGTGATAAAGTGAGTGGGACCACCTGTGCAATCCCTGTGCCCGCTCACCCGCCCAAACGACAGGACCCCACGACACAATTTTGTACATTTTTGGATATAGGCCGCGAGAGTTGGGCTTGGCGCGAGGAACCCCGGCTGCGGCGCAATTTAGCCCAGTACTTGAGTACAGCTCCACCGAGTTTAGAGGTCTGGGTGAGCCATTGGCTCGGCGGCTGGCGTAAGGATATCTTGGCGCGTCAACATTTAATCGCTTATTTACAAGAACCCTGTTATTGGGCTGCCTGGAAAACTGAGCAATGGGTGCAACGGGGCGCGGGGGGGAGCTACGACCTAGCTGAGCTATTCCAAATCGCCCTACTTAAAACCGATATCATCCTCCACAAATACAATCCCCGCCTCGGGAGTAATCTCAAAGGCTATGCTTTCCAAGCTTTCAAGAACTGCATGCGTGATGAAGTACAAAAACAAACCGTCGTCGCCCTCGCCAGTGACTGGTCTCTGTTGCGCCAGACGAGCCGCGAACTTCTGACCCAGGCCCTCCGTCACCATGGTCTACCCGAAGCAACTATCCACACCTATTTGCTTGTCTGGCAGATTTACCGCGACTGCTATGTCCCTCGACAGCCCCAGCGCGTCACCCGACTAACCGGACCCGACCCCGTACTCTGGCAGACCATCAGTGAGCGTTATAACCGAGAAATCAGCCCTTCCGCTCAGCCAGCCGAGCTCAGCCAATGGCTTTTAGTGGCAGCCCAGGCCATCCGTAACTTCCGGCCCCGTTTTACCTCTTTGGATTTTCATGCCCCTGACCAAGAGAGCTTGGTGGACCGACTGGTGGCCCCTGGGAGTTCACCTTTTGAGCAATTGCAGTACGCAACCGAACAGCAATACTTTGTGGAACTAGCCCAAGTTCTACGTCAAGCCCTAGCGCAACTACCCCCAGCCCAACGCGAACTACTGGAACTGTACTATGGTCAGGGTTTGGGTCAAAAGGAACTCGCCCGCCTTCTCCAAAAAAACCAGTGCACAATCTCCCGCCAACTGACCCAATGTCGGGGACAATTGGTGGTAGCCCTTGGTCAATGGAGTAATGCTGCCCTGCATATCCAGATTACGCCGGGGGTATTAAAAGAATTAGGAGCTGCTGTAGACCAGTGGTTAACCGAAAATTATCAATCCGCCCAGCAATTACAGGAATTTTCTCCCGATGAGTGATTCTGCCTCGACATTTGAAGACCCCACAGCTCTTTTCTTTGAGATTCCGGCTCTACTTCAAGCAAAGGTTTGGCAAACCCATACCGTCTTGGGTGACTCCGTTACGCATTGGCAGGCTTACCTCAACGACTTGACCCTCCAGGTTCTTCTCCCTTGGGTCCAGGCGTATGACGCTCAAGCCCAAGTTATGCCCCAGCCCCTCCCTTACTGGACGGTGGTGACAGGAACCGCCCTGACCGTAGCCGGTCAACGCTGGGTCCTCATCCCTGCCGAGAGTGACGATCTACAGGTCCCCCAGGAATGGGTGGATATCCCCCAGTGGCGGGCTGACTATTACCTAGCTGTCACCGTAGATCTCGCCCAACATCAATTGCGCGTCTGGGCTTGGGCCACCCACCACCAACTCAAAACTCAAGGCCAGTACTACAGTCCTGACCGGACCTATAGTCTCCATGAGCTGGATTTAGTTACGGATCTAGGGGCGTTGTGGGCGGTGACAGCGGGTTGCCTGACCCTCGACGAGCCCACCTTGGCCCCAGTGCCCCTCCTGCCCGTCCTCACCACTACCCAGGCCCACTCGTTACTCCAACGCTTAGCCCAGTCGCTCCTCCCGCGTCTGGAGGTCCCTTTCGCCCTGTGGGGCAGTCTTTTAGCCCACGGCGGTTGGCGACAGGCCCTCTACGAAGGCCGTCAGGGTTTACCGGAACAATGGTCCTTGCCCCAGTGGTTGCGCGGAGGGGTTTCGCCCCTGGGTCAGGCTTGGGGGTGGTTGCAGGTCTCTGTTCTGGCTGAGTCCAGAGACCAAGAGGTACCCAAAGCCACTTTTGTGCGCCCACTCCAGATCCTTAATCAGGAGTATGAGTTGCGCGTCTTACCCCTAGGTCTAGGTTGGCGGTTCCAATTGCGCCCTGTCCTTTATGCTGGTCAAATCCCCACCGGGTTTGTCCTCAGTCTCTGGACCGAAGACCAGCAGAGTTTCGCCGGGAATATCGCCCATGCTGATGCCCCTGTGCCCGTCCTTTATATAGATGTAGCCCTCGAACCGGGGGAGGGGATTATCTGGCAAGTCGAGCCGACTCCCGCCGCTTACTGTCAAGAGATCCTGCGCTTCTGAAGTTAAAATTAGATTATTTGCAATGCGAAACCATGGCGACTGATTTCTCTTTTGACATCGTGAGCGACTTTGACCGTCAGGAGTTGGTGAACGCGGTGGACCAGACCCTCCGCGAACTCAAATCCCGCTATGACCTCAAAAACACCGGGAGCGAAATCACCCTCGACGAAAAAACGATCACCATCCTCACTGACAACGAGATGACCCTGGAAGCTATCCAGGATCTGTTGCAGACCAAGTCCGCCAAACGGGGCCTCTCCCTCAAGATCTTTGAACCCGGTGCCATCGAAAAAGCTGGGGGCAACCGTATCCGCCAAGAGATTATCCTCAAAAAAGGGATTGAACAAAAACTTGCCAAGCAGGTCTGCCAACAGATCCGCGACACCAACAAAAAAGTTCAAGCTACCATCCAGGGCGAGGCGGTGCGCGTCTCCGCCAAAAACAAAGATGACCTCCAACTCGTGATCCAGTCTCTAAAAAAAGACGATTTCCCGGTGGCACTCCAGTTCACCAACTACCGTTAAGAGTGGACTATTACCGCCGCCACCTCGACGCCTTCCCCCCGTTGTACTTAAAGGAACTCGCCGGACAGGTCCACGCCTCCCCGTACCTTGCCGTCAACAATTTAAACCGGGATTTTGTCAGCACGAAGGGATTTTCAGTGGTCTTTCGTCGTTCGGCCCTAGCCGAGGTAGGCCGGAAATTTCCCTATCTACGTCGCTATTTCACCCAAGCCCTCGACCCGCTGGGTAATGCTTTTTACCTCAATCCCTTGGTCCTAACGGCGGGTTCACGGGTGGACCCCCACGTTGACCGCAGCCTCCGTTCCTACTGCAAAACTATTTTGCCGCCTTTGACCGTGAGTGTCCTCTATGTGCAGGTCCCGCCCGAGCTTGTGGGCGGTGAATTGATCTTGAGCCTGGGAAAACGCCCGGTGGCCCGCATCTCGCCCTTGCCCAATCTCCTTTTACATTTCCAGGGCGACTTGACCCATGCCATTAACCCGATGCAGAGTCCTGGTACCCGACTGAGTATCGTCTGTGAACAATACCAGTTGCCGGAGGACGAACTAGCGCAAATCCCTGAATTCACCTTGGAGTCGCGCAAACTATAGGAAAGGAGATTGCATCCACACCGGGGCATTCTAAAAAGCAGGCCGTGCGAGTGTTCATGAGCGATGAGTCAGTCCGTCTAGCCGTTTTAGAGAGTTACGGAATCCTAGATACCCCAGCAGAAGCGGCTTTTGACGATCTTGCTCGGTTGGCGGCCCACATCTGCGAAACGCCGATTGCCTTGGTGAGTCTTGTGGATGAGACCCGACAATGGTTCAAGGCGCGGATGGGACTAGAGATCTCCCAGACGAGTCGAGAGATTGCTTTTTGTGCCTACGCTATTGAGCAGACCCAGCTATTTCTGGTCCCGGACGCGCTGAAGGATGACCGTTTTGCCCGCAATCCCTTGGTGATCCATGAACCCCACATTCGTTTTTATGCTGGTATGCCCTTGGTCACCCCCGAGGGCGCAGCGTTGGGGACCCTGTGTGTGATTGATACCGTCCCGCGTACCCTCACATCTGAACAACAATCCGTCCTAGCTGCCTTGGGGCGGCAAGTGGTTGACCAGTTGACACTGCGCCGCAACCTAAAACAGCTAGCCCAGGCCAAGGCAGAGGCAGAACAGGCAAACGCGGCTAAGTCTGAGTTCTTGGCGATGATGAGTCATGAGGTCCGCACTCCCCTCAACGCCATTATCGGGATGACAAGCCTGTTATTAACGGATACCACCCTCAGGCCCGCCCACCGCGAAATTACTGAGACGATCCGCAGTGGGGGGGAGTCCCTACTTGCGATCGTCAATGACATTTTAGACTTCTCGAAGATTGAGGCCAGACGGTTAGAAATTGAAGCCCAGCCCTTTGACCTGCGCCAGTGTCTAGAGAGTGCTCTAGAGCTTTTGGCTCCCCTCGCAACCACCAAGCAACTGGCCCTAGTTTATTTTATGGACCGAATGGTACCCAGAGTGGTGGTGGGGGATGAAGTCCGTCTTCAGCAAATCCTAGTCAACCTGCTGAGTAACGCCGTCAAGTTTACGGCCCACGGTCAAGTGGTGCTAACGGTCAACATAGGACCGCACCCCAAGGGTGGAGAACTGAGTTTTAGTGTGTGTGATACCGGGATCGGGATTCCACCCGCCCAAATAGGGCGATTGTTTCAACCTTTCTCCCAAGGCGATAGCTCGACGACCCGTCAGTACGGGGGGACGGGGTTGGGGCTGGTCATCTGTAAACGATTAAGCGAGCTGATGGGTGGTGGGATCGGGGTGGAGAGTACCGAGGCGTTGGGGTCTAGGTTTTATTTCACCATCTTGACCCCAACGATTCCCCAGCTTGACCCGTCCCATCCCCAGCTCCTCGGTCGTCGGGTGCTAGTGGTGACAGACATAATTTACCAAGCTGCCCTGACGTACCAGCTCCAAGTCTGGGGCCTAACGGTCACGGCCCTAACCCAGAACGAAGAAGCTTTGAGGTGGCTTGCCACCGAACCGACGGACCTCCTGATGCTCGACCGGCTCCTCCCCCTCCAACAACCCCACCCTCCGGTCATCTTGGGTCCCCTAGACGGTCCACCCCCCGCCACGGTTGCTGTCACGCACATCTTGACTAAAGCGTTTAAGCTCTCACAGTTGTACCGAGTCCTAGTCCAGCTATTTAGTCCAGATGTTGGGATGCCCATGCCCGCCGTCCCGGATACGCTAGGAGACTCACTACCCTTACGAGTTTTGGTGGCAGAGGATAACCCGGTTAACCAAAAGGTCGTCCTGCGTCTGCTGGCACGACTTGGGTATCAGGCGGACCTAGCCGCCAATGGTCATGAAGTCCTCGCCGCGTTAGACCGTCAATCCTACGATGTTGTACTGATGGATATGCAGATGCCCGAGTTAGACGGTTTGGCCACAACCCGGCAGATCCGCCAAATCGAGGGCATCCAACCTTGGATTATTGCCATGACCGCCAACGCCCTCAAAACTAACCGGGAAGCCTGTTTTGCCGCTGGGATGAATGATTACATCAGTAAACCGGTCCGCTTGGAAGGACTGTACACTGTGCTAAGCAACACAAGGCAACCATGAGTACTTTACCCATCTTGGACCGTTTTCACCTAGACGATATGACCGGGGGCGACCAAGTGTTTGAGCGCGAACTACTTCAATTATTCCTAACTGATATCCAGACCCAGCTTGCTGGTATAGAACTCGCCTTAAACCAGAACAACCCGACGGAACTCCAACGCCATGCCCATCAAGTTAAAGGGTCTTGTTTCAATGTGGGGGCGATTGCCCTAGGTACCTTGGCAGCCCACCTAGAGGTTCAAGCCCAAACCGGGACAACCCAGACCTGGGGTCTACTAGCCCAAATGAAAATGGGTCTGGCGGAACTCCAGACCCATCTCGCTAGGGTTTAGTTGGTAGGCGGATCAGAGCCACCTTCGCTACCGTCGCCACCACCCGCGCCACCCCCGGTACCG
>Ga0163154_10006011_pt1 | contig 15060 bp, 13 predicted proteins | sample OliLakLV19MP9P1_FD_148649 | JGI IMG/M metagenome (GOLD analysis project Ga0163154, IMG submission 148649) | Freshwater microbial mat bacterial communities from Lake Vanda, McMurdo Dry Valleys, Antarctica - Oligotrophic Lake LV.19.MP9.P1 | ecosystem: Environmental > Aquatic > Freshwater > Lake >... | reverse complement strand
GTTCTACAAAGAGTGTGCAGAAAATATTTCAGGTTGCCAAAGAAAAAACAGGCATTTTGAAAGACGTAAGCTTTCACACACTGCAACACAGTTTCGCGACGCACCCGCACGAGGCAGGGACTGATATACGTATCATTGAAGAACTTTTAGGGCATAATAGCTCTAAAACTACTGAACGATATACACACGTTAGCAATAGAACTATCCAAAGGGTGCAAAGCCCCTTAGATAATCTGATGAACTCGAAAAATGCGAACTAAAGTTCGTATAAGCAACAGTTATGCCCAATTTTAGGACGACAACCAAACATTAGACAGTGAGCGACAAACGACTTTATATTATTGGAAACGGTTTTGACATTTATCACGGTATAAGAATCAAGATACAGCGACTTCAAAGACTATGTTAAAAAAAACGACAATGACTTATTTGAAGCACTTGAAGAGTATTTCGACTCTGACGGACTTTGGTCTGACTTTGAAGAAACACTTGCCGATATTGACACGGACAGAATAGTTGATGATGCTTCTGACTTTCTTGTTCCATACGGTGCAGACGACTGGAGTGACGCTTGTCATCACGACTATCAATACGAAGTTCAAAGAGTAATTGACATAGTGACAGTAGCACTTAAAGGACATTTTACTAAATGGATTTTAAGCCTCGAAATTCCCAATGCAATTAAACTAAAACTTCCAATATCATCTCTTTATCTTACATTTAACTACACAGATACATTAGAAAGAAACTATAAAATATCATCTTCTAAAATCGTTTATCTACATAATAAGGCTATCGATGAAACATCAACTTTGATATTAGGACACAGCAGGCAACCTTCACCAGACAACTCCTTAGACAGAGAAACAGATTGTGAAGACCAAGATGTTCGAGTTACAGAAGGCAATCAAATTTTGGACGAGTATTTTGAAGAAACCTACAAGAACACTGACACGATTATAGAAGAGAAACAATCTTTTTTTGAACGATTGAGTAACATCGAAGAAGTTTTCGTGCTTGGACATTCAATATCTCCAGTTGATATAAAATACTTTCAAAAAGTTTTTAATACTATTCAAGAAAACGCTACTTGGACAGTTTCCTATTACAGTGACGACCAAAAAGATAAACTAACGAGAACACTTAATTCAATTGGTATTACGGCAGACAAAATAAATCTTGTAAAACTGACAGACTGATGAGAAAAACTGGGCATAACAGCGGTTTGGAAAAATTGGCGGGTTTAGTGCTCCGCAGACACATTTGTGGTTAATCAAACATTGGTTCTCCGCATCAACATTTGTGGTAAAATCGCCGCCTTCGCCAAGCCGCAAATCGTGTGTAACTTGAAAGATAATCAGTACGATTATCAATGCTTTAAGACAGATGAGAGTAGGTCTCTCGGTGACGATTTTCAGGAATAGTTATCAAACCGCCTTATGCTGCAAGATTTGGAAACAGTTTTGTGGTGAGTGATAAGGTTAAAAAACGGAAGCAACGACTTCTGTAGGTACGAATACAATGAGCTGAACGCAAGTGAACCAACGAGGAAGCCTCGTAATGGCAAAAGACGATGTCGAAAGTGGGTAGTTACGTTTGTATCCACGATAAGAGTGTACTGCATACCTGATTGCTGGGTACACGGCATCTGGGTTTAAGTTGGCAGGACATATATTCAGACTGTTTTAAGGAACAAGTGAACGCTACTTCGTTCTGTAAAATCGCAAGCGGAAGCAGACATCGAAGGATGTGGATGAGAAGTAGGGGGCAGACTTAGTCGTAGTAGTGTTGAAGTTCTTGTAATGAGAAGGGAGCATCATACAAAAGTTCAAGGCAATGAATCTACACAAAAGACGCAAATTTTTGGAAGAAATTGCCAAAGAAATCAACCCAGTACTGCGTGGTATTATCAATTATTACCACCATTTTTGGAAAGATGATATGCGCATTGTGTGGAATCAGCTGAATGCTCGGCTACTTAAATGGGAGAAAGACTTGTATAAAATGGCATCGGTTAGATACCTGAAAACCAAATACAAAGAACATCCTAATTTATTCGCACACTGGTTATTGGTATATCCTTAAATAATTTTATATTTGAGTGATTTATTAACATGAAGAGCCGTGTGACGGGAAACTGTCACGCACGGTTCCGTGAGAACGTAGGGGTGAAATTCCCTTGCGTGACTCGATTAGCCGCAGGCTAAAAAACCACAATCCACTAAATATATCCAATCTTCGGGAATATGTTTACGAAATCCTCGCTCATTACGTTTATCTTTGCATCTCACTAAAAGAAACAAAAATGAGCAAGACAATTTTAATTACAGGAGCATCTTCGGGGTTCGGAAAAGGAACAGCTATAGGATTAGCGAAAAAAGGACATCGTGTTATAGCATGTGTCCATGTAGAACCTTTAAAAACAATTTTGCTTGAAGAAGCAAAAAAAGAAGGCGTAACATTAGAGGTTATCGTTTTAGACGTTACCAAAGAAAGTGACCGTCAGTGGGCTTTCAGTACCTACGAAATTGACGTATTGATGAGCAACGCAGGTATTATGGAAACTGGCCCTGTGGCGGAAATTCCTATGGAAAACGTACGTAGAAATTTTGAAGTAAATGTTTTTGCACCTATTCAATTGGTTCAAGGATTTTTACCCCAAATGGTAAAACGTGGTTCGGGAAAAATAATTTTCACTTCCTCAATGGGGGGTTTGATTACCGTTCCTTTTGCATCAATTTACACTTCTACCAAGCACGCTTTGGAAGGTATAGCCGAAGGTTTAAAAGACGAATTAGCAGGAACAGGAGTAGAAATTTGCACGGTAAATCCAGGCGTGTTTGGCACAGGTTTTAACGACCGTGGCGCTGAAACATTGATGAAATGGTGGAATCCAGCAAATTCGCTATCAAAAATGGAAATCATTCAAGCATTTGCAGACCCAAAAGGTTTGGAAAATCAACTCGACCCTCAATTGATGATTGATGCTATGATTAAAGTTGCAGAAGAAGACAATTCACAATTTAGAAATGTAATTCCAGAAGCAATTATCCCTTGGATAAAAGCAACACAGGCGCAGGCGTGGGTAGCTAAAAAGAATGATTTTTTATTCGTAAACCCGGCAAGTTTATAATGGAAAGGAAAACGAACGTAAAGGCAAGTATTATCATTAATGCCAAACCTGAACAAGTATGGAATGCCTTAACCGATTTTGATAACCTAAAAAGTTGGAGTTCTTCTTTTCAAGGATTGAAGGGTCAATTTGAAAAAAATGGTGATATTGAAATTGTTTTCAAATCACCTTTTGGTGGTCAAAATAAAATGAAAAAAAAGCTATTTCATTTTGACGAAGGAAAATCATTTGGGTGGACAGGTGTTTTTTTAATGGGAATGAGTGATTATCATTCGCATACATTAATCGAGCTTTCCGATGGGAGAACAGAGTTTATTCAAACAGATGGGCTACAAGGTGGAGCAAGTTTTTTGCTTGGAAAATTAATCGAAAAACAAATGCAAAAAGGTTACGAGGTATTTAACCAAGAATTTAAGACCTTTGTAGAAAACAACAAATAAACTATCTGATGAATAAGATACAGCAAGTCAAATCCATTTCAGAAATACATCAGCTTTTTCAATTGGCAAAACCGAAACATCCACTTGTTTCGGTTTTTCGCCATTCCGATTTAGTTGTTCCCGATAATTTTACATCACAATCTTTTTCTACCGATTTATTTATGATTGGCTTAAAAGAAAAGCAAGAAGCCGTGTTAAATTATGGAAGGGAAACTTACGATTTTCAAGAAGGAACAATTATTTTTCTTTCGCCCAACCAAGTTTTTTCTTTTAATTCAGCCGATTTTTCAAAATGCGAAAACGAATGGACACTTGTTTTTCATCCAGATTTCATTACAAAAACCAACCTTGGAAACGAAATCGACAATTACCATTTTTTTAGCTACGAAACCAATGAAGCCTTGCACGTTTCAGAAGACGAGAAATTAGCTCTGAACGATTTAATAGCTAAAATAGAAAAAGAATATTATCAGCAAATTGATAGGCACACGCAAGAAATTATTTGCATAAACATAGAAACGGTTCTAAAATATTGCCAACGTTTTTATTCTCGTCAGTTTATTACTCGAAAAACGAGCAATAATAGATATTTAGCAAAGTTTGAAAGCTATCTCAAAAAGTATATGCAAAATTCTTTAGATAAAGGCATACCTACTGTAAAGCAATGTGGCGAAGCGTTGCATTTGTCTGCTCATTATTTAAGCGATTTACTAAAAGAAGAAACGGGTAAAAACGCCAAAGAACACATTGATTTATTTATCATTAAAAAGGCAAAAATTCAACTTCAAAATCAGGAACTAAGCATTAGCCAAGTTGCATTTGACTTAGGCTTTGAATATCCCAATCATTTTAGCAAATTTTTTAAATCAAAAACAGGGTTAAGTCCATCAGAGTATCGAAATGCAAATTAAAAAGCCGGCGGCTAACATCGGTTTGGCAAAATTGGCGGTTCAGTGCTCCGCAGACGGTTTGGTGGTTAATCAAACATTGGTTTCGCATCAACATTTGCGGTAAAATCGCCACATCTTGTAGCTACAAAACATCAAACTGTCTAAAAACCTCTTATTAGGCTCGTTATTAGCTCTATATAAAGTACGTGGCAGAAGCCTTCTGTAGGGCGGGCTACTTTGAAATATCCAAAATACGTCGTTTTTTCCTATAATAAATTTGGTACTCTGACAAATTTAGTGGGGCAAGGTATAAACCACATAGAAAGATATGGCACACAGTGTTTCGGGCTATGTTCTCTATGTTTCTATGTGGTTCAACACAAAATTTGTCAGACCACCATTTTTATTTACACACGACAGCATTTTCCGAAGCTAACTATGCAAGTTAGCTTATACTTCCCAGTTTTTTATTTTTGTATGAGCAGTTTTTGAACAAAAGTCTTGCCGTTGGTAAGTGTGCCACGCAATAAATAAAAGCCGTTTGCTAAATTTTCTACAGGAATACTCGCACGTTTTTCTTGCCTGCCCAGTGTATGTGTGGCCCTTACGCGCCCTTGCAAATCAATAATTTCAACTTTGGTAGGCAAGTTGCCTTCTATGTGTAAGATTGATTCGGCAGGATTGGGAAAGATACGAAACGGTGCCTGTACTATTTCGGGTTCGCGCGCAGTGAGATAGTCGTCTGAAAATACAGGGCGCAACAACAAACTGCCCGTTTCGTCTGCTTCAGGAGTCCACCCGTTCCATTGATTGCCGACATTGAATAGTATTTCTGTGGAAGAGTCTGTATTGCGGTCATAGCCAAACGTCAGGCGGTCGTTGTTGGTTTGCTCCCAGCCTATATAAAACTCGCCTGCCGTAAGTGGAATAATCGGAAATTTAAAACTTGCGTCTATTTGTTTTCTGATAGCATCTACGCTTAAAAGCTCGTCGCGCTTGGTAGGATAGCGGATAGGTACCACGGCTTTATACAAAATCTCATCTTTAGAAAAAGGCGGTATGGCTAAATTTTTCCAAATAATAAGGTTGAATGTTTGCCCTACCAAATCCTTTTCGAATTTGGTAAGATGAAAACGTATATCGGTAAGTGTGTCGGGTGCATTGAGCGTAAATTTGACAGCCACTTTGCCAAAACGTTGGTTTACGCCTGCGCCATATTCTGCCGAGCCGTCATCATACGCCATATAATCACTAAGCATGTTGAGGCTTGAAATCGTATCGTTTCTCCGCAAATCAATAGGCGGAATAGTAGTCGTAAGGTCGCCTGTGATGACTATAATTTTGCTTCGAATCGCCAATGACTTGCCTGTAACCGCGAGTGCATTGGGCGGGATGGTCCGACTGATAGCGAATTGTTGCTCTGTACCGCCAAATGCGAAAGGAAGTGTTGTACCCAAATCGCTTAAGATAGTCTTGGTCAGTGTATCCTCCAATATTATTTTGTAGCTTATCACGTCAAAAAGCGAACCACTTAAGTTGTTGATAGTGCCTTCTATTTTAGCGGAAGTTTCTTGCAAAGGATTGGCAAAATATTGGCGCGGTGGCATTGCCGTATATTTTTTCAGAAAGGAATTGTTGATTTTAGAAGCTGTTATTTCCTCTACGAGTGTATCTTGTGCCGTTCTATTTTTGTTCAAATACACATAATCCACGTGCCAAGCGTCATACATACCCGACAGCCTTCCATACGCGGCTATCCTGAATTGGAATTTATTATGAAAATATTTTGCTTCTTTTACTTGTATTACAGTTGCTTTGAAAGGTTTTGTAGCAGTTCCGCCTTGTTTTCCCCAAACATATTGCCATTGATTGGCATTGTCTAAGAACTCTACATAAATAGAGTCTGTTGTGTCGGGGCGTTCTCCAAATCCTTCTTCCTGCCAATAAAAGCTCAAATAGACGTTGTCATTTATGGCGAGGGAGGCAAGGTCTATGGTTTTGGAGGTGAGGGTGTCGCCTACGCCAACTGCATCTACTACTACGGTTGAGAAACTATACGGGCTGCCGTTTGCTTTCAAGCCGTCGAAAGTTACTACGCCCAGACTGACAGGATTTTTGCCAAAACTTTGATTGACAAACGCGCCGCTTGGCACTATCCAGAGGTTTTTGTCAGGGCTTCCTGTATAGTTTGAAAAGTCATCAAAGAAGGGCAAAGTCAATGGTGTGTCTTTCTCGCCTCGGTTGGTAGGCAAGGCAGGGTTTTGATAAACGGTTTGGTTGGGCGCAAGGCTGAATTGCGCATAGCTATTACTTGCTACAACAAATAGTAGCAAGAGGGTTATTTTTATTTTCTTGTTCATAGTGGTTGGTTTTTATATTCTTAATTGGCTGATAGCCTTGCCTAAAAGCATAGCAAAAATATCTATATTGCCTTGAAACTGCATAAAAGGGTTTTTGCCTTCCCCTTTTTCTATTTCTATGCCATTCGAAAAAACTACAAAATCAATAATGCGGTTGAGCAATACGATTTTATCGCCTTTGCTTCCTTTAAAAAGCACGCGCTTATTTGTCAAATACAATATGCCTACATCTGTATTTTGCCACTGCACTTTGTCCAATGTTTTATTATCTGTGGAAGAGCCACGCCAATAAAGCCCTTTGGCTATTTTAAGGCTGAGGGAGCTGTTCGAGTTTACTTTGGAGGGAGTCTCGGCGGTTTGTTCAAACCAATGGGCATTTTTGGCAATGAAATAGCATTTTTCAGTACGGGGTATATTGATATCTACTTGTAATTGTGGCATTTCGTTATTTTCGATTTGCCAATACAAGCGGTATTTGTCGAGGTCGTTTTTTGTGGCATCATCAAATTTCAGCTCGGCATGCAAGTTTTTAGCAATGGCGTGCAGTTCGCGGTCTTCGTCTGGCGTGAGTTGCGCATCAGAGATGACATTGTTCATAAAGTTGCGTATCAACTCCTGCCCGCTTGTGAGGTATATTTTATGGGCTACTTCGTTGGGCAATTTCAAATCATTTTGTAGCTTTTCTATGAAAGCGCGTTCAGCCTCATCAAGCTCTCCATCAAGAATTACCTTATCCACTTCGACTTTGTATATCTTGCCTGCCAACTCTCGGTGGATTTCTTCCACTTGTTTATCGTTCATTTGAAAAATGCGCTTGAGTTCGTGCAAATCGCCCAACTCTGTTTCAGAAAGCACTTTATCAGAAAGACAACTATTTAAATAGTTTTTATAAAATCCGCACAACTCTTGCGTATAATCTGTTTTGAAATTCACACCATATTTGTCGGCTATCGCATACACTTGCTCAAGCGTAATTTGGTTGAGGGCGTGTTCAGCCAACAAGTTATTAACCTCTATGAGCGCGTTTTCCTTCATGCGTTGCCCCAACACCTTTTGCAGAAAGGTTGATTTTTTAAGGTCTTGTTTATTATAAACATTGTGTTCCATAGTCAAATATCGATATGAGTGTTGTTTAGATTGGCAAAGTTATCTTTTTTTTTTGAAAAACCAAACTTCACATATGTGTTATACAGATGAAATACACGTAATTTTTTATTAGACTTCTTGCCCGCGCTCCATTTTTGGAAAGAAACAATTGAAATTATTTTTAAATAGTTTGGAATTGCCAAATGCAAAACCTACTTCGGGCGGTTTTTGAAAAACAAAGTTACACCCAATTTTTCTAAATACCAACAAGGACAGGCAAGTCAAGCCTTCCATAGGCAGGCAAGTTTCATAAAGTAACAGAAAAGTAGCGTATAGGCACACCCTTTAGGAGCTTTTATGGTCTTTATTTTTCCATAAACGTGCTACTTCTTTATTTTTCCAATGGCCTTTAAAATCTGGGCTTTGCAAAAAATCTTGTTTGGCAACCTCCTCAAAAGAATTTTCCTGCAAATGCAAACGCAAATATTCGAGCATTTTTTCTTTGTTCTTCAATAAAGCATAGCAGCCGGCTATTTTAAAGATAAAAATTTCTTCGGAATATGGGTACTTTTTATTAAGATAAGTATAAAACTTGATAGCCATCAGATAATTGCCTTCTTTTTTATAGAGTTCGGCACATCTTTTGTAAAATTTCAAATCGCGTTCTGCTTGTGGCATACATTTCATAAAGCCGGTGTTCAATCTGTATGTTTCATTTTTATTGTTGTATAATTTTTTGAAAAAAGTAGGAAAGCACTTGCCTATGACGTGGCAGGCAAAATAGGATAAATTTGCAGTATATTGTACTGTTGTTACGCTTATATTTGTCCACTTTTTGCGTTTTATATGAGCGAGCGAACAGTCTGATAGGTTTAAGTGAGTTATATCCAATTTTGCGAAGCCGTCAGGTAAGTCTTCCAACTTATAACCCCATAGGCCCAAATAGCCCTGCTGTATTTGTTCCGAAAAAATCTTTTCAGATGGCACAAGATTGTACTGACAGCAAAGAATACTTGCATCTGTTCGACTTGAATAGTAAAATGCGCAAACAGCCAATTCTTTCCAAAAAGAAATTTTATCACTTTTAACTATATGCGGCAAATAACTATTCCAAAAATGACCGTGATGAACTCTTCTGCGCAAATAGGCAATCTGTTTATTATCAAGGATTTGTTTTAGGTATTGTAAAGGGTTTTTTTTTAGCCCGCTATTATATCCCCACCAGTACCTGATGGTATGCATAGCCAGAGGCGCAAGAAAATCTTTGTGAACTCCTCCGCCATCTATCAACTGCATAGCAAGAACTGTATTGTCTTCGTCATCAGAAATAAGCAAATTATAGACATTTTGGCGCATATCTTGCGCTTCAGGCGAGTCTTCAAGTAAATACATAAAACAAATAATTAGTGTTGTAAAAATACGAATATTTAACTTTTTGTGCGCTATTGTTGGTATTTACAAAAGGGTGGGCGTGCACTTCTTGTATATCGTTGTTGGTATTGGAAAACAAAGTTGCATCCAATTTTTCTAAATACCAACAAGGACAGACCATGCCCTGTAATTTTAAAAGGTTTATGCAAAATAAAACTGTAAGTGAAACTTTATGAGGCTGTACAGTGTTATAGCTACATTTTGATAGCAATGCTTTCCTATGAATAGTAACCAAATAGACCAAATCGTAGCCAAACTCGCAGAACTTTCTGCCCAACAATACAATTATTTTGACTTGCAAGATAATTTTCCTGAAAATTTAACCTACCAAACCAATGAGATTGGGCGGTTTATTGACCATATTATGGAAAAAGGGCAGAAAATAAACCTCAGCATTCTCAAAAACCATATCAAAATAGAGGAGCTTGCCCGACTTGTCAATACTGCGAATTTCCCTATCCTTGTTTTTAAACGGCTTACGACAGATGATTTTGAGCCTATTGTTATATTCAAAGACAAACTGGATAAAGTCTTTTATTATAGTTTTGAAAGCAATGCCTTGCTACCACGCGAGCAAGAGCAGGAGATACTAAACGCCTTGCTCTTGTACGAAAACTATCCCGACAAACGATTAGACGGTTCTATCATCTTCCTTACCGTATTGCCACTCGAATATATCTCTACAGATTATTATAGCAAAGCATCGGGCAATACCAAAGACCTTACCCCTTTGCGGCGTTTATTTCGCCTTTTGCGCTCAGAGCGGAAAGAGATAATGTATGCCTACATTTATGCTTTCGCAGTCAGCGTTATCAGTCTTTCGCTTCCTTTGGGGATACAAGCCACGATAAGTATGATTTCGGGTGGTATGTTTTTTAGCTCTGTGATTGTATTGATATCCTTGATTATTATTGGCATTGTGGTGTCGGGTGGGTTGCAGGTCATGCAAATCACGATAATAGAAGTATTGCAACAGCGCGTCTTTGCCAAATCGGCGTTCGAATTGGCGTTTCGCATGAACAAAATCAGAACCGAAGCCCTTTCCAAATACTATCCGCCTGAATTGATGAATCGTTTTTTTGACATTGTAACGATTCAAAAAGGGTTGCCCAAAATCTTTGTAGATATTTCTGCCGCGTTATTCCAAATCATATTAGGCTTGTTTTTACTTTCTTTGTACCACCCTGTATTTTTAATCTTCAGCATTGTTTTGGTTATCTTTATCTCCCTCATTTTTTATTTTACGGGTAGGAAAGGCGTACAAACCAACAGCATGGAGTCGAAATACAAGTACAAAGTAGCTTATTGGTTGCAAGAACTTGCGCGTACGGTTGGCGCATTCAAACAAGCAGGGAATACGAACTTGCCTATACAAAAAATGGATGAGCTGATTAGCAGTTATTTATATTATCGCAAAGCCCACTTTCGCGTATTGCTTACCCAATTCTTTAATATGTTGTTGTTTAAGACATTGGTTACAGGCGGTTTGCTTATCATTGGTACTGTGTTGGTAGTGGAAAGGCAAATTACGTTGGGGCAGTTCGTCGCCTCTGAGGTTATCATTATCTTGGTCGTAGGTTCGGTAGAAAAATTGATAATGAGCCTCGATGTTATTTATGATGTTTTGACAGGAGTAGAAAAAATAGGCAACATGACCGACTTGCCCCTTGAGCGCACAGACGGGACGCGGGTTTCGCTTACCCAAAATGAAAACGGTTTGCAAATAACTGCCAAAGGGCTTAAATTCAAATATGAAGGCAACCCCAATTATACTTTGCAAGGCATTGATTTTGAAATACAAGCAGGCGAGAGCGTTTGTATCGCAGGGCATAACGACTCAGGCAAGCATACACTTGCTAAGATTATTGCTGGCTCGCTCGATACGTATGAAGGTGCAGTTACGATAAACAACTTTCCGTTGCGTAATATTGACCTCAATAACCTCCGCGACGTGGTAAGCAAAACGCTGGACCAAGATGAAATTTTTGATGGTAGTATTTTGGATAATATTACAATGGGGCGCACATATATCACCTACGACGATGTTATTTGGGGTGTAAATAGTGTCGGGCTTCGTGATTATATAGCCGCGTTGAAAGAAGGACTTTACACACATATAGGGGCTACAGGCAAGAAGCTTTCGAGCAGTGTCATCACACGCCTATTGTTGGCAAGGTCGGTTGCCTCACACCCTAAATTGTTGGTGGTGAATGATTTCTCTGAACATATCACAAAAAGCGAGAAAATGAAAATGCTTTCTTTCTTGCAAGACAAAAGCAATGGCTGGACACTGCTCATATTAAGCGTAAATGATGACCCGTTATTGCTTTCTTCTTGTGATAAAATAATGGTATTGAGCGAAGGGAAAGTAGCCGTACAAGGAAGTTATGAAGCTTTGTTGGGCGACAAAAATTTCCAAAACTTGATATTCAAAAATAGATAGCCTATATGTGCGGTATTAACTTTATCTTGGACAAAAAAAAGCAACTTGCCTGCCCAACCATACAAGCCATGAACGAGGCGACTGCGCACAGAGGACGCGCATGTTCGGCTTCCTTATTACACGAAGAGGCAGGAAGACAGTTGTTTTTTGGGCATAACCGCTTGAAAATCTTGGACATGGACGACCGCGCCAATCAACCTATGCGTTCAAAAGACGGACGATATATTTTGATTTATAACGGCGAATTATACAATTATAAAACACTCAAACAAGATCTTCAAAATAAATATCCTTTTCGTACACAGTCCGACACAGAAGTATTGTTGTATCACCTCGCTGAAGAAGTATTGGGCTTCGATGGACACACGTTGCAAGGCATGTTCGCCTTCGTTTGGTATGATACAATGACGCAAACATTGTGCTATGCACGCGACAGCGCAGGCGTGAAACCGCTTTACAAGTTCGAAAATGACGATTATTTAATACTTTCTTCTGAAATAAAAGGCATTTTCGCAAGTGGCTTGGTATCCAAAAAACTACATGTGCCGAGCGTGCATCATTACCTTGCCTACCGTTATGCAATGCCTGAGAGTACATTTTTTGAAGCCATAACGCCCGTTTCTCCCCTGCCTTGCCTGCCCGCGCCTCTGGGTATGGCAGGCAAGGGCTTAGAAGAACATTTATCGAATGTCGTCCATGCTCAAACAATGGGTGATGTGCCATTTGGTATTTTTTTGAGCGGAGGCGTAGATTCTACGTTGTTATTGGCTATGTTGCAAGAGCAAGGGCATACACAACTTCCCGCTTTCACTATCGCGAATACACAACAAGAGCGGGCCTTTGGCACTGATGACTTTCACTTTTCAAAACTCGCGGCTACACAATATCAAGCACAACTACACACTGTAGAAGTTCAGGCAACACTTTTGCGCGACTTGCCTGCCTTTGTCCAAACACTGAACCAACCTATAGCTGATGTGGCATATTGGCTCACACAAATATTGGCGAAAGAGGCGCGTAAGACTGTAAAATTTGTTTTTTCGGGTGCAGGTGCTGATGAGCTGTTTGCAGGTTACAACCGCCATCAAGCTATCCAATACTACCAGCAATACTATGGCGCAATGATGCTTGCCTACCCTTTTTTGAAAATAGGTGCGCAGTTGTTGCCTACAGGTTTTGCCCACCCACTCAAAAAAACTTTTCGCTTATTGAAAAAATTTGCGAATGATATAAGCATTTCTAAAGAAAAAACATGGGACAATTTCATTCGCCTGACTCAACACAAAACACATCAAAACCATACCCAAACTTTCCCCTTTAATCCTCTTTTGGACGACCAGCAACAGTACTTACAACACGATGTATTGGCACTAAATGACCACGCAGGCATGCATCATGAGCTTGAAATTCGCGTGCCGTATTTGGACAATGTGCTATTGCAATATGCCAATAGTTTATCTCTATCTTACAAACTTCAGCACGGCAAAAAATGGTTGTTAAAACGGCTTTTGGAGGCGCGAGCAGGCAAGGTATATACACAAAGACGCAAAGAAGGCTTTGGAATACCTGTAGGCAAGTGGCTACGCGAAAAGGAAGGGCAGCCATATATCGCACTTTTGTTGGATAAAAAAAACTATTTGCAAGACTATATGCCATACAAAAATATAGAACACCTTGTAAAAAAACACATTGCCCAACAGCAAGACTATAGTAGCGTGCTATGGGCAATGTTGTTGTTAGAAATGTGGCTTCAGCAAAATTTTTAGCTTAAAACTCTTTCTTGATTTTTTCAATCGCTTGGCGTTGGTTATCTACTTGCATGCGCATGTTGTCTAGCTCTGTCGCAGTTTTCGCGGCTTCATTTTTACTTGCTTCTGCTTTCTCCAAATACGACTGTACTTCTTTCTCAAGGCTTAATTTACGTTCCGTAAGTTTTTTAAAATTACGTTCAAACTCAACCAATTTGTCGTTCTCTTCTTTCACACGTCCATTCAAAGTTTCCACCCTGATGTCTTCACGCAAGGCAGTCAAAAACCCTTTGATGTTTTGCGCTTCGGTAGGAAAGTCGCGTGAATTTACCACGATATCGTAGCCCATCATAGCAATGGTAGATACAGTAGTAACTTTCGATTTACGGTTTTCATCAATGATTATCGTAAAATCTAAAGCTTTGGCTGAAATAGAGCCTATTGTGGCGGCTTTCGCTACGTATGTGCCTTTGTGGTCTTCATAGCGCACACCCATCATTTTTAGCTTTTTTTCTATAGCGACAGCCACTATGTCGGTTGTTGAATTGACGCTCATCTGAAAACCATTCTTTTCGGTTTTCTTGTCCAATTTGATGGAGCGTTCCGAAACGTCACTTTGAGCAAAAACGCTATGTGCTGATAATAAGGCTATCATAAAAAGCCCAAGACTAAACAATGTTTTGTTCATAACTATCTGAAATTTTTAAAATTGGAATAACATATCCTATATCAAAACACAAAAATAGGCTTTTTATTGTAAAAAAGAAGCAAAACTTTGAAAATACAAGCCCCGTTTGATGATATAGAAAAAAACAAAATAAGCACCTAAAATCAATTACTACAAAAAATGTCGGAGTACCAAAAATATTTTCGCCAATCTTGTTATATGTTAGGAACAAGCATTGAATAACATGCTATTCTGCCGCCCCACGAGTAAATTCGTGGGCTAAATCTCTACATTCATTCGTAGGGGTATTGCCAATACTAAATCTATTGATGCCAAAAACACAACCCACGATTAAAATCGTGGATAAAAGGTAAAGTGCTAGCTTATTCAACTTTTACTCATTACAAAGTTTGACGTAGCGTTTCTCGGCTTGGCAATGTGGTTGAATTAGAAGCACATTTTTTTTGATTAAGCACAAAAGTTGATTAGAAAAACTATTTTTTAATTTGCCACTGAACCGACTATTACGCAAAATGCCTATTAGTGGTTCACTCCTTTTGCCAGCCTTTTTTTTATTTTACTTGTCCAAATTTAATAATTTTTTTGCACGTGTTAAGTCAATTGGTTGGTCTTGTGAAATTTGTAAAAAATATTTTGTCTGCCAAAGTTGAGTTTTCTGTGCTTGTTTGTTCGTTGTCAAATCCCACATTTTCCGTTTTATCCGATAAAATTTTTTTCGTATAATACTATTTTAGGAAAATGTAACACAGACAGCTCGTCTGTGTTCAAAAAAGATGCTTTTCAAGGAGTGCTTTTCAAAATCGTTCCATATACCCTTCTCCAAATTGGAGAGGGTGAGATC
>Ga0163154_10006008_pt1 | contig 15068 bp, 13 predicted proteins | sample OliLakLV19MP9P1_FD_148649 | JGI IMG/M metagenome (GOLD analysis project Ga0163154, IMG submission 148649) | Freshwater microbial mat bacterial communities from Lake Vanda, McMurdo Dry Valleys, Antarctica - Oligotrophic Lake LV.19.MP9.P1 | ecosystem: Environmental > Aquatic > Freshwater > Lake >... | reverse complement strand
CAAAAAGGATAGTCCATTTACCTTGTCGCAAACCTTTTGCGTCAGTTTGGTTAGGGTTTTGAGGGATGGTATTTGATTGGCTATAAGCCATAAAACTCAAGCAACAAAACAACAAACAAAATAATAATTTTTTCATAAAATAAAGTTTTTGTTAAAAATGAATAATAAAATAATGGTCTATGGCAGGCAAGCTAACCTATCGCAAACTAAACTATTTCACATTTGTCATATATACTGAATGTTTAGCCAAATAGCCTTTCTATAAAGGGGGACGAGATACATTTTTAGGCACATAGCTTGCCTACGCAGGCAAGTGGTACATATTTTTAGGTATATAGCTTACCTATGCAGGCAAGTGGCGCACCTTTTGCAAAATGTCAGGCAGGCAAGGAGCAGAGCGTGCAAAGTGATTTTTTCGTGTTGAGAAAGGTAGTTTTTTTTCGCAAAAATACAAATGTTTTTTTATAAAAAGTAGTACTTTACTTTATTATGAATTACTTAGGAGCAAGCATCAAATAACATGCAATTTTGCAGCCCCACGCATAAATTCGTGGGCTAAATTTCTACATTCAGTCGTAGGGGTATCGCCGATACTACACCCAATGATGCCAAAAGCAACCCCACGATTTTAATCGTGGGTAAAAGGTAAAGTATCATCTTATTTAAGTTTCGTTCCTAATACCAAAAACTTTAAAAATGTCAGTTTATTTAATTCTTATTCCGCATCTATTTTTTGTTTTTTGAGGTGTTCAAAAAATGGGCACAAAGGTGTAGCTAAAGAACAAAGTTATGCCCAATTTTTCTAAAACATCAACAATGGTGAAATTAAATCATTCGTGTGTCTGAAGGTTTGGTTTTTATTTTTCGAATAAATCTTTTAGCGCACCTTCAAGCGTAGGAAAGGAGAACTGAAACCCTTCTTTTTGTATCTTTTCGCTTGCTACACGATTGCCTCCCAAAACCAGCCCTGCCATCTCGCCCAACAGTCCATACAACACAAAGCTGGGTACGGCAGGCAATAGCAAAGGCTTGTGTAATGTTTGCGCTATCGCTTTTGTAAGTTCAGTGTTCGTGGCAGGCAAGGGTGCTACTGCATTGTAAACGCCTTCCAAAGTTGTATTTTCGAGGGCAAAACAAAACATACGCGCAAGGTCCGTTATGTGTATCCAACTGATGTATTGCTTGCCTGAGCCTAATGCCGCGCCTGCGCCCCAGCGTATGGGCGCAGTCATTTTTGGCAATGCACCTGCTTCCTTTGCCAATACGACACCGACACGCAACAAACAAGTGCGGATACCTAAACTTGCTACTGCATTATTTTCGGTTTCCCATTGTTTGGTTACATCAGCTAGAAACTCCTTGCCTGCAGGCGCGCTTTCGCGCATGAGTTCGTTCCCTGTGTCAAGTCCATAATAACCAACTGCTGAAGCGGCTATGAATATTTTAGGACGGTTTTCGATGGGGAGTCCGGCTATCGTGTTAGCCAATAATTTGCTTGAGTGGGTTCTACTTTCTAAAATATCGCGTTTGTGATCACTGCTCCAGCTTTTTTCGGCTACGCCTGCGCCTGCAAGGTGTATGACAGCATCAGCCCAAAGGAGTGCTTCAGTGTCTATTTTTTTTGCTGGGATATCCCAAGTAAAAGTGAGTGGTTTTGTTTTTGGGGTACGGCTCAATAAAGCAACTTCATAGCCTTTTTCTTTCAATAATACGCTTAAATGTGTGCCTACTAAGCCTGTTCCGCCTGTAATAAGAATTTTCATGGATAAAAATATAGGTTTGAAAAATGATAGTGTGCCAAATTTTTTGTTCGCCTGCTCCTATAAGGATTCGAAAAGCCCTTATAGGAGTGTGCGAACAGAAAGTTTAATTTAATTAGTTTTTTCTTTTTTTGCATTCCAATAAAGAAAAACGTTTAATTGCGAAGCAACGCTGTTGATGAGTGCTAATGCTTCATCTATGGGGCAAATGTGCGTATTGATATGTTCGTTCTCGCCTACTGCGCCGCTTTTTTTATCTCTGAATTTGTCTATTTCGGCATCAGGCAAGGTCAATTCACAATAAAAGAAGTATCCACCTTCGTCGAGCAGACCTGCTGAAGTGAACAACAAATCTTCATTGAGTTGAACGAGTTGGGAGGCGTTTATTTCGAGTCCTGTTTCTTCTTTTACTTCTTTTACGGCTACGGCGAGTGGGTTGGCTTCGCTATCGCACATGCCTGCGGGGTGTTCATACGAAACTGCGCCATTGGCTATGCGGTGTTGTTTTACCATGAGGAGGTATTGCTTGCCTGTTTCCGCGCTTGTAAAGCAGGTAAGTACAGATACAAAATGCCCCCGCAATAAAACTACAGGCAACAGTTTTTCGCCGTCTTGGTTGGTAGCGTGTACTTTGAGTTTGGCAAATAGGATTTCGCCGTTAGGTTTTCGAGTAACGGACAGCTCCTCTACGCTGTGGATTTGGATTTGGTTTGCTTCAAGCACGCTTCGCCACTGGCGATATTTGAGCGAGTCTTCTAAATGTTCCATGACAATAAGATAAACAAAAGGTATATTCTCCCCAAAGATACATAACTTTTTTGTAACTTTGCAAAAAAATAATCCATGAAATTTCAATTTACGCCCTCTTTAGCCCTCAAGATAGCCCTTTTTGCTACAGGATTGTGTGGCATTGTGGCAGAATATATCCTCTCTACCCTTGCTACATATTTTATAGGCGACTCAGTATTTCAATGGACTATGGTTTTATCCTTGATGCTTTTTTCTATGGGTGTGGGGAGTAGAATTAGCCGTAACTTCAACCATTATTTAGTAGAAATATTCATAGCAACCGAGTTATTGCTGGCGTTTTTAGCGTCTTATGTAGGTATGCTTACCTACGTACTGATGAGCTATGTGCGTGATATTGAATGGGTTATTTATCCCTGCAGCATGGCTATTGGTCTTTTGATAGGCATGGAGATTCCGCTTGCGACCCGTATCAATGAGCGTTACGAAACCTTGCGCACCAACATAGCAGGCATGATGGAAAAAGACTATTATGGAAGTTTATTGGGTGGTGTTTTTTTCGCTTTTATTGGCTTGCCTTATTTGGGACTTACCTACACGCCGTTTGTGTTGGGCATCATAAACTTCGGGGTAGCCGTATTGTTGTGGTGGTATTTGAGCGACTTAGTAGAGGTGCGTTTTAAGTGGCTTTTTTATACTGCACAGCCTGTGATGTTGGTTTTATTGGTTGGAGGAGTAATATTTGCACAACCTATAGTAGAATGGAGTGAACAAAAGCGATACAAGGAGAAAGTGGTTTTTTCAAAACAGACCAAGTACCAAAAAATAACGATAACGCAGTGGAAGTCCGATTACTGGCTTTTTATAAATGCAAGCAAACAGCTGTGTACTTTTGATGAGTGGCTGTACCACGAGCCGTTGGTTCATCCTGTAATGCACCTTGCTGCCGATGTGCGTGATGTGTTGGTAGTGGGAGCAGGCGATGGCTGTGCTATCCGAGAAGTGTTGAAGTATCCACGAGTTCGGAGCATCACACTGGTAGATATTGACCCTGAAATGACCAAAATAGGCAAGGAGCATCTGATTTTCCGTGCTTTAAATAAAGACGCGATGCACCACGCCAAAGTGAAAATTATCAACCAAGACGCTTTTACATTTTTGGAAAAAGGAACACAGTTTTTTGATGTTATCATAGCCGATTTTCCAGACCCGTTGAGCGTAGAAGTGAATCGCTTGTATAGTTGGGAGTTTTACCGCCTTTGCCACGCACAATTGCGCCCAAATGGTGCTATGATTACACAAGCGGCCGGTTTGCATTTTTCGCCACTCGTCTATCGTTGTATCGACAAAACGATGCAACATGCAGGCTTTAACACCTTGCCTATCCACAACCATGTATATACCTTTGGAGAATGGGCGTGGATTATCGGCTCAAAAAAATTGGATAAAACACGCATGAAAGCGCGTTTGAGCAAAACGAGTTTGAAAAATATTCCTTTGCGATGGCTTACACAAGATGCCTTGATGGGGCTTACAGCATTTGGACGCGATATTGTAGAAACAGACAGCAGTCAAATCAAAGTAAATACTTTGCAAAACCCTGTATTATACCACTATTATCAAGACGGCGCATGGGATAAATATTTCGAAGAGGGATTGGAGGAGGAAGGTTAACGGCTATGTAAAAAATAATGCTTCTTGAGTAGCCATTCTGTAACAAGCCCTTGTTATGCTTATGTGTGGTGCCAAAGCAACAAGAGATGCTTACAGTGTAACTAATTTGAGCATAGCCCGCAATAAATTTTTAAGAACCAAAATAATACATACAAAACAGACTGAAGGTCTCTTAAACGCAAACGCTTGGCGGATTTAAATCCACCAAGCGTACTATTTTTACCTGTATATGCAAATTGATTGATGCTTTTTAGTCTGTCAATAAGAATTTACGCACTTCGCGTTTATCATTTTGTTTGATAATGATAAGATATACACCGGGCATAAGCTTGTCCGTAATCATGGTTATTTGATTTTCTACTTCTACAAATTCTTTTATCAATTTGCCAAGCGATGAGTGAATACGGACAGTAGATTTTATTTTGTCTGTGTCTGCTATTTTCACTACAAGCGTTTCGCCTTTGCGCAAAATGATAGGCGTTTCTTTATTGATGAGTTCTACAGATGCTTTTTTCAATACAGCTGCAGTGGTCGTGTCTGTATTGAACATAATTGCATTTGCGTTTGAAGCCAGCAGGCAAGTCGCCAATAAATAAGTAAAAAATAATTTGTGCATGTGTAAACCCCCGTTTATGTATAATGCAAAGTTAGTGTAGCGAATCGGTATTAAAGAATCCTTTAGTTTGGCAAAATACAAAGCATGAACGGATACAAGCCGGCTTTGGTATAAACGTTTGTTGTTTTTATTATATATGCAATACTTTCAAGAACAAAATCAATACTATTCAATGTTAAATAATTGATAATAAGCATTTTAAATTTGTATAAGTGTAAAATGATTGTTTTTCTTACATTGGCAATAAAACTTAACTTGCTCTATCTTCCCATGAAGATTAAAAACGAAAAAGACTGTTTTTTTTTGTTTTTTATGTAAAGAAAGCCTATCTTTGCTAAAAAAAAGGTAATTATGGAACAAAACGAAAACCTGCCCGAACCCATCTCTAATGAGGCACAACAAACTGATTTACAACCATACATATACAATGAAAATAAAATATTGGAGGACGTAGCCCGCATAAGCGGCAACCTTATGGTCGGGTTTGAAGCGAAAGATGCGCAAGGGGAGGTGGAAAAGGTAGAAGCAGAGCCGTTTTATGGACACTTCTTTACAGGATTGCTCAAGCGCGTTTCGCCTAATACTGAAACCCTCGCCGTAGGCTACAACAATGGGCTTGTAAACTTATACATAGGACCAAAATTTTGGAACGAACACCTCAATAATGTGCTTTACAAACTTGGTGGTATCAAACATGAGATTTTGCATATTGTGTTTAAGCATATTTTTCGTTACAAAGGGTTTAGCCACAAAACTATTTTTAATATCGCGGCTGACCTTGTAGTAAACCAATGTATCAAACCCAATCAGTTGATAGACGGCGCAGTAATGATGGACAAATTTCCTGAATTGAACCTGCAACCACACCAACACACTAACTATTATTACAACATATTGCTTGACTTGTATAACAAATGCACAAGTGATAATGCTTCTGAAGAAGACAAAAATAGCAAATCGTGGCAAAGCCTCCGTGGTTTCTTGGACGAAAACGACATGAATCAACGCCGCCACATCATGTGGAAAAAAATAGATGACTTGACAAATGCAGAAAAGGATGTCTTGGAATCTGCTGTTAATCAAGGACTTGAAAACAGTATTCAGCGTTTGAAGCCGCAACATTATGGGAACTTGCCTGCTGGACTGAAGCAGTATCTGGAAGAGTTTCAAATATCTCAAATACCTATCGTGAATTGGAGGCGTATGTTGCGCCTTTTTGCAAACAGCAGTAGCAAAACACGCCTTAAAAATACGTTGAGGCGACCATCTAAACGCTATGGAACAAACCCAGGCATCAAAGTAAAGAAGAAGCAAAAAATATTGATCGCTATTGATACATCAGGCAGCATTGATATGAACGAACTGCAAGAGTTTTTCAATGAAGTATATCATATATGGAAACAAGGCGCAGAAATAATGGTCGTAGAATGTGATACCGTTATTGGCAAAACTTATTCATATACAGGCAAGGCTCCACAATCTACCTCAGGTGGGGGCGGAACAGCTTTCGAAGCACCTATCCATTGGGCAAACCAAACTTATCGTCCAGACGCGCTCATTTATTTTACTGACGGCTACGGCTCAAACCCAAACGTAAAAAGCGTTTGCCCAGTACTTTGGTTGGTGAGCAAAAATGGCGACACTTTGGAGAATATGCAAGCCTTTCAAGGTAGGAAAGTGCGTATGACTTAGCCCGTAATAGTAATGCTGTTATTTTAAGCTCTGCGACTATGTTATGCCAAGCCTTTGTCGCTAACAGCCTCGCAAGGCTTAAAATGCCAGTCCCGCCCTATTTTTATTACTCCTTCCTGTCAAGGCTATTTCAGATAGTTTACTGAATTCCACCACATTTCACAAAAATTTAATCCTATCGCATCAATTACATAAAATCAATATATTTAGCATAATATAGCCGTCCAGCTTCCAGACAACACACACACCTCTTTCAAACAATAGAAAGCAGAAAGCAATCAGAAACTCCAATTTCGCAACTATTTTTTAAAACATTGCTATACATTTGCACCACAATCCACGACAAACCCCAACCACCACATGCAAACCATCACTTTTACTTGCGAAACTATCACGCCCATGTTCCTTTCAGGAGCAGACGGCACAACGCCCGAACTACGACCACCGTCAATTAAGGGCGCGCTAAGGTTTTGGTGGCGGGCTATGAATGGGCATTTACCAACAAAAAGTCATAATGAATTCAATTATTTACCTCTGAAAGACAGAGAACAGCAAATCTTTGGTGGAGTAGGTTTTGGCGAAAAAGCCAATAAGGTAGAAGCACAAAGAAGTGCCTTTAATGTCAGGATTTCTAATACTAACGAAAGTGCCAACTCAGCAAAAAATGATTTTGATAAAGATGGACTAAGGTACCTTTTTTATTTAATAGTGCCTGATGACAAAGGCAAACAAATGTCTGAAAATGATAAAGCTTTTAGAAATGTTACAAGTTTTGATGTTATTTTTAGTGCAGATGACGAGGATGTGCTTTTACAGGCTTGCGCAAGTTTTTGGTTGCTCACCTATTTTGGTGGATTGGGTAGCAGAGCAAGACGAGGTGGCGGAAATTTTGAAATTTATTATGTAGAAGACGAAGCTAATATTTTAAAAGATAAGCTAACAATGATGCCGACTGATGAATCAATAAATTTTCTAAAGGAAGGTATTGAGCAAGTTGCCAAAATTTTAAAACAACAAGGAAATGGACAAATTTCAAACCAATACAGCACCCTAAAATCAAGCGAAATTTACGTGAGCAAAAATCCTAAGAAGGATTGGAAAGAGGCACTTGATGATATTGGTAGTATGATGAAAAATATACGCACTGATACAAAAATGAAAGACAGAGACCAAACCCAAGAAACACTTGACCAAAAAGCCGCTTTTGGCTTGCCTATCTCTGTTAGGAATGAGAAAAGCGTAGTTGAATTTGATAATACAAAAGATTTCAACCATCGCGCCTCGCCTATTATTATTTCTATTGTCAAATTAGGCAAGAAATATTATTGGACTTTAGTGTATTTGCAAGGGGAATTTATGCCACCCGATACAAAAATTGTGTTTCAATCAGAGGCATACAATAAAACTTTTGAATGGCAAGATGTTGATGATGAACTTCTCAAAAAATTCATTGATGATAAAGTAGTACCAAATACAAGCATTAGACTAACTTTCTAAAAAATTAACACTTTTTTTGAAAACTTGCCTACAGAACAAGTAAAAATAAGCCAATATTTCAGCTCTCAACCCGTACTGAAGGCGTGGCTTTTTGGCTTATAAGCTGATGGGACAGCTACAGAAGAGAGCGGTATAGATATTTTGGTAGAATTAGACTATAGTCAGCCTATTGGACTACATTTTATACAAATGATTTGGGATTTGGAGGCTATAACCCATAAAAAAGTTGATTTAGTTTCTAATGCAGGCTTGTCGCCTTATATAAAACCGTACATTGATAAACAAAAAAAACTACTCTATGAAATACCTATTCTTACTTACCATTTCGCCTATGCAATCCTTCATAGCGCAGGCAAGGAAAACGCAAGACTTATAACGTTATACAAGTCGCTTTGATAAATCATATAAAATCAAAATTATGAAAAAATCTTTTGAAAATTGTACTTGGTCAGAATTAAACAAAGTTTTTGGTTTACAAAAGCTAAGAAACTTGCCTGCTCTACAAGCATGGTTAGAAGCAAATAACCATATAGAGCCAGAAACGCAAATAGTTTTACAAAAACTACAAGAAAATCTGATGGATAATTTTATGGATTGGAATGAAGACGAACTAAAAATGCAGTTTATTGCACCACTTTTGTACCTTGTAGATTATACAAATAACCCCAAATATCACCCATTTTCGCAAAGAACTATGCAAATGCAAACAGACAGCATAGAACTTTCAGGTATTGTAGATTGGGTATTGGCTTCTGGACATCAATTTCCTGAAATACCTTACTTTTTTTTGCATGAATACAAAAAAGAAAAAGGTGCAAATGCAGACCCTGTTGGGCAGGTTCTTGCCGCCATGCTTACAGCACAACATCTGAATGAACCAGAAAACCCTATTTATGGTGCCTATATAGTAGGCAAGGATTGGACTTTTATGTTATTGGCAGGCAAGGAATACGCTATTAGCCGTCCTTATCAAGCAACTGAAGCGCCTGATTTGGAAGTAATATTCAAAACACTCAAAGAAATCAAAAATATTTTAAAATAACTATGAAAAAATCTTTTGAAAATTGGCTTTGGGAAGACCTTGAAATTGAATTCGGACTTTCACAAACGGACTTGCCTGAGCTTGATGGCTGGATTGATGTAACCGTATTCATTACAGATAAGGAGCGTGAACAACTTAATATACTCAGCCATAACTTTAACAAATACTATAAAAATTGGAACGAAGATGAATTAAAAATGCAGTTTATTGCGCCTTTATTGATGATTGTAGATTATTATGTGGGTGCGTATATGCCTTTTTCACAACGCAATTTAGCTGTTGTAGTAAAGGATTGGGAAATTTCGGGTAGCGTGGATTGGATGCTCTCAAAAGGCAAACAAACTCCCCGAAAACCTTATTTTTTCTTGCATGAGTACAAACGCGAAGTTTTACCTGATGGCGACCCGCAAGGGCAACTCTTAGCCGAAATGTTTGTGGCACAACAACTTAACCAAGACAATTTGCCCATTTATGGTTGTTATGTGGTAGGCAAGGACTGGACTTTTATAGCCTTGAAAGACCTTTATTATAGCGTAAGTCGCCCATATCAAGCGAACGAAGCACCCGATTTTGATGTAATTTTCAAAGCATTGAAGCAAATTAAAACATTATTGCCTATATGAAATACCTATTCTTACTTACCATTTCGCCTGTGCAATCCTTCATAGAGCAGGCAAGGAAAACAAGCGACCTCAAAGCAGGTAGTCAAATCCTTTCAGACTTGATAACCTTTGCCATGAATGAACTAAAGCCTAACAATCCAGAATTTATATTTCCTCACCCCAATATCGATTCCAAACCCAACCGTTTTATTACGATTTTGGAAACGGAAGAAAATATGCAAACTTTTGGCGATAACCTAAAAACGAAAATCCAAAACTATTTTTTGGAACAAGCTGAAAAATGCTTGGCAAAAACAGGCTTTTTTGAAAGTTGCAAGGAGCAATTAGAAGATTTTTTCAAAATCTATTGGGTTGCGAAAAAATATGATGAACAACTTGCCTACCAAGACCAGCATAAGCGTTTAGAAGAACTTTTAGGCGCGGTAAAAGCAAACCGACCTTTCAAACAATTAGCTGAAAAAGGCAGGAAATGTAGCAACAATGGTGAATTGAACGTGAAATTCTATCGCAAAACTTCTGATGAAACCAAAAAAGATAAAAGTAATGAAATAAAGCAAGGTAATTTATTATCAAAACTATTCCATACAGATGTTTGTGTAGTCAATTACAATGACTATTCTAAAATAGAACAAGACGAATTGCAAGCAGGCGAAGGGCTTTGCGCTATTTCGTTTTTGAAAAGAAAATGGAAAATTGGAGAAGGTTCATTTCCTGCCGTTTCTGAAATTGCGTTAATGAATGTAGTTGACCAACTAAAAGCAACAAAAGAAAGTGAAGTCATAAGTGCTATTAAACTAATTACCCAAATTAACGACCAATTCTTTTACGAGGAAGCAGTAACACCCAAAGAATTTGAGCGCGTAATGGAAATTTCGAGTCAAAAAGGAAAAGCTAATTTAGAAGCAGTCAAAGATTTACAAAGCATAATAGGCAAGGCAACAAAAAAACTAAACCTAAGTCTTTCAAAATACTATGCCATCCTCGTTTTTGATGCGGATAGTATGGGTAACGCTTTAAAGGGAAGAGACAAAACTTACCAAAAAGCGATATCTTATTGTTTAGGCGATTTTGCCAAAAAAGCAACACATTATATTGACGGTACAGGAGATTACAAAACCCAAAAAGGCAAAACCGTTTATGCAGGTGGTGATGATTTTTTAGGGTTTATCAATTTGGATTATCTTTTTGAGGCGATGCAATGGCTAAGAAAAAACTTTGATTTGGTTATCAATCAAGAAATGGTGAAATTTGGACACGATAATCCCAATCTTACTTTTTCGGCAGGTATTGCCATAGCACACTATAAAACACCTTTGACCGAAGTGCTTACTTGGGCAAGAAGTTCTGAAAAACTTGCCAAAAGTAAATACAAAGATAGTGGCAAAAATGCTTTTTGTTTGGCTGTTTTAAAGCACTCAGGCGAGATACACCAAACCGCTTGGAAATGGAGTTATGATGGAAATCTTACTTCTACGCTTGACACAATTTCAGACCTCTTGCAAAGGCTAATTGAGGAAGACTTATCAAGCAAATTCATCAAAAACTTAGATGCCGAATTTAGAAAAATGCTTGATGAAAATGGGCAAATTACAAATATTCTCAAGCCAATGTTTGCCTTCGAATTAGAACGTTTGATGTTGAGAGGTCGAAGTAACGGCTTTTCTAAACAAGATACAAAAAAACTTGCCGCAAGTATTTTTCAGCTTTTTGATAAAGGTAATACTTTGAATATGTCTGATTTCATTCAACTACTCGAAATAGTTGATTTCTTGCACCGCCACGTTAATTCTACAAAATCTATTCCACAAACCGAAAATATTTTAGCTTTATGATAGTACAAATAGAAGCAATAGACACGCTGTTTTTCCGTGATGGAAAACCCTTTGAAATGGGTGATGAAAATTGGGCAAATGGTATATTCCCGCCCTTGCCTAACGCCTTTTACGGGGCTATTCGTACTGCGTATTTTTCACAATATCCTGAAAAATTACAAGAATGGAATGATGGCAAAATAGAAGACCCTACTAATGAGTTGAGAATACGAGGCTTGTTTTTGTACAAAGAAGGCAGTATTTTTATGTCCATCCTTTCAGAATTTGTAACAGACAAAAATGACAAAGAAAAAGTTTTTTTTCAAAGAAATGCTTTGCAAAATGTAGATGAAGTTTTCAGCAGTGCTGAAATAGATTTAAAACCATATAAAACTGAAATTGAAGGTGCGCAAGGTTTTTTGCCTATAAGTATGCTTTCACCTTTAAAGGATTTTACCAATGATACCCAAAATAATCTAAACCAAAGTTTCATAAAACCAGATAGCTTAATAACTGCAGAGTTAAAAGTTGGTATTGGAAGGCAGAATGCCACAAGAACCACAGAGGAAGGAAAGTTATATAGAGTTGCCCTCAATCGTATGGAAGTAAAAGGTAATCCCAATAAAAAACTTAGTTTTTTGATTGATGTCAATATAGAAATTTTAGGTACTGATTTTCAACCCAAATTTTTGAAATTGGGAGGCGAAAATAAATTAGCAACTTATAAATCTGTAGAAATTGATATTGATTTTCCTAAGCCTATTATTGAAAAACATTTTAAACTTGCCTTACTTACCCCCACTATTTTTGAAAAAACAAAAATTGGTAGGCAAGAAGGCGGTTGGCTACCCGATTGTTTTGTATATGATGTGCAAGCAAAAGCCTACATAGGCACTTGGAAAGGCGTAAAACTGAAATTATTGCGTGCTTTTGTAGGTGGTTCTATATCTGTAGGCGGTTTTGATGTCAAAGAAAAACAACCTAAAATGATGTATCGCGCAGTTCCTGCAGGGACTGTCTATCACTTTGAAATTTTGGATAATACCAACAGCGAAACAATTTACACAATTTTTGCAAACCCAGACAAACCTCTGTCCGATATTTTACCCGAACAAGGTTTTGGATTATCATTATTAGGAATATTAAACAACTAAATTTATGAACTATACTATCATTATTACCACTGTCGGTACTTCCATGTTTTCCAACTATTTTGATAAAAATTCAAAATCGACTCATAAACTCATTTGGGATAATATAAAAAAAATGTCATTTACCGAAACTGATTGGAGTAACTTGAGCAAAGATATTTCTTTTCAAAGTTTCGAAAAAGAAGTAGGAGAAACTTGGTCTGTCTTTTCTTGCGCTGAATTAGACACTATAACTGAAATCAAAAAAACTTATGGTGAAAACGTAGAACATCATTTACTTTGCTCTGAAACCATTGCAGGTGTTTTGGCAGGCAAGATTTTGGATAAAAAATTAGGTGAGGTTAAAAGTAACATCATCATAGAAAAACTACAAACGCATATCGCTAAAGGCTTCAAAGAAACTGTTTTTTTGAAGTTGGTTGAAACAGTCCAAGGTATTGCAGAAAATGTAAATTTAGAGAAGCAAGCTATTGCAATTTTATTAAGCTTGGAAAAAGACGAAATAAAACAATTTATAAAAAAGGTGTTAAAAGAAAAAACTAACATTGAACCTTTCAAAACTCTTTTTACAAAATCTACCAACAACCAACCTTGGAAAGAACATATAATATCTGAACAAGTTGCTAATGAAATAATAGTTATTTCAAATAAAAAAGTAGTCATCAACTACTCTGGTGGGTATAAAGCAGTTATTCCTTATCTTACAATTCTTGGACAGTTATATGATTATGATTTGGCATATATGCACGAAGATAGCAACAAAGAAGGAGAAGGCTTAATCACAACCAAACGTCTGCCTTTTAATTTTGATGTATCTTTGGCAGAAATGTACTATCCGTATTTGACTAAGTTTAAATTGAGTTCTGAAAATCAAAAAACTGAAAATCAAAAAACTGAAAATCAAAAAACTGAAAATCAATCACTTTCTATTTCTTTTTCAAAAGAAGATATAGCAAATAAATACGCCACGTTGGTTACCGAAATGCTTGATAATCAATTACTTTTCAACGATAATGGGGAGTATAAAATAACCGCTTTTGGCTCTATTTTATGGAACTATGTAGATACAAAAAATGCACTTGGTAAAAACCCGCTAAGTTTTTATGTAGAGTTAAAACTTTATAAATTCTATATCACACAATACAAAGAAGTTGAAAATCCTACTTACTCAAAGGTAATTCATAATGAAGAATTTACTGAAAAATGGATAGATGAAAAGGGTAAAAATAAAAGCGATAACCACGAAATAGACTTAAAACTTATCAAACCTGATGAAAATTTCATAGTAGTTGAAGTAAAATCATTTGGCGAAGTTTTTAAAAATGAAGACCTATTAGATAGGGCTACCAAACGTATTAGTGCCTATCAAAAGAAAGAATTTGGAGGTAAAAAGCCTGAAGAATATCATTTAGTTTTCTATAAAACTTCTAATGATAAAGAGGAATTTGTAAAAGATACTATTTTGAATTTAACAACTGAAATCGCTAAATTAGATGTAGCTTTTAAGGCTTTCTACATAGACATATCATTAGAAAAAAGCAGGAATCCTTATTTTAGCTTTATGCAAAAAGAACTCGAAAAAATAGAACCTTTTCAAATTTAAAAATCATAACAAATATGTACAAACTCGCAAAACCGTTATTCGTTCATTGCCAAAGCCCTACGCACGTAGGCAGTGGCTCAGATTTAGGCTTGGTCGACTTGCCTATTCAGCGTGAAAGCCATACAGGTTTTCCAAAAATTGAAGCCTCATCTTTAAAAGGTGCTATTCGTGAAAATTTTGAAGAGTCTGATGTGCTTATTGAAATACCACCATTTCCATACGATTGGGATTTAGGTCGTTTTAAAAATTTTGAAACCATTTTTATTCAAATACAACAAGAGGCGGGTATAAGTACAGAAGCCTCTGAGTATAAGTCTTTTATTTCTTCACTAAACTCTGAAAATTTAAAGCTTTTTAATACGCTTACTGTAATTGAAGATGATTTTGTAATAGAAAGCGAAATTGGTAGGATTTATCGTGAAGCATACGAAGCGAATAAGGAAATTGAAATACTGGAAACAGATATTCCTATCGAAGATAAAGTCTTTAAAGTTGCTGACACTCATCATGGAAATAATAAATTAGAAATATTTTGGAACAAAATAAAAAAGAGTCCTTATGTAGTTTCTTGTATCAATTCAGTAGCTTGGAATAGTTATGCGAGAGGTTTGGTGGGCAAAAAATATAATAATGGGCAAATAGAACTATTCTTATATAGGGAAGATAGAGGTTTTGGTATAAAAATACAAACAAGTGGCAGGAATATAAGAGAAACTGAGAAAATTGCAGAAATTTTAGAAAAAGAATTTAGCAAATAAGTCTAATTCATTTTATATTGTAATTTAAAATGGCATATTCTAAGAAAAATTTCTTAAAATCTACAATTAATAAAAATCTAACCCTATGGCATAC
>Ga0163154_10006002_pt1 | contig 15087 bp, 14 predicted proteins | sample OliLakLV19MP9P1_FD_148649 | JGI IMG/M metagenome (GOLD analysis project Ga0163154, IMG submission 148649) | Freshwater microbial mat bacterial communities from Lake Vanda, McMurdo Dry Valleys, Antarctica - Oligotrophic Lake LV.19.MP9.P1 | ecosystem: Environmental > Aquatic > Freshwater > Lake >... | reverse complement strand
TGAAAAATGCATCCATGATCACGCACCGAGTACAGATAAGCATGAAACGACACTCGACTCATACACATTAACATATCAGTTTGCAGTGAAGGCGAGTTTAGGGGTTGATCAGAGATATCTATCTGATGACTGGCAAATCCACCTTTAATCAATGAGGGATACTCCCGATAACCAAAGGTGTAGAGGCCACTTTCCTTCAGGGATTTAGCGAGAATCTCACCCACCGAGTTCACCCCTTGGCCAGATTCACCGGCGGCTTTCAAAGTATAACGGCGGAGGACACTATGCATGATTAAAAATACCTCCGATTAGATTTTTTAAGCCAGATGGGCGAGTAGCTGTACCTTCATTAGGCATAAACTCTGCTGCCCACGGTTTGACTACCAGCTCTAGCTGTCGGTAGGGCTCACCATTTATTTTCAGTGAAGTCCCCCAGAGTTGACCGTGATTTTTTTCCCAACTTCTTTTGACAATTTCCATACCTTCACAAAATAATAATGGCTCGTAACGTCGATCCCCCAGCCCCACAAATGCCGCTTTTTTCTGAGAAAAATCTAGATCTTTCATAGCTTGATGAAGTTTGGTGAAAAATGGATTTAGGGCGCCGTGTTCCCAAGTAGAAGTGGCTAACAAAAAGGTGTCATTGGCTTGTAGGAGTTCAATTGACGTTTGCTCAGCTCGGTGAAGCTTTACTGACCATCCTTGCCGTTCCCATTGGGCAGCCACGTACTCGACAACGGCCTCGACATTACCCGAGGTAGAAGCATACACACAGTGAACTTGGGATATAGGCATAACAACTGCTAAAGTGTAGCAGATAGGTCTAGCTCACTCTAGTATGATCCGGGCGTCTAAGATTAGAGCACCTTTAGTAGTCACCTTTAAAGGATTAATATCTATCTCTTGCAGCTGGGGGAAGTTGGTAACAAGCTGGGATAAACGGCCTAGACACTCTATAACTGCCTCACTATCTAGCTTGGCCTGCTGGCGCGCCCCCTCTAGTAACTCGTGTGCTTTAACTTCTTTAAGCATATTTTGGGCGTCGCTGTGAGTCAGAGGAGCTAGCCTCCAAGCTGTATCTTTAAGGACTTCGGTATAGATTCCACCCAAGCCGATCACAAGCTGCTTGCCCAACTGAGGATGAGTAGTCATCCCCAAGATTAACTCCACTCCCTCTTCCGTGACAAAATCCATAATCTCCACCCCGGTGATCCTAGCTAGGGGTGCTTTTGAGGTGACATTCGCCAGTAGTTGGCGATAGGCTTTTTTCAAGTCGGTACGATGGACATTGATCATCACCCCACCCACCTCAGTTTTATGACTAATATCGGGTGAAACAATTTTCAGGACTAACGTTGATGAAAAGTGGGCCGCCAGCTCTTCCGCTTCAGACCAGCTATGGGCAATCTGCCGTTTCAAAATGGGAAATCCATAGGCTTTGAGAATGGCAAAAGTAAGATCGGTAGGCAGTAACTTACTGACAGTAGTATCTACCTCGGCAAGGATTCGCCTGACTCGATCCGAGTGGACATCTCTAAATCGAAAATGATGACGATTCTGTGGCTTCAGCCAACGTCTAAACGTATCAAATGCCCCGAAAGCTATCGCCGCTGGTTCGGGAAAAGTAGTCGTTGCCACTTTCTCCTCATGAAGAATCTCTAAACCCGAGGCAACCAACTGCTGCCCCACAAAACTCACCACCACTGGCTTGTGACTTCTTTTTTTAAGTAGAGCAATTGCCTGCGCTGTCTGGGTCACTTGAGTCATAGATTGCGGGGTAAGCAGAACAATCACGCCATCAACTTCTTGATCAGTTATGACAATATCTAAAACTTTTTGGTAACGCTCAGCATCAGCGTCACCTAAAATATCTACTGGATTTTTAATGCTCGCAGCCGCAGGTAAAAATGCTCGCAGCTCTGTCTGAGACTTTGCTGACAACTGGGCCATCCGCAGCTGATGAGAAACTACGGTATCAGTAGTTAAGACACCGGGTCCACCGGCATTGGTGATAATAGCGACCCGATTGTTATGCAATCGAGGATTGTGTACAAAGCACTCGGCCAAGTCAAACAACTCAGAAATACTCTCAGCTCTGATCATGCCTGTTTGGGTAAAAAGTGCATCGTAGGCAGCATCATTCCCACTCAACGCCCCCGTGTGTGACTGCGAAGCCAGGAAGCCAGCTGCCGTGCGCCCTGATTTGAGTACAATAATTGGTTTGGGGTGTGGAGTTTGACTCAGCTTAGTGGTTAACTCAATCAGCTGTTCAGCTCGGCTCAACTGCTCCACATACATGACAATCACTTTAGTTTGTCGATCATGAATCAAGTATTCCAGTAGCTCTGACTCGCCAATCATGGCTTTATTACCAATACTGATGAACTTGGAAAAACCTAGGCCCCGACTCCGAGCGAAGTCCAAGACGCTTGAGCAAATAGCCCCACTTTGGGAAATAAAGGCAATTTGACCTGACTCCGGCATTAAAGGTGCAAAAGAGGTATTCAGCTTGGCATCAGTATTAATTAACCCTAAACAGTTTGGTCCGATAAGGGTGATGTGATACTGAGTACAGATCGAGACAATCTCTGCTTCCAGCTCTGATCGGCCCACTTCGTTAAAACCAGCACTTATGACAATGGCAGCTTTTACCTTTTTTGCTCCTGCCTCGCGCAGAATTTGGGGCACAAACAACGCAGGGACTGCCACGACTACCAAATCCACGGCTCCTGAGATCTCAGCCAAGCTTTTTAGCACCGGGAGACCGTAAAGACGACCACCTTTTAAGTTGACTGGATATATCGTTCCGGCATACTGAGCAGAAACCGCATTTTTGACTAAATCATTACCCACACTTCCGAGCTGGTGAGAGGCTCCAACTATGGCCACAGATTTTGGATAAAAAAGCGAAGTTAACGACATGAGCAGCTTTATACTAGTCAGTGTAGCACTGCCTAAGCCATTCTTATAGAGATGCGGTATTATATCTGTTATTACTTACTGATTTGTAACCTTTATGTAAGTTAAGCTATGTTTATTCAAAAAATTATTGATGTCATTGGACTCAAGACGTATAGCGTTGGCCTGTATCAGGCCAAAGCCTACCGCATTCTCAAATATACAACCGCCAAAGCTCTGGAGGCATACCAGCTTTCTTCCTTAGACTGGGCCGTGTTAGGTTTACTGTACGATCATAAGCCAGGTCTTAAATCGACCGAAATTGCTGAACTCGTGGGGGTCGAACCATCTTTTGTGACGGTATTAATTGATGAGTTATCAGCCAAAAAATTAGTACTGCGCAAAGAAAGTTCTAGCGATCGACGAACCAAGCTCATAACTCTAACTCCAAGCGGTAGACGAAAAATACCCATCATTGAAACAACCTTACGTGAAGCCACCAAAGGTCTCCTCAAAGGCACATCTGCCACCGATCTTATGGCTTACTTACGGGTCCTAAAAACAATCATCGAGAACAGTAAAAATTAAGCTGCGATATTTCCTTGCTCAAGTTGAGCCAAAAGTGCGGTCACTGTCTCTAAGGTATCGGCTTCACTAGCTGGTTTATCTTGACGCCAGCGCAAGATGCGTGGAAACCTCAGCGCCAGTCCTGCTTTATGCCGACTCGATCGCTGAATACTTTCAAAGCCAATCTCAAAAACGAGCTCAGGTGTCACTGTCCGAACCGGCCCAAACTTCTCCACGGTATGGGCTTTGATAAAAGCATCGACTTGATTGATTTCAGCGTCAGTCAAACCAGAGTAAGCTTTAGCAATGGGCACTAAGACATCATTTTGCCAGACTGAGAAAGTGTAGTCCGTGTATAAAGTAGCCCGGCGACCATGGCCACGTTGGGCATAAACCAGCACTGCATCAATACTTAAGGGATCTACTTTCCATTTCCACCAGTCGCCCCTGACCCGACCCACCTGATAATGTGACGTGAGGCGCTTTAACATCAACCCTTCTGCCATGTGCGTCCGAGCTGTCTGCCTAATCTCTGCCAACTCCTCCCAACTTTGGGCCGTGATTTTTTGACTCAACTGCAGCAGTGGTGAAGTTTGCTGTGACACGACTTCTTCCAGCCTTCGCTGTCGATAGCGTAGTGGCTGTTGGCGGATATCCTGACCTTTTTCTTCTAAGAGATCATAAGCAATTACGGCGATCGGGATCGCAGCTTGTTGTGCTAACGAGACAGTTTTACGGCCAATTCTTTTTTGTAACTCACCAAAAAGTAATGGCTGATGGTGACGATAGGCCACAATTTCTCCATCAATGACCGTACCTACTGGTAACTGGGTGACTAGTGGCTCGAGCTCGGGAAACTTGTTGGTCAACAGCTCATCGCCACGCGACCAGATAGCCCAACCTCCGGCCCGATTAACCAGCTGCGCTCTCATGCCATCCCATTTCCACTCAGCCTGCCACTCGCTGGCCGGTCCGAGTTTGGTGATCTCGCCATCCACAGGATAGGCTAAACAAAAAGGATAGGGCTGTAGTTGGGTCCCAGTCACTGCTTGACCGTGAATAATAGCGCTCAGCTCAATCTCACTTGGCTTCCAGTTGCCGGTTAAACCATGAGCTACTTGGCTACCATTAACATTGAAGGCAGCACTGAGTGCTTGCACAACTAATCGCTGCGAAACGCCAACTCTAAATGATCCCGTCAATAGCTTAGTGAACACCAGCCGCTCACTAGCAGTTTGGGTCAGCCAAGCCTCCGTCACAAACTTTTTCTTTTCTGCTTCAGGAATTTTGGCTATATTTTGGAGCTGCTCAATAGTCTCGGTCAAACTCAGATCATGAAGCTGGTTACCCTGGGGTAAAAGCAGGCTAATAGTTTCAGCTAAGTCACCCACAATTCCGTATGATTCTGTAAACAACCAAGCCGGAATCTGGGCCAGCTCTTGGACCCACTCCTTAAGTTGGGTGCTTTTTACCGGCTTGGTAATGTTATTTCCAGACAGCAAATAAATGACCCACACTTTATCACTATCACTGGCCGGGCCTGCAAAAAAGCTACTCAGGGCCAAGACTTTATCAGTTGTCTTATTTGAGCCATCTAGTTCGGTATAGAGCTGTGAAAACTGTTTCATGAAGCTACCTCACTGGGTGTGACAGATTGTTGATCCAAACTAGACTCAGCGGTACTCTCGGTTGATTCATCACTAAATAACGTCTCAAAAACAGCCGACTCATACCCTCGTTCTTGCAACCACCGAGAGAAAATATCAGTGTATCCGTGAGTCATAATCACCCGTTGAGCCCCGGTAGCCTTGATCGCAATCTGTAAATCTTCCCAGTCAGCATGATCAGATAAAACGAAGCCTTGATCCAAAGCTCGACGGCGCTTCACCCCTCTCATCTGCATCCAGCCCGAAACATATCCTACCGACTGTGGCTGCATCCTCAGCTGCCATGGAGAATCAAGGGCTGAAGGTGGCAACAGCACCATGGCCCGCGGCAGCCAGCTCGCATGAAGCTCAGCCTGATACGTCGGAATTTCCGGTAGCTCTATCCCCATACCTCGCACTACTTCATTCAACCTAGAGATACTACCATGAGCTACCACCGGCCCAATTGAGGTATCTAAGTACTTCACTAGGCGCTGCATTTTTCCCAGACTATAGCCCACGAGCAAAGTTGCAACTCCCAGCTTAGCATTTTGGGCCCACCAAGTATTAATGGCTTGATGAACTGTGGCGGGCTCAGCCCAGCGAAAAACCGGCAATCCGAAAGTACACTCGGAGATAAACACATCACACTTGACTGGCTCAAAGGGAGTACTGACACCATCAACGTCAAGTTTGTAATCACCGGAGACCACCCAAACCTTACCTTCATACTCTACTCTAACTTGAGCTGAACCGAGGACATGACCAGCTGGATGAAGTGACACTTTGACACCACGAATGGTCACAGTCTGGCCGTAAGCAAGGCCTTCAATCTTGAGCTCTGATCCCAGGCGATGGTGCAAGATGGGCGCTGACTGCTCATGAGCTAGGTAATGTTGACTGCCTGACCGAGCGTGATCAGCGTGGGCATGGGTAATGACGGCTTTTTCCACACTGCCCCAGGGATCGATGTAAAAATCCCCAGCTTCACAGTAGAGGCCGGCTTTTTTGATACTTAGTAAATCGCGTTTTGATGACGACACCTGCTTATTGTAACCTCTCAATTTAGTGAACTCTAAGGTAAGATGGGCAAAATTATCTGCGCTACTTTCAGAGCTGTTTCTCTGTTTTTATTCGGCTGGGACTGGGAGACACTGACTTTAGTGACAGTGTTATTAGTCAGAAAATGCACTCCTTCAGGACTAAAAAAAGCCGCTTGAGGCAAGTCAGGGATGAGCTCATAACGCTGACTCGACTCAAACTTTTGTTGATCTCTGAGCCATAGCTGACTCAACTGCTCTATAGCAGGCTGTAGCTCTGGACTACCATCACTCTCAGCAGTCAAGCCAGCGGGTGAGCTGACGGTGATCAAAACGACGGGCGAAAAAGCTCCACTCTTGGCGGTCCACAGACAAGTCTGTGCAGATAGTGAAGAGAAATCTGAATCAGGTAAAGTTGCTTGCTTCGGGTCGTTGAGCTCGGACTCAAGGATGGTTTCCAGCTCTCCCTTTTCAATTAGGGCGCAGAGATTCTGCAAAATGGGTTCTGGCGAAGGAGTCTCACTAGCCTTTGATGAAGCTGTAGGTGAGGGCAGGCTCGACTCTTTTTTACTAGGTGAAATACTACATCCGGCAGAAATCAAGAGAATACCTACCCAGCTCACTACCAAATAGTGGTGCCAGTTGTTTCTCATAGGTTTTTAAGTACAGCACTTGGAGTACTTACTGCAGGCTTAGCTTGAGCTGCACTAGTAGTACTGACCAGCTGTTCTTGTAGCCATTGATGAATGCTTGGCCACTCATCAATTCCGGCTTGAGGAATGACGATAAACTGGCCATTGGTACTTCGGGAGTTTTTAACACTATTTTTATCGGTTAAAGCGATACTCGAAACTGCAAACGTCTGCCACTCTGTGTACTTGCTTATAAACTCTGTCATCTGCGGAGCAGTGATATCGGTCTGAACGTTTTGACGCAGTGTGGCCAGAAAAGAAAAGGCCTTGGGTAAAAAGTTCAGCTCTAAGATTTTCTTTTGCGCCGCGACGATAACGTTTCTTTGGCGAGTCGCTCGACCAAAATCTGTTCCATCCTGTGAAGAATGACGAGAGCGAACATATTTCAAAGCAGTGGCACCATCCATTGTCCTCAGCCCTCGGTCAAAATGAAGTTGTTCATAGCGACACGGAAACAGCTTTTCTGCCTCATCGGCGGACATAGTCGCTGTTGCTGCAACCTCCTCCGGTGATTTATCACAGCTCTCATTTTCTTTACCTGCAATAGGATAGTGGAAGTCATCAAAAGTTTTTTCCACGTTGACATTAATTCCGCCCAACACGTCAATTGACTTCTCAAAGCCATAAAAGTTCAGAGTTAAAAAGTAATCAATGGGAATGCCTAGGACTTTTTCCACCGCGTACTTGGCCAACTCCCCACCGCCTGCTTCACCAGTGTAGACAAGTGGTTTATTAGGATACTTAGGATCATCACTGCCGATGGCGTAAGCGGCATTAATCTTCCAATAACTCTCTATACCATACTGCTCAATTGGTAGCCCCACCCATAAATCTCGAGGTAACGAGATCAGATGAATAGTTTTTTCCCCAGGATTGACTCTCGCCACCATCATCGTATCGGTTAATTTTCCACCAGCATGATTTCCTCCGCCGTAGCCCATTAACAAAATGGAAACGGGCCGGAGCGGGTCAGGAGCTTCAGGTGAGGGTGCAGGAGTTTGAACGGTGGGATCAGTAGTTGGGGCCACACTTATCTGCTGGTAACTACTGTAAGTATATGCTGCACCTGCGGTGAGCAGACAGAGTAAAACTAAAGGAATTATCAACCACCAGTGACGTTGCATGATACAGTAAGCACTTAGGATACCATATACTCATACTATGAATACATCACTTTTAGCCGCCTTGGCCACCCAGAACTTTATCATCAGTCAGCAGTTCATGACCTTTCTGGCGTTGTGGGCCGGGGCAAATATTGTGGGGGGCTTTAGCTTAACTCTGCACCGTCGATATCGCTATTTTTGGCAGATGATGGCCATGTGGAATATCTTCAATCTAAGTTTAGCGTTAATTTCTCTACTATTTAGTAAACCCTTAACTTCATTCGCCGTCATGGAAGTCGCTAGCCTCTTAACTCAAACTCAGCTCTTTGTGGCTTTCAACTGGGCTTTGAATCTGTCTTACATCTTGATCGGTCTAGGGCTGAGGCTGATCGGCAGTTATCGCCAAGAACCCCAGCTACGAGGTTATGGCATGGCTATTGTCATCCAAGGGGCTTTTTTACTGGCTTTTGATACCGCTCTGTTCTGGTCACATTATCAGCTCTTAGCCAAGTTTATTGAGAAGTTGTGAGCTGACTGGCATATTAACGGAACGCTAAAGGTGTCTGGCGAAATGGAATCTGCTGAAAAAAGCCCAGTAATGGGTGAAGCTTTTTTTGGTCTGTAACTGCCCGGGTGGCAACTTCAGGTTTTAGGATGGGTAAGACTGACAACTTGAAGTTAAACTTCGAGGTAGAAGGCAGGTTGTGTTTCATGAGCTCAACTATACGAGTTGATCATCTTTATCCCACATGATCACAGTAAGAAAAGGATCATGATTTGACGTTATGTCCACCAAACTCTTGTCGCAACACAGAGACAACTTGACCCGTATAACTTGGCTTCTGCTCTGACTCCACTCTAAAATCAAATGAAGTTTTAATCACCGGTACCGGCACTTCCAGCTCAGCCGCAGTCTCCACTGTCCACTGACCCTCGCCACTATGTTTGACTGTGCCAGAGATTCCGGCCAGCTCTGGACCATGTTTGGCATAGCCTGACTCTAACCAACCGATCAGTCGGGACTCAATCACACTACCGCGATTGTAGAGTGAGGCAACGTGGGCCAGATCAAGATTAAACTCAGACTGGCGCATGACCTCAAAACCTTCACCGATGGCCTGCATCATGCCGTACTCGATTCCGTTGTGCACCATTTTTACAAAATGACCGGCACCATGTCCCGCAAAAAAGTGGTAAGCGCCAGGAGCTGCAATAGCTTGGCACAGGGGTTCAATCAAGGCATAAGTCTCAGCCGTGCCTCCGATCATCAAACACGCTCCCTGCCGAGCGCCTTCCGGCCCACCAGAGACGCCCACATCCGCAAACAGCATCTTTTTTTCCGCCAGCAACGCAGCTCTCTGCTTGGTATCCTTAAAGTGCGAGTTGGCCCCGTCAATAACCAGATCTCCCGGTGCCAGTAGAGTACTTAACTTGGCAATCATCTCCCCTGTCACCTTCCCAGCCGGGAGCATTACCCAGATAATTTTAGGCGAGGGCAGACTTTCTACCAAGGCTTCAATATTTTCGGCAATCTCGGCTCCGGCCTGTTGGACCTCGACAGTTGGTTCAGGTGAGCGATTCCAAGCTGTAATCTGATGGCCTTGCTCCAGCAGACGCAACACCATATTTTTTCCCATTTTACCTAAACCAATGTAACCAAGCTGCATAGATTCCTTTTAAAAACTACAGATCTCAATACTAGGCTGAATCCAAGCTCGACCATCTTGAGCCACTAACCGATCAAAGCCAGCGGGGCCCCAACTACCAGCTGGATAGGGCTCGACGGTAAAGTCTGGTTTCGCCATGAAATCCAGTAATGGTTGCACAAACTGCCAGGCTGACTCAATCCCTTCAGCGTTTGGAAAAAGAGTTGGATCACTCTGAACCCCATCATAAATCAACTTCACATAGGCTTCGACTAGATCCATTTGAAATGTGTTTTTATAGCAAAACTGCATCGGCACTTCTTCTAGCTCTAGTTTTAAGCCCGGTTTTTTGACAAACAATCTGACCACAACCCCTTCATTTGGGCCAATTCGCAACGTCAAGACATTAGCTTTTTCAACCAGGTGCGCCGCTGTAAAAAGCGCATCTGGAGGTTCTTTGAACTGAATCGAGATCTCAGTCACTGATTCTTTAAGCCGCTTACCCGCTCGAATATAAATGGGAACGCCTTGCCATCGAGGGGTGTCAACTAGACATCTCAAGGCTACAGCGGTCTCAGTTTTTGAGTCGGCGGGAATCTTATCTTCCTCTGTGTACCCAACTACATTTTCACCATTAAGGGTACCGGCTTGATATTGACCAAAGGCGACTGAGTTCTCCAAGTTATTTGCGTCCAGAGGCCGCAGCGCATTCAAGACTTTTTTACGCTCCGCTCGTATATCTTCTGCGCTCAAACTAGCCGGAGCTTCCATCATGACTGTGGCCATCATCTGTAAAACGTGATTCTGAAACACATCCCGAATCGTGCCGGTAGCGTCGTAGAATGATTCACGACCGGTGACCCCCAGAGCTTCACAGGCATTAATCTGAATATGATCAATAAACTGATTACTCCACAGGTGTTCAAACAAGCCGTTAGCAAATCGAAAAATCAACAAATTTTGGACGGTTTCTTTGGCCAAAAAGTGATCAATGCGGTAGAGTTGGTCTTCACCAAAGACTTGCAGTAGCTCAGTGTCAAGCATCCGGGCCGAAGCCAGATCGGTGCCAAAAGGCTTTTCCAGCATAAACTTAGTCCAGCCGCAATCGGTTTGACTCAATTTAAACTGCTTTAAATGACGAATAATCGATAGATATAAGCTGGGCAGAGTAGCTACATACCACAGATGATTACCACAGTAATTTTGTGCTGCATGCCAGGCTTTGAGCTGTTCATACACTTGAGGCTGAGCTACGTCACCGCTGACAAAAAAAACACCTTGACAAAACTTGTTCCACTTTTCACCGTCTTGAGGCTGAATACTATCTTTAATAAACTGGTGAAACTCTTCGTGAGAATAATTTGCTCTGGCCACACCCACGAGTTTGAAGTCTGCAGGCAGTAATCCATCTTGATACAGCGTATAAATGGCCTTCAGAATTTTATGTCGAGATAAGTCACCGGTTGCACCGATGAGGAAAAAAGTTAATGATTGATTGATGGGATGTAAATGTGACAACTGATCAGCCATACGTATTTGATCATACCGCGCAGCTTATGAAAAACAACCTCCGCCCAATCCAGCTCGAGCTTCACACCCATCCAACTTCGGAAGTTAGTCTGCAACATGCCCGTCACCTGGCAGCGATAATCTCGGCCGCACTGTGGGAAAATCAGCCTACTTTTCTACTTATGTCAGGTGGCTCAATACTCGAGAGTTACAAGCAGATGCTAAACCTGTTACCTCCGGAACTGTCTTTATCAAATTTAACTGCTGGCCTAATTGATGAACGGTGGGGGCACAAAGGTCATACCGACAGTAATCAACATCAGCTTGAGTCATTGAGAGTCTGGAGTGAGCTTAAGGCTCGAGGGACAAAAATGATGGAGATGTTAGTTTCTGACCAGCCCCAAGCTGCGGTAAAGCAGCTAAATCAAAGCTATGCGCTCATCGCTGCTCAAAGCCAACGGGTGATCCTTTCTTTGGGTATGGGCGAAGATGGCCATACTGCAGGTTGGTTGCCCACTAGGGAGCTGGAGACTTTTACTCAGCTCTACGATAAACCAGAGTTCGTCACCTATTTTGAAGTGGATCCACTAGATTCAAACAACCCATTTCGGCACCGAATCACTACAACTTTGAAAAGTATAGAGCTAGCTACTGAAATTGTACTTTTTGCAGTTGGGGCGAATAAGAAAGCGGCGATAACTGCTTTTCAAGCTAATGATCAACCAGTCAATCAGCTACCAGTTTTAGCGCTATATCGGGCCCAGGTTAAACCTGTGCTGTTCACTGATCAGGACTAGGGGCTGGCTTCGGCTGAGCTACGTCATTTGGAATTGTCTTGGTTCGAAGATAACCCCTGACTATCTGATGTTGAAGTTAATCAACAAAAGTTAAGGCAATACCTTTTTTGTTGGCACGGCCAGTTCGACCAATTCGGTGAACATAGTCTTCGTAGGTTTCCGGCAGATCAAAGTTGATTACGTGAGTCACGTCATCGATATCTAATCCTCGAGAAGCGACATCTGTAGCAATCAAGACTTGAACGTGGTTGCGTTTAAATAAATCGAGAGCTCGTTGACGTTGACCTTGTGTCTTATTTCCATGAACAGCCACGACCGCTACGCCTCGTTGATCCAACATCTGAGCCAACTTTTCCGTAGCACGCTTGGTTTGAGAAAATACTAAGACCTTATCAAAGCCATCTTGGCGCAACATCTCGTCTAAGATATCGATCTTTTGACGGCCGTTGGTTTTAATCACGTCTTGTTCAATGTTAGCAGCAGTGTTATTAGATTTAACAGTAATCGTGACTGGATCTGTTAAAAAGGCATGCATCACACTTTTGACTCGCTCTGGCAAAGTAGCCGAAAAGAAAAGAGACTGGCGAGGAGTCAGTAATTGAGAGGCAATATACTTAATCTCATTAACGAAACCCATGTCCAGCATCTGGTCAACTTCATCTAAGACAATGTTATTGAAATGAACAAAATTTAACCGACGTTGGTCTTCCAAATCGCGTAAGCGACCAGGAGTGCCAATCACAAACTGAGGATGGCGTTGAAGGCCGCGGATTTGGGGGTTAATATTTACTCCACCAATACACAGAGTTGAAAAAAGCTGCATACCTTCCGAGAAGACCCGAAACTCTTGTTCAATTTGAACTGCCAGCTCGCGAGTCGGAGCCACAATTAAGACACGTTGATCTGGATCTAGACTAACTTTATTAATCAAGGGAATAAGAAAAGCAGCGGTTTTACCGGTGCCAGTATTTGCAATACCGATCATGTCTCGGCTAGCTAATAACTCTGGGATTGCAGCATCTTGAATTTGAGTCGGATGCAGATAGCCCCGTCGTTCAATATTTTGGAGTAAGCGAGCAGTTAAGTTAAAGTCAGCAAAGGTATGGTTAGGAACAAACTCAATTTCAGGTAAAGGCATAGCCTTCTGCACTAACAGCGAAGGATCGAATGTCTGACGACGACGAATGCCACCTTGAAAACGTCTACCTTGGGGACGACCACCACCAAACCGATGATTGGAAGAAAACGAGTTGTACGACATATAGTTCCTCAAGCACAACCTAGGGTATCTAGGTATCAGGCAAGAAAAAGAAACTGGGTGCAGTCGTGAGAAAACGTGCTGAAGTACTCAAGAAGCAAAAATAATGTGGCTTCTGATTCGTTGCTAAACTATTGGGAGTATACTATACAATAGCTCAAAAGTACACTCTAAGTGCGTCTCATGAATTATCGACCTCAATCCGAACCGCCTAAAATCCCCTTCACTGCCAAAGCATACGAGAAAATAAAAGCTGATATCCTTCGCTTAACCCAAGAGAAAAAAGAAGTGCAAGCCCGAGTTACTACTGCTCGAGAAATGGGCGACCTGTCAGAAAATGGAGCTTACACCTACGGCAAAATGGAGCTAGCTTCTGTCAGCCGTCAGCTGCGCGAGCTACATCAATTGGAGGAAAAGGGAGAAATAGTCGAGAAAAAGCAAGAAAACTCACAAATAATTGGCTTTTCTAGCCAAGTGATATTGAGGCGTGAAGGCGAAGAAAATGATATTCATTATACCTTGGTCAGCTTGCACGAATCCAGTATTGCTCAGGGCAAATTGTCTCTGGAGAGTCCTTTAGGACAAGCCTTAAAAGGTCGAAAAGCAGGAGACAAATTTGCGGTGGAAACTCCTAAAGGTCAAGTGAACTACACTGTCATCACTGTCTCTTAAAACTTGTTGACGATGTGCATGAACTATTCAATTGAAAAAGGTTTCTTACTGTAGTCATCAGCCTGAGCATCCCGGGCTTTAGCTTCACTGAGAACATCGGCGGTCATTAGCACCATCCTCACTGATTGCTCTGGGTACAAGCTTGTTAGATTTAAATCACTTCAAACGAAACTGGTGTTATTTTTAACTGCCCGCTCACGATGCGAGTGGCATCTAACAAATCATTAGAAAGTGTCTGCAACCTACTCACTTGTCGTTTCATGCTCTCAATACTGTTGGTAGTCTCAAATGAATCCAGTTTTTTTGTCTTTCGAGCAATCAGCTGGAGGTGAATTTGCAAAGTAGTGAGTGGCGTTTTTAGCTCATGGGCAGCAATGGTAATAAACTCCTCTTTGTGCTTCAATTCAGCCTGAAGTTGAGCGGCTGTGGTGCGCAGATTGATCTCAGTCATGACAGAAGCTGCTAACTCAGTCAAGATTTCCACCTCTTCTTCAGTCCAAGAGTGAGGCTTGAAATCTAAAACACAGCAAGTGCCCAGTGCCTCGCCCGTAGGTGATAATTAAAGGAATACCCGCATGCGCCATTACCCTCATTCCCTTAACTGAAGGAAAATCGTTGAATAATGACTAGTGCGAGCGTCCTCCATAATGAGTGGTAGGCGATGACTGACAATGTGTTGACAAAAAGAAGGGTGAGCTGTGATTTCCTGAGCACTAGCCATCGGCTCCGGTAAGCCAACTTGGCTTTTGATAAAGTCACGATCTGCCTCAAGCAAGCTGACGGTCAGTGATGGTTTTTTGATTTTATGTAAAAGATCTTGATTACCCACGAGCTTCAACTATTGTACGGTGATTAAGTAGAAACGGAATCTTTGAGCAACGACCAAGTCTGTAATATAGTGCCGCTCTTGACTAGACCTATCCATGGACTTATTTTACTACGCCTGAGCTATACTATCAGGTATGGTTCCAAAAATGAGACGCCAGCCAGCTACTAATCGACCTCGTTCATCCCCAGATACTTCATGGAATAAAGTTGCGCCTTGGTATCAGAAGTTAGTTGGTCGCTCTGGTCACTACTATCACGAAAAAGTTATCTTACCCAACGTCCTCAGGTTACTGGCGCTAGAGGTTGAGAGCTCGGTCCTAGATCTAGGCTGTGGGGAAGGTGTTTTAGCGCGAGCGCTACCTAAAGTAAGTAAGTATTTAGGCGTGGATAAGGCCAGACAGCTTATTGCCACAGCCAACAAGACCACACAC
>Ga0163154_10006000_pt1 | contig 15088 bp, 17 predicted proteins | sample OliLakLV19MP9P1_FD_148649 | JGI IMG/M metagenome (GOLD analysis project Ga0163154, IMG submission 148649) | Freshwater microbial mat bacterial communities from Lake Vanda, McMurdo Dry Valleys, Antarctica - Oligotrophic Lake LV.19.MP9.P1 | ecosystem: Environmental > Aquatic > Freshwater > Lake >... | reverse complement strand
ATTTTTGGTTTGGCTTTCAAACTATTGAGTTGTCTATGGTTCAGGCGTTTCGGCTTTGTTTAACCGTTTTGCGCTTATTGAATATATCAGGGTGTATTGCTGTTTGTCAATACTTTTGTTTTGTCTTTTTGACTTTCTTTAGGATTTAACAAATTGATATGTGATCTGGTCTGATTGATAGAGGGGTATGGAATGTCAAAGCACCTACTCTTTTGTCCCCTACTTTATGATTTTTCTTCTTGGTAGGTACTAGCTCTAGTAAATCTGACTCTACTTGAGATAAAAGATTTAGAAAGTCTTTTTGATCTAATTCCATCTTGTCAGCTAGAGTACTAAGTAAAATAGTTTCACCGAAGCAGTCTCTACCCACTTTAGTTTCTGCTTCTATAAACCATGTTCGATATAGAAGATTACTAAATTCATAAGCGGAAATAGATGGTACAGTCGGTTGTCTAGGTTGGTCAAGGTTTAAAGCTTGTTCTTTAATAAGTTCAACTAGATTGACAAAACTTAATTCGTTTGTGTTTTCAGTTATTAGCTGACGATATTGATTTGCTAAAGCTTGAACAAGTGGCTTGATGGGGGCAGGAATACGGTAATGTTCTGTTTTATAAGGAGCTTTTTTACCTCTTCCGCCAAGTGCATTTTTATTAGGCATTTATTTATATATGGTACCAAGATTACAATACATAATCTACTATAGTTTCGTGATTTAGGCAATACATGGTACCAATTTTATATAATAATATTTTTTAATTTCCATATCTAAATATTTCTAGATAAAAGATTTGTTGAAAAGCGATTTTTATTAATTTAAGGGTTCAAATTCATCAATATTTTTGGTCAAAGATCGCCTTTCAATGTAATTAAAAGGGACTCATCACATTTGGTAAATTGGTTTCTACTAATTTACAGCAATTCTCATTTTGACTTTTAAGTTGCCCATAAGTTACCTAAGCTAAAAATTTTTAACGAAGTTATAGGCTTTTCAAGATTTTCTATTGCGCCTATTCTCAATAGCATGAGTGAAACTGATGCAAATTTTCCATAATGAGAATTGCTGATTGTCAGTATCTCTTAAGCAGTCAAGTAAACTACACAATTACAAATTTAGCAGATCATAAAGAAGAATACAGTCATGACCAAATCAACCGCTACTTGAGATCAGAAAGACTGACACCAAGACTACTTTGGCAAAATGTAAAGTCGACAATTAAGACAGATGAATCCGAATTCATGTACGTACTTTTTGATGACACGGTGCTAGACAAACGACATAGTCGGCAGATTGAGATGAGCCAAAAGCAATACAGTGGGAACGTTCACGGCATAGTACGGGGTATAGGTGTAGTCAACTGCGTATATGTGAACATCAAGCTAAATGAATTTTGGGTAGTAGATTATCGAATTTACGACCCACTTGGAGATGGTAAATCTAAGCTAGATCACGTATCAGACATGCTGACTGGACTCATCAATAGCAAGAAGCTTTCATTTAAGACGGTGCTAATGGATAGTTGGTATGCGACTCAAAAGTTAATGGCAGAAATTGACAATTTAGGGAAAATTTATTACTGTCCACTCAAATGCAATCGTCTGGTAGATGACAGTGGAGGCAAGGAAAAATACAAACAAATTAAGGATTTAGATTGGAATGAAACAGAGCTTTTACAAGGAAAGACGATCAAGGTAAATAAATTCCCTAAAGATAAAAAGGTGAAACTATTCTGTGTCACTGTTTCCGCCAACAGGACAGAATATGTCGTTACCAACGACTTAACTCAAGACTACACGCCTGAAGTACGAGAAGTATGCTCCATTCGTTGGAAAATTGAGGAATTTCATCGTGAAATCAAACAGTTGACTGGAATTGAATCCTGCCAATGTCGAAAGTCAAGAATCCAGCGCAATCATATTGCTTGTGCCATGTTAGTTTGGAATCATCTCAAGCGTTTGGCTGTCAAAGTTGGTAAAACCATTTATCAACTCAAGGCGGGGCTAATGTCTGATTACTTGATTCAGCAACTCAAGCACCCTTCTATTCTTATAAATCTTGCGTAAGTCCTATCCATGTGATCCGTCCGAGTCGTGGAGCAGATGTAATTACCGAGGTTATGGGTGAGCATCAACCTGAAGTATGGGTATCAGATTTATTCAGTGCTCAAAAAAATAATCCTGCGAAGACATGGCAGGTATGTTTAGCCCATCAGTTGCGAGATTGTCAGTATGCCATTAATGCTGGAGATACTACCTTTGCTCCTATGTTTAAGCGGCTATTACTCAGGTCCTTTATAATTCATAAAGAGCGAGAAAAGTATTCTGATTCTACCCGCTATCAATAGGGTGCCTCCCAACTTTGCAATGAGTATAAATACGCAGAGTAAATATGAGAATAAAAATGGATAATCATATAGATAGAAATTAAGGATAATCGATATGACAGAAGAAAAGAGACTTGAACTACAGAATTATGCAAAAGCCATAGCAGAAATATTGCATGAGGATAGTAAAAATAGAAAGCCAGAGAAATTAAAAACCTTAGAAGGAATAGAAATAGAAGTGCGAGAACAGATCCAGAAATATGTAAGTCCAGAAATCAGAGTTTTTTTATCAAAACAGAGACAGGCACAACAAGTGGGAGAAGTAGACAGATAAAAAGCTATCTAGGAGAACTGAATAAGGCATGGGTATAGACGCAGGAAAAGCTAGAATCCGAACGCCAAAGGGAGAATCCTGTGTGTGGCGGGACTACAAAGCAGTAAATATAGACACAAAAGTTGTAGGAGCATTTTTTCAGGAGAATGCCAAGCTAAGTAGTTGGGTAAATCAGCAGCCTTTGCCTGAAATATTTAGTTGCTTGGGCATGATGGAATTTGGAATTTATTTAAGGACATTGGCACAGAAGAGCAACGTTTTGAAATATTAGATTGGTATCACTTGATTGAAAATCTGTACAAAACCAACTTGAGCGATGAACAAAAACTAGAAATTAAGCAACTACTGTGGCATGGTAAGTTTGACCAAACTGTAGCTAAACTCGAATCATGGCAGGATGCAGAAGTCACTAATTTCTTGGCTTATCTCAAAAAGCACAAGACTCGGATTCATAACTACTATTATTTTCAGTCTGAGGGTATTCCTATTGGCTCAGGGGCTGTAGAGTCATTAGTCAAGCAAATTGACAGAAGAGTGCAAATTTCAGGAGCGCAATGGAATTCTCAAAATCTTCCTCAAGTTCTAAAACAGAGATGTGCCTATCTCAATGGATATTTCTCTAATAAGCATAATTACTTACTGCAAAATTGAGATGCACCCGTTCAATTTGAAGTAGAATGACATCACTCAAAACGTTTGTTTTCTCTCGTTCAGAGTTCTCTATAGCTATTGATTCAACCAATTCTGGAGTTGGCTTCTCTCGTTTCTCTTTCTGGGCTTTAACCAGAATCCCATCATCAAACAAAAGGATTTCTGGTGAACTTCTATCATATAAGTCTAGCGATTCAGATAACTGGTACTTTAAGGGCGACCTTTCCGTTTTTGGCGTTGCTGTAAATTGTTCTGATAACTGGTCACTCAACTGTTGTACATTCTGTTGGATAATATTCCAAGCACCTTGGCTACTGATCAGGTCTGCCCCACTAGTACGCTGAATCAACTCACTCAAATCTTCATAACTCAAACGATTGCTGTAGTAGGCGATGAATTCTTGAATCCCACGACTGACATAGTTCTCTTCTTGACTATCCGTCAGTTCCATAAAGCCAACACTACGTCCTGATTGTTGGTACATCTGTTGCTTAAATTGGAATGAGCCATGCAACGTCTTTATAATGACCGAACGATGTCCGTTCTGTCGTAAATTAAGTTTACTTTTTGCGCCTCAGTGAATTCCTGTTGCGCTGCTTCTAGTAACGTTGCTTCTACTTTCGGTAAGACCTTATGTCGCCATCTTTCCACTGCTGATTCTACTCCTCTCAAACTCAGAGATGATAATTTCACATCCTCATCCACTGATTGACGCAAAATCTTACCCTGGTCGTCTCGGATAATGACTTCGATACTTGCCATGATTTACCTACTTTCTTCAAGCATAATTGAATAACCCTAGATTAGACTAGGACGCATAAATCATCAACAGATTATTTAGAGGTGGAAATATTTTAAAGTTACTTCCGCAGTGCAAGATAAAAAGTTGTTAATAAAGAACTGCGCCCGCGCTTGGGATGGAGCAAGATTAACATTTTCACCAACATTTATGATAGCTTGATTTTCTCTTAAATTTTCTCTTAAATTTTTTGTTGAATTTTTTATTAAATCCTTAAATTATTTGTTAAAACTATTCTTTCCATCTAATCCCTCTTTTAATCTTTACTGGGGAATATTACAGGCGATCGCTTTGGTGTTGCCATTACAAAGTATATTGACTCCATTATTAGGCGGGATTTCGATCTTACTATTTTTAGTTAGAGAGATTTTAGTTAAAAAAGCATGGCGATCTCTAGATACCATAATTAATCGGGGATGGCTGGCTTTAGGAGGTTGGTTAATAATTACAACTTTGACGGCATTCGATCCGACAGTGGCATGGACGGGACTATTTAACTTTTTACCATTCTTTTTATTCTTTGCGATCGCTCAGACTTTAATCAAAACTAGCATTCAATTAGAGCAAATTCTAGGGCTTTTAATAATCAGTTCTATTCCTGTTAGTGTTTTAGGGTTGCTTCAAGTGATAGTTAATCGACCAGATTGGCAGTTTCCGCGCCTATTTAATGCCTATGAAATTAGTTTGGGCATGAGCGAAGATTATCGAATTGGGTCGTTATTTGGACATTACAACGAGTTGGGAATTTACCTAGCCATGATTTTGGTTGTCGCCGTTGGAGCTTTAAATCCAAACCAAGATCGGATACGGAGAAGTCTAAACTGGATCGCTTTAGGGCTGGGAATGGTGGCGATATTTTATAGTGGTTCTCGCAATGCGATCGCTTTACTGGGATTGGGAATTATCGCTTTGGCAATTTATCATCGTTACTGGTATCTAGTTGGCGGGGTGGTGGCAAGTCTGACTTTAATATTATGGGCAGCATGGGGTAAGTTTTTAGGAATCGGGGGAGAATGGCTGCGGGTTTTATTTCCGACTGGGATTATTACTAGGTTAGAAAGTACGATTAATTCCAATCAAGCTGATTTTACTTCTACGATTGACCGCCTCAATGCTTGGAAGTTTGCCACCGAACTGATTCAAACTCATCCAATTCAAGGATGGGGACTGCGAAGCTTTGAATTAATTGCCAAGAGTATGAGCTACGATCTGCGCGGACTACCTCATGAGCACAATTTTTATCTGACTTTAGCCGTGGGCGGCGGTATTCCTCTTCTTTTCGGATTTATCTTTCTAGTGGGATGGATCATTTGGCAGAGCTTAAAAGCGGATCTACCGAAGTCAACTAAAAATCTAGTATTTGCCTCAATTGTGGCGATCGCTTTATTCTATTTATCAGGATTACTTGATGTGGTTTTCTACGAACCAAGGGTTAATATCCTCAGTTGGATTTTGCTAGGAGGAGTATATGGTGTATCTTGCCGTGAGGTAAATCAATCAAAAACATAAGGTTAATCTAAAGTCAATTACATCCCTACCAAAACTCTTATGCCAAAATATAAATGCGAGTATCAAAAACTTTAATTAAAGACATTCAATAATTATGCAAGAGTCAAAACATATAATTGCAGACCTTCTAGATAACGCCCTTGATAATCTGCAACTTCTTCAAGATTCATATAATACCGAAATATTAGAAACTTCAATTTTGAGCGAATCAACTCTTATTAAAGACTGGTTGAGTAAAGCAGAGGATGAAGCATGGCAGGACTTGTAGATTTATTAAAAAAGGGAGATGTAGTTATAGTTCCTTTCCCATTTTCTGATTTAAGTCAATCTAAACGTAGACCTGCTCTTGTTATTTCTAACCTGCAAGGTGACGACCTAATTCTTTTAGGACTTACGCAGCGTAAAAAGAAAACCTATATCTAAAGTGGGTTTGGGGCACAGCCCCAATTGAGGGCTTCGCCCTCAAACTCTCTCACACTAAGTTTCTATAACTTTGAGCGCGTAAGTCCTAATTCTCTAGAAATTATTTTGATATGCGATTGGCTATGCAGGTGCTTTTTGTACATGGGATGGGTCGTAGTCCGATTTCTGGTTGGTGGTTGCTCTGGCGATTGGGGCGTGTGGGATTAAAGACGAACTCATTTGGCTATATAACTGCCTTTGAGGATTTTGCTGTATAGAACAACGACTTATCTCGAAGATTTTAGCGATCGCTTCCAAATCCCAAGCATTCACACACTTTTGCCATTAAATAAGCAGGTTATTAAAATTATCTTAGATCGGATGGCGTTGAATACTCAAAATACCTAAGATAATTACTTTAAATAAGGCAAAAAAAATCCACAACATATCTACCATTTGATATATTGTGAACTATTTAATATTTGTCCAATTAATACTTATGTAATCGATCTTGTATGGTCGAGCAAAAAGTTTAACGCATACCTATCACCATTTCTAATTCTTCCTTTTCTTCGGGTGGCTTTAGGCTAGGAAATAGGAAATGATTTTCTTCAACATACTGCGCTCCAAATAAGCCCTTTTCCGCCCAGAAGTAGCGGTCTGTAGTATGTTCATTACGTCTTACCAACAATAATGCTGGTGGCAATATTCCCGATGAGTGGATAAACTTACGCGCCGCCGTAACGGGCTTGTCTTCACCACTATCTATATTAAATTGAGGAATATGCTCTAAGATCTTACGCCCTTCTTGGCGACGTCTGCTCTTGCGCTTGCGTCTTCTTGCCAACTTCATTACCTCCTATTACAGCTCTTGTATGTGATTAGGATTACAAAACCGAGATTATTATACTGAACCTATTCCTAAAAGTTCAAACTTTCTTTACAAATGTTAGTTTGTCTACAAAAAGGTCTATGGCAATCGATAGAGAATAGTTAAGACAAATTAGTTTGTTTATCCGATTTTGCCGGTACTTTGATTCTAATAGAACCAGTTTCAGGTAAAGGCGTGTATTGTCCGCCAACGAAACTTTTGCTGACTCGTAAGCGTTGGCTGTTTATGGTTATGCCATTTTCACGTACTAATACTACAGAAATCCAGCGATCGCCCTCACTATAAGGAGCTTGACCGATCTTAAATATCCCCCCCGAACTTAAAGCTTCTAGATCGATGGTGGCATCTTTGATGTAGTTAGCAGGATTAACTTTCGCCTCGACAACGCCACCTAGTAGTAAACTTGCCCCTAATGGCTCTGTAACAATTGCATCTAAAGCATACTGCCTACCTATGCCAATTATTTCGGGTAGACGTAATTCTACGGTGGGCGGCTTTTCTCCAGAGATTAATGTGCTTTTTTCAGAGATAATTTCTTGACTTACTATTTGCCAGTCATCGCCTTTATTTTGGTATACCTGTAAAGAAGTTAAGTTTGCAACTAGCTTAAATTCAGATTTGCCCTGTCCTTGAGTACCCTTAATTTGGGTAATGGTTTCAACTGTATAAGTTTCACCTTTAGGCTCGACTTTAACAACTTGAGTACGGTACTGGATGTCTTTATATCTTTGCCATAGTACTTCTAAAGATTCCCGTAGTTTTTGCTTAGTTAGTCCGTCGCCATGCCTAAAATTATCAGGATAAAATTTCATAACCCCTTGCAAGTCTTGCTTGCTGGCAGCACTGTCTAAATTAGAAATGGCAGCTAGTAAACCTTGGGGGGCGGAAACTGGCTTAGTAGGAGCAGCAAAAGCTGGATTAATTGCTGGTTTAATTAGAGTGCTGGCGATCGCACCGAGGCAAGTAGCAACTAGGATTTCGATCTGTTTAGACATTTGTTTTGGGCTATGCTTTTGGCTATGCTGATGAATGATATTTAGAGTAACGCACAAATCTATTTTAGACCATGAACTATTTAGTCAACCTTAAAGACTGGGATATTTATAGATATAAATGCGAATATTTAAAGGCAGTCTCAGTGAAATGATAAGCAATGCAATTAGATCAGATTAAATCAATATTTCCAGACGAAGCAAATATTCCTCCCGAATTTCAACTAAGTGCCCCGATTATTCAAAGGCAGTATCTGATTGATGGCGAACTGCGTCATTGGGGTGGAGCATTACAAGCGGCGCGATCGCCAATTTACATCAACACGGCTAATGGGTTGGAATCAAAAGTTATCGGTGAATTTCCCTTGCTTTCGGCAACCGAATCTTTGCAGGCGTTAGACGCAGCCGTACGAGCATATAACTCTGGTCGAGGGATTTGGCCCACGATGTCTGTGGCGCAGAGAATTGAGCATATTCAAGAATTTACCTATCGGATGGGTGAAAAAAGAACGGAAATTGTCAATATTTTAATGTGGGAGATCGGCAAATCTTACCAAGATTCAGCTAAGGAATTCGATCGCACGATTGATTATATTGGTGCCACGATCGATGCCCTTAAGGATTTAGATCGAGCTTCGTCACGGTTTGTAATCGAGCAGGGAATTATCGGGCAAATCAGGCGATCGCCTCTAGGTGTAGCTTTGTGTATGGGTCCTTCTAACTATCCTTTGAATGAGACTTTTAGCATTTTTATTCCTGCCTTGATCATGGGTAACACAGTTGTATTTAAGCCACCTAGACCGGGTGTGATGCTTTACTACCCATTATTAGAAGCTTTTCGCGATTGTTTTCCCGCAGGTGTAGTCAATACGGTTTACGGTCAAGGTAGTGTGATTATTCCGCCGCTTATGCCCACGGGTAAGGTCGATATTTTGGGATTTATTGGCTCTAGTAAAGCTGCTGATAATCTTAAAAAACAACATCCTCGCTTACATCGCCTACGTTGTGCTTTGGGACTAGAAGCAAAAAACCCCGGAATTGTCTTAGCAGATGCCGATTTAGAGTTGGCGGTAAAAGAATGTATTTTAGGTACTCTTTCTTATAACGGACAGCGTTGTACTGCTTTGAAAATTCTGTTTGTGCATAGAGAAATTATTGATGCATTTTTAGAGAAATTTACCGAAGCTATTAATAAGCTTAAGTGTGGAATGCCTTGGGAAAAAGGAGTGACAATTACACCCCTGCCTGAAGGAAGAGCGGAGTATTTTACGGAATTAGTCGAAGATGCCAAATCTTTGGGGGCTGAGGTGATTAACGATCTTGGCGGTACCGTGAACGCAACCTTCTTCTATCCTGCGGTTCTCTATCCTGCTAATGAAAATATGAAGCTATATCGAGAAGAGCAGTTTGGTCCGGTCATTCCCATCATTGCCTTTGATGATTTGGAAACTCCGATTCAATATATTGTTGATTCTGATTATGGGCAGCAGGTGAGTATATTTGGCACCGATGCCGACTTGATCGCAAGTTTGCTCGATCCTTTAGTTAATCAGGTGTGCCGAGTGAATATCAATAGCCAATGTCAGCGAGGACCTGATAGTTTCCCTTTTAATGGGAGAAAAGATTCGGCTGAAGGTACGCTTTCGGTTAGTGATGCGCTTCGGGCTTTCTCAATTCGCACTATTGTCGCAGCAAAGGAAGCAGATGCGAATAAACAGATGATTTCTAAGATTGTTAGAGAACATAAATCTAACTTCCTTTCTACTAATTTTATTCTGTAAGTAGAGATTATGCAGAAGAGTTTAAGACCCTCACCCTAGCCCTCTCCCAGAACGGGAGAGGGAACAAGAAAAATCTGTATTACTTCCCTTCTCTCAGTTGGGAGAATGGGTTGGGGGATGAGGGATAGTTAACTTCTGCATAACATCAGTCTGTAAGTAGAGATTATGCGGGTGGAGGAATTTCACCCTTGTAAATCTTTTATGGAGCAAAAGTATAGAGCAAAGCAGATCGGATGATTGTATTTCTTGTAATTTCAATTCTCACGACTAAATCGCCAATTTTAAATATTTAGTAACTATTTTTCCCGATCGCCCAAATGCGTACTCTCGATCGCTGTATATCAATGGAAATAAGTGTGACTGTTTCAAGTTATTGTCTAAACTGGGCGATCGCTGCTACTACCATATCTCCGACTACATTAGGGAAGGTTTCTTGGGTGCGTATCTGCATTTTAGGCAAACAGTGAAACCCAATCAGGCGAGAGATTCATATCGATCGGGATTTTTATAAAGAAACAAGTGAAATTTCAATTTCTTCAGATCGCCAAGCAGCGTAGGATAAAGCCGCAGTTATATCTTCTTTTTCCAAATATGGATAAGTATTAAGAATCTCTTGAGGAGAATGTCTAACTGCCATTAGCCCAATAATCATACCAACTGTGACTCGCATTCCGCGAATACAAGGCTTGCCACCCATAATTTTAGGATTGAGTGTAATACGTTCTACATTTCTTGATTCCATGAAGTTAACTAAGTTGATTTGATCGAATTATATTAAACAGAAGTTAAGCTTTTTTCTTCTTCCTTTTCTCTGGTTTTAGCAAGGGCGCACTCATTGCCTCATACAAACTAAAGAGGTATTCAATCCGATTTAATTCATTTACAAAGGGCTGAGGACGATAACACAAATCTACGGCTTTATCTAATGCTTGATGTGCTTTTACCAAGTCGGGCGGCATTGTCAGGCGATCGTAGAGGTCGGCGAGGCTGCTATCGGGATATTTTAATCTTGTGTCTAAGACTGTTTGGGCTGAGGTTTCTACTTTCTGTTTTTGTTTGTCGTTGATGTTTTCAGGGAATGGATAATTGTTGTAAACGATTGTACTTGAATAGCTGTAATCACTTTTTAATCTTCCGCACACATATTTCATCCATGTCATGTGCATATGAGATGTAAGGATACCAAAGTAGAAAATAGTAGCATTGGGAACAACAAATGTTTTATCAGAAACAATAAAATCTTTGGTGAGATAGGCAATAGGAATATATTTCCTGTTTTCTGATGACACCTTTGGAATAAGCAAAAAATTCTGCTCTGGCTGCCTCTCTTCTGCAAATAGATATGGAAAATCAGCCATTTTACTAGTACCTAATCGAGTACTTGATTCTCTAAATTTTTGAACTTGTTTAAATCTGTCTTGGAAATCAACTATATTTCTAAACTTTTCTGGTGAGATGTTTTTGAGCCATATACACCAACGTTCGTGATTATTAATGAAATCATCTCCACTAATAAATCTCTTAAATAACTCCTCAGAATTTGGATATTTTTTTAATATCTCAGCTTTCTCTACTCTACTTAATATTAAAAAACCTCCGTCACGAGCGGCAGAGCCTGATTGCATTTTAGGAACGTTACAAATTGCCGTTGAAATAGATTTTAAATAGCTGTCAGTTCCTTCTACAAGATAAGGATTGATATTATGAACTTTTCTTTCACTTGGCTCACTATTTACATTTTCATAATCAAAGATTCGTTTTTCACTGCTATCAAAGCTTGCAAACCCAATAATTACGCAGTGAACAGCAGCATTACCTTTTGCTTCATTTTTCCATCCAAAAGTGCGGTGAGCAAAGTGTATTTTAATACCATAGTGTTCAAAAAGTAGTTCCCATAAAATTCCAACTTGTTCACCTTGAGATATGCTATTAGTACTAACAAAAGCTACTCTAATCTGAGTATTTTTAATAATCTGTGCAGATTTTAAGTACCAAGCAGCAACATAATCTAGCATTCCCAAAGATTTGATCTCTTGAAATACACTACTCATATCTTTCTTTTGAACTTCATTCTGATAAGTAGTTCCAATAAATGGAGGATTTCCTAAAATAAAATTAAGCTTCTCTTTAGATACAACCGAATCCCAATCAATACGCAGAGAATTACCATGCACAATCTTAGCAGCCTTGGAAAGAGGTAGACGGACATAAAACATCCCAAACTCATTGCTTACCTTCAGGTTCATCTGATGATCGATCAGCCACATTGCCACCTCAGCAATCCTCACCGCAAACTCATCATATTCAATCCCCGCAAACTGATCCACATCAACTTGGATAATCGATCGCACATCCGTTACAAGTTGCCCACCCTTATTCAGTTCTAATAAAATCAAAATCTCTAAATCTCGCAATTCCCGATAGGTGATAATCAAGAAATTGCCGCAGCCACAGGCAGGATCGAGAAATCGGAGAGAAGCAATTTTATTATGTAGTTCTTGTAGCTTCCCTCTACTTCCCTTCGCCTTCTCAAACTCAGCATACAAATTATCCAGAAATAGCGGCTTAATCAGCTTTTGGATATTCTTCTCAGACGTATAATGCGCTCCTAAATTCCTTCTTTCCTTCGGATTCATCACAGCTTGAAACATCGAGCCAAAGATCGCAGGAGAGATCTTACCCCAATCTAAGGCACAGGCTTCTAGTAATTGCGATCGCATCTTAGAATCAAACGCCGCCACCTGTAAAGGTTCCTCAAATAACTTGCCATTAACATAAGGGAACTGAGCCAAATTCTCATCTAGGTTCTTTAACCGCTTCTCTTTGGGCGTATTCAAAACCTGAAAAATCGAACTAATGTGCATCGCTAAATCGCTACCATCGGGCTTAGTGTGCAAATCTAAGTATTCCCAAAAGATACCCTTATCAAAAATCGCCGTATCATCCGCAAATAAGCAGAATAGCAATCGCACCAGATAGACTTCTAAATTGTGTCCCGTATAGCCAATATCCTCTAGGCGATCGTGTAACTTTCCCATTAGCTCCGCCGCTTCGATGTTTACAGGGTCTTCGTCTTTGTAAGTACGCTTTTCGTATCCTGCAATAAATCCAAACAGATGAATGCGATCGCTAAAATCTTTTAATTCAAATTCATTAACCGTATCTGTATCTAAATCGTAGAGTCTAAATCTTTGGAAATCTGAAACTAAAATATACTTTGGTAACTCAATCTCTTTTAAGTTAGGGAAATAATCCTTTGCCTGTTGGGTAGCTTTGTCTAAGTCTTTGCCCCTAGATTTATGCTCGACTAAAATTATGCCTTTCCATAAAAGATCGATAAATCCTTGCTTGTTGTCTAGCTTCTTAATTGGCTGTTCAAAACTGGCAACTCTGCGCCGCGAAATCCCAAATACATTAAAGAAGTCATTCCAAAATGTTTGCGCTTCGGATTTTTCTGAGGTTTCATCCGCCCAATCTTGAGAGTAGGCGATCGCTCTGGCTTTGATTTCATTCCAACTCAGGGGCATATTTAGCAGTATTTGTACGTTCTGAGTTAAATCATAGGCGATCTTTCTTGGTAATGAATTGGGAGTGGCTGCTGAAGTAGCTATGGTTTTCTTTTTTTCTTTGTCTGTCGGTTATGGGAAGAGATTGGCTAGAACGGGAAGATTCTCTATATTTTGCGGTAAAGAATTCCTCTTAACAATGACAAAACACCATCATTCTTTGACTTACCACCAACCCAAAATCATTAACCATCACAATTTTTTGACTGGCAACTGCTAAAAACCCTCAGACCACCATCATTTTTTCATTACTAACCACGCCGTAATGATAGACAACCGCAATTCTGTAAATTACCACCACGTAAAAATCATAGACGACTATCATTTTTTGCCAAACCACCACTTTGCGATTACAAAACCGCACCATTTAGCCATTAAACCGCATTAAAAAATGGCAGACCCGCACCCAAAAATCATTGAACCGCATTATTCTTTAATAGATCCCCATAATTTTGTCACTAAACCGCAAGCTGCGATTGCAAAACCGCACCATTTAGCCACTAAACCGCACTCAAAAATGACAGATCCGCACCTAAAAATCATTGAACCGCATTATTCTCTAATAGCCCCGCATAATTTTGTCACTAAACCGCAAGCTGCGATCGCAAAACCGTACCATTCCCTCAGTAAACCGTAATCCTAAGTGGTAACATAGCCATAATTGAGTTACCCAAAACCCATGACAACCAAACAAACCCTCGATTCTCTCTTCAACCGCGCCCGTGTAGCCATAGAAAATAGCCTTTCTAACCCCATTATCCAAGCCTACCTAGTCGAATATGGCTATACCCCCGAAAAAATCCAAACAGGCAAACAACTTTACGAAACCGCCCTAAATCTGCAACAGCAACAACAAAAAGAATTTGGCGAGCAAATCGAAGCCACCGCCGATCGCGACAAACTCTGGGAAATTGCCCATGCCACCTACATTAAATTCGTCAAAATCGCTCGTGTCGCCTTCAAAGGAAACTCAGGCATCGCCACCCAACTAGGACTAAACGGCGATAGAAAAAACAGCCTCTCTGGTTGGCTGCTTCAAACCCATCAGTTTTATGCCAACACCCTCAATAACGACAGCCTTCTCCAAAAACTGTCCGAATACGGTATCACTAAAGCCAAACTAGAAGCTGGAAAAACTGAAGCCGAAGCCCTCGCCACCGCTAACCTTAAACAAGAAAAAGAAAAAGGGGAAGCCCAAGAAGCCACCCAAAAACGCGATGAGGCAATAGATACCCTCTCCAGTTGGTTAAGCGATTTCACTTCTATAGCTAGAATCGCCCTAGAACCAGAGGCACAATTACTAGAAAGCCTTGGCATTAAGGAACCTTCTTAACTGATGATTATGATTTCAATGGCGATAATTATCTCTGAATGATAATTTTTGACGCAGGTTGTAACTATAAGCTTTTGCCATTAGATTTCTTCGTTAATTTAGTGGTAGTAATCCTAACAATAAGTCCCAACTTACTTGGCAATTACTATAACTGAGCGGAAGACGAACTATAAAATTACTTCCTTTATCTACTTCGCTTTTTAGTAAAATATCTCCTCTATGACTGAGCGCGATCGCCTGAGCAATTGCTAAACCCAGACCAGAACCACCTGTGGCACGAGATCTATCGCTGTGGATTCGATAAAAGCGTTCAAAGATTTTTTCTTGTTCAGTTTGGGTTATGCCGATGCCCGTGTCTTGAATTTCGATTATGGCATGACGATCTTTATGGGAGAGCGTGACTTTAACTTCTCCGCCTTTGGGTGTGTAGCGGATGCCATTGGCGATCAGGTTGGCAAATAGACGATAGAGTTGTTCTTCATTACCTGTGACTTTTAATGGAGTATTT
>Ga0163154_10005996_pt1 | contig 15098 bp, 12 predicted proteins | sample OliLakLV19MP9P1_FD_148649 | JGI IMG/M metagenome (GOLD analysis project Ga0163154, IMG submission 148649) | Freshwater microbial mat bacterial communities from Lake Vanda, McMurdo Dry Valleys, Antarctica - Oligotrophic Lake LV.19.MP9.P1 | ecosystem: Environmental > Aquatic > Freshwater > Lake >... | reverse complement strand
CACTTTAGGTGCCCAGCAGCAAAGCACCCTGCTCGGCATGCACACCAGTTTCTTCATCGCACTGATGCTTGCGCTGGTCGCACTTGGGGCGATCTGCTGTGTGCCACCACGCAGCAGATGTATAGCACAACAGCCAGAGCTGCTCGTAGGTGAGGTACAGCGATCATAGTAAAAGCGCCCTGATTGCGCACACACATCGCGCCTTGGTCGAACCTGGCCTGCGCAAGATAGCTCAGTGCCCGCAAGAGCCTTCAAAGACGAACTGCGTAGCGCCATCGAAGGGCCGGGGTATCGGGGTAAATGCTGAAGGAATCGTTCGGTGGGCTGCTGGACGAGTTAGAACACTCATCTACACTCGCCAATGACGATCTCGTTCCTATACCACAGTCAGGCGTGGATTGGTGATGATTGCGGTTTCCAGATCCTTCGCTCCGCCTGCGGCTCCGCTTAGAATGACATAACCATGGCTTTCTGATGTGGAATCGCCAGAACCTTCGTTGTAGTATTAGGCAAAAGCGGTTAACATCTCAGTTCAGCGGAGAGTGTGCCGCCGTCGTTGAACCGAGATGTTAGCTGAAGGTTTTCTTACCGCCTTTCGGAAGCCTCAAAGCCGTTAGGGGTGCGATCAGGCAAGGTCGAAGCGGTCAAGGCTCATAACTTTGTTCCAAGCCGCAACAAAGTCATGCACGAATTTCTCTTTTGCATCGTCCTGCGCATAGACCTCGGCCAAGGCACGTAGCTGCGAGTTGGAGCCAAAAATCAAGTCCACACGGGTGCCGATCCACTTGAGCTCGCCAGTCTTGCGGTCGCGTCCCTCGAATGTGTCACCGGCAGCAGTGCTGGGTTTCCACATGGTGCCCATGTCGAGCAGGTTGACGAAGAAGTCATTGCTGAGGCTTCCAACCCGTGTCGTAAACACGCCGTACGTCGACTGACCCACGTTGGCACCTAACACACGCAGGCCGCCGACGAGCACGGTCATCTCGGGAGCACTCAGGGTCAGGAGTTGCGCCTTATCCACCAGCATTTCTTCGGCCTTCACCGTGAAGGTCTTCTTCTGGTAGTTGCGGAAACCATCGGCTTCAGGCTCCAACACAGCAAACGACGCCACATCGGTCTGGTTCTGGGAGGCATCCGTACGGCCCGGTGTGAAGGGCACATCGACAGCATACCCGGCAGTCTTGGCTGATGCTTCAACCGCAGCACAGCCAGCAAGTACGATCAGGTCAGCCATCGAGACTTTTTTGCCGCTCTGCTGAGTGCTGTTAAAGTTCTGCTGGATATTCTCGAGTACACCCAACACATTGCTGAGTTGCGCTGGTTGATTGGCTTCCCAGTCCTTTTGTGGTGCCAGACGAATACGTGCGCCGTTGGCACCGCCGCGCTTATCCGAGCCACGGAAGGTAGAGGCCGAAGCCCAAGCGGTGGAGACAAGTGCCGCAATCGACAGACCAGATGCTACGAGCTGAGCCTTGAGTTCGGCAATGTCCTGCGCATCGATTTGGGGATAATCAATAGCGGGGATCGGATCTTGCCAGATCAAGTCTTCGGTCGGAACTTCGGAACCGAGGTACAGGGATTGCGGCCCCATGTCGCGGTGTGTCAGCTTGAACCATGCGCGGGCGAACGCATCGGCGAAGGCATGTGGATTCTGGTGGAAGCGGCGTGAGATCGGCTCATAGTTCGGATCGAAGCGCAGCGACATGTCGGCTGTAGTCATCATGGGCCGATGTTTTTTTAACGGGTCGTGCGCGTCCGGGATCATGTGTTCTTCCCGAACATCCTTGGCTAGCCATTGCCATGCGCCGGCAGGGCTCTTGACCAACTCCCACTCATAGCCGAACAGCATATCAAAATAACCGTTATCCCATGTTGTGGGATTGGGCTTCCAGGCACCTTCGATACCACTGGTGGTCGTATGTACGCCTTTGCCGGTACCGAACTGGTTGATCCAACCCAGGCCTTGCGCTTCGATAGGGGCTGCTTCAGGCTCTGGGCCTACCAGCGCCGGATCGCCCGCGCCGTGCGTCTTGCCGAATGTATGTCCTCCAGCGACGAGCGCGACGGTCTCTTCATCGTTCATGGCCATGCGGGCGAAGGTCTCACGCACATCACGGCCCGAGGCTACAGGGTCAGGATTGCCGTCCGGGCCTTCGGGGTTCACATAGATCAAACCCATCTGTACCGCAGCCAGCGGGTTTTCGAGGTCTCGCTCGCCGGAGTAACGGCTGTTGGGCTTGTCGCTGGTGGCCAGCCATTCAGCTTCAGCACCCCAGTAGATATCCTCTTCGGGCTGCCAGATATCCACGCGACCACCGCCGAAGCCGAATGTCTTGAAGCCCATCGACTCCAGCGCGCAGTTGCCAGCCAAGATCATCAGGTCGGCCCAGGAGATGTTGTTGCCATACTTTTTCTTAATAGGCCAGAGCAGGCGGCGCGCTTTGTCCAGGTTACCGTTGTCCGGCCAGCTATTGAGTGGTGCAAAACGTTGGCTGCCGGTGCCACCGCCACCACGGCCATCTGATGTCCGGTAGGTGCCAGCGCTGTGCCAGGCCATACGAATAAACAGCCCACCGTAGTGGCCCCAGTCGGCAGGCCACCAGTCTTGCGATTCGGTCATCAGCGCGTACAGATCCTGCTTAAGGGCGGCGAGATCAAGCTTCTTGAATTCTTCGGCATAGTTGAAGTCAGGCCCCATCGGGTTGGAGGCCGGCGCATGCTGGTGGAGGATGCCCAGGTTCAGCTGATTGGGCCACCAATCGCGATTCGCTCTGTTGCTGCCTGCAGTGGCGCTACCTAATTTGCCCGTTATGGGGCACTTGTTACTGTCACTCATCATCGTTCTCCATTGTCGTTCGTCTATGCAAAGCTAATAGGGTGCCGCTTAGCTGCAACCGGCACATGTGATACAGTACCATTCTACCAAAAAAAAGTCGTTTGTTCGCACGCCGAAGTGTACGATAAAGGGATACTCAATGGACAGGATAGTCGCCGCTTTGCAACTAGTGTGCCTGTTTCTTTACAAACCCGCACTCGGGCTCGGGCGCAATATGATAATTGCCAGCCAGATGAACCATACGATTTGACTCATCCCAAAAATACTTGCTAGGTCACTGAGCCCTGGAATGGTTGAGACGATGCCCACCAAACCCACGGTCAGTCGCTTGATCCTCAACAGCCGAATTCCACCAGCGATCATAATGGGACACATGGTTGGCTTGGGTGAGGTTCAGTCCAACACCACCGGCCTTGAGCGAGAGGATAAAAATCAGGGCGTGATCACCAGCGGCCAACACTTCCTCGATCCTTTCGCCCATGCGCTCCAACTTGCCAGATCGATCACTTATTGGTGAACCATCCTTGAGGAAGTTGAGCGGGTGATTACAGATCTGTTTGAGCTTCATCCGTATTGTTGGCAGCCATGTTCCATGAAGAATGATGGTCATAGCTTGTCCTTATTCTCGAAGCGCATAGGGTATTCTTGGTACCCGTATTATATGTGCAGAATGCACACTATATTCCATGCTGAGCAATTTCGACAAATCGCGTCGTCGTCTCTATAATGACAGCCTCATACCCTCATGCCATGGTGCGCCGCGTCGTTGCGCGGGTGTGACGTAAACTTTTGCGGCGGCCTGCGCTGCGTCCACGCGTATGGGTCGACCCACGTGTCGGCCCGCGCTGTTCCGCACTGGTTGGCGGACCCCATGGGTCCGCACCCGACCATTCCAAAAGAATACGTCGCACCCTCGCCGCGCTTACTCTGACACGCTGTTGGCACGTTCTCGACAATGGAGCCCGAATCGTGAAACACCACTCGCTGATCACCAGCTTGCGCAGCCTGACCGGGAACCCACGCGGGTGTGTCTATACCGAACTTCTGTGGGGCATCCCCTTTAACCTGTATGCCCCCTATGTCTCGATCTACATGATTGCCCTCGGCCTCTCAGATGCCGACATCGGTCTCATCGTCAGCATTAGCTGGGGCTTCCAGGTGATCTTCGCCCTGCTGAGTGGTATCATCACCGACAAGATGGGACGCCGCCAGACCACCCTGATCTATGATATTCTCGCGTGGGCCGTTCCAGCCCTTGTAGCGGCCCTGGCACAGGACTTCTGGTATTTGCTGATCGCAGGTATCATCAACAGCACCTGGCGGATCACCATGAACTCCTGGACGTGCCTCCTGGTGGAGGATGCCGAGCCAGAACAACTGGTGGATATCTACACCTGGATCTCGATCTCGAACCAGATCGTGGGCTTCATTGCGCCCTTGGCTGGCATCGCGATTGGCATTTTCACACTGGTGCCGACGATGCGCGGGCTGTATTTCTTTGCGTTCGTGATGTTTACTATCAAGCCGATCGTCACCTACTGGATGACCCAGGAGACAGCGCAGGGCGTCATCCGCATGCGCGAGACACGTTCCCAGCCAGTTCTGAGCATGCTTCGGGAGTACACCAGCGTGGTTCGCGATCTCTTCCGCGCCCCGCAGACGCTCTACACCGCCGGAATTACTCTAGTAGTGAGCATCACCACCCTGATCAGCAATAACTTTTGGGCGATTATTGTGACGGAGAAGCTACACATTCCTGCACAGGATCTTGGCGTGTTTCCCTTCGTCAAATCAGCGATCATCCTCGGCTTCTTCTTTCTGGTGATGCCCAGGATCGCGAAGTTACACTTCAAGATCCCCATGGTGATCGCGTTTCTGGGGTTTATTGTCAGCCAGCTGCTACTGATCACAGCACCGGATCGCGGCTACCTCGTGCTGCTCGCCAGCGCCGTCCTTGAGGCATGTAGTTTCGCGGTGGTGAACCCACTCATGGGGGAGATGATGGCCCGCACGATCGATGGGCAGGAGCGCGCCCGCATCCAGTCGATCCTGTATGTGGTCATCATTCTGCTCACATCGCCATTCGGATGGGTGGCTGGAACCCTTTCTAGCATCAATAAAGATGCGCCCTTTCTCTTCAATAGCGTGTTATTTGGCGTCGGTGCTGTGTTGGCCTACCTGGCCGGGCAGGCATCCCAGAAGCAACTGGCCAAGGCAGCTACGCTGTAGCTCTACGATCAGAATACTGTGCGTGTGTACGACCAGATATATTATCACCTGTGCAACTACCCCGTCCGCTACTACCAGGGCTTGGGTGTGACGGAACGTTCTGCACCGCTGCCCATGCCGGTCAGTGGGTAGTGGGCAGACCCATGGGTCTGCCCACGATGATGGCGTTGTGATGCCCAATGTGGGCGAACACAAGGTTCGCCCCCTACGCGATGGTTGGGCATGGTGATTCACTGCAGAAGAATCCGTCGCACCCCCAGCGCCTGGCCGATCTGCTCAATGTCCGCATCTCCATGCCAGAAACTGGCAGCTGCAAGACAGCTGCACAAACGCTCGACGCGGGAAAGCCTGCTATCGCCTGGGTGGATCGGGCCTATATGCTCTACTTGCAGATGCCAGAAAAGATGAAGGCGCATATTGGGCATATCGTCGCCGTCTGCGGGCGCAACAACAGCAATAATAATGGGTACTGGATCGATGATCGGGCCGCTGCGCCGTACCTCATCCCGATAGCGACATTCGCTGACGCCCGCGAGCGCATCACCTCGTACAAGCAACGGCTGCTGCTCGTCGATGCGCTGTATCCGATGTGCCTCCCAACGCAACGGCCTATGGGTATCGCGGGGCCAACTTTTCTGTAAGCGCGATGGGCACAAGTCGCGCACGCTTGGATAGACTCTGGGATGATCTGCAGCACCATTTCGATGGGCTGTACCTGAGCTTCGAGACTGACCCACGCCCAGAATGCATCAGGGATGCGTTTCCGCCACGAACGCTGGAGCGGCTGCGCGCACTGAAGTCGCGCTATGATCCCGACAATGTGTTCCGCGACAATTTTAATATCGCACCGGATGCAATCACCGGCTGACGCAATACGGCCCATTACCAAGAGGTTTACCATGACCGACTACGGACACGATCTGCTCTTCGGAACCTTCATCACACCGCTGGCCCAGCCATGCACGCCGTCGAGCTGGCGCTGGTGGCAGATCGGGCTGGACTCGATCTGGCGACTATTCAGGATCATCCATACCAGCCCAAGTTCCACGACACCTGGACGCTACTGGCATATGTTGCCTCGCGCACCAAGCAGAGCCACGTCAGCGCCAATGTACTCAACCTACCACTGCGTCAACCAGCAGTGTTGGCCCGTAGCGTGGCCAGCCTGGATCTGCTCAGCGGCGGGCGTTTCGAAATGGGCATCGGGACGGGTGCCTACTGGGATGCGATCGAAGCAATGGGCGGGCGGCGGCTGACGCCAGGCCAATCGATTGTGGCCCTGGAAGAGGCGATCACGATCATGCGTGAGATCTGGGATGTTAATACCCCTGGCGGCGTGCGGGTCAACGGCACCTACTATCAGATCAAGGGGGCAAAGCGCGGCCCTGCACCCGCGCACGATATTGGGATCTGGGTTGGTGCCTACAAGCCACGCATCCTGAACCTCACCGGGCGGATTGCCGATGGCTGGATTCCGAGCCTCGCCTATCTGCAGGGTGGGCTGGGCGACTTAACCGAGATGAACAAGCATATCGATGAAGGCGCGGTTGTGGCAGGGCGCGACCCAGCGCGGGTACGGCGGCTACTCAACATCTCGGGCCAATTCACTTCATCTGGTCGTTCGCCGCTCAACGGGCCACCGCAGCAGTCGGCGGAGTAGCTCGCGGAAATGACACTCGACTATGGCATCAGCGGGTTCATTCTAGCAGCCGATGATGCACCATTGATCGAGCGCTTTGCAGCCGAAGTGGTTCCTGCCACGCGTGCGCTCGTCGCTACGGAGCGGATGCAAAGGTAAGCACAAAGTTAGTACTGCATCCTTTTATGATGGGTAGCCTGGCCGTTATTAGGGAGCGATACATAACTGATCGCGAATGATGAAACCATGCTCTAGACGCTCTACACGACGGTAAGCGGGATTGGGTCACTGGATTTACCCTTGGTTCTCACGCAGTGTGGTTAGGCTGTAGCTGAACTGCTGATACGGGATCGGGTCGTGATAACTCCCGATCGGTGGCATGATGATCACGGTCGTCGGACGGAAGCCAGCGCGCGTGAGTGTCATTATTGCGGCGTGATTGTCCAGGCGACTCGCCGCGACAATCCGGTGCTGCGGGTAGCTCTGTCGCACATCCGGTATGAGGTGTCGCAGGAGCGCGCCCATCAACCCGTGGCCGCGAAACGCTGGAAATAAGCCAAAGCCGAGATTCAGGGTCTGGTCAGGCTGGATGGTCAAACTGATGAACCCAACTGCCAGTTCATTGCGGCAAATCAGCTGGTGCGTTGCTATGAGGTGCGCGACGATCCGCTGGTGATCCGGTGATGATAGCGTATGAAAGGCGATCTGCGGGGAGTCCGGCTCACGATCATGGCGGTAGGCTTCATAAATCGTCATCGCATCCGTCGCGCTCAGCGGCATTAAAGCGATATCCATCGTACCCCTCACTATGACATACCTACCTACAACAAGAGCATACTACAAGCAGTATCGTAGAGTGGGCACCATCGTGAGCGCCCAACGGCCAGCGTTCAGCTGCCGCGAGCGCGCTGCACAGAATCACGTTCAAAAAGCCACGATCTCGCGCGCGAAGCGGTCAGCTGCAACGCCGTGTTCGGCGGCGCATCTATTAGGGAGGCGAAGCAATGAAAGCAGCAAGAGGGCGACCCACACGTTCGCCCCTTGCTGCAAGTATCGTTGCGATGCTGATGCTTGATTGGTGGCTACATCTGGTGCATGCGTCGGCGGGTGATCAGCCCTAGGCCGCTCGCGATCAGCAGCAGCGCCAAACCACCCACCCAGACCTCGTCGTTAGTGTCGGTGCCTGTTCGTGGGAGTGCAGCGGGGGCGCCCTGCCCGGCACTACCAGCACTGGCGGCACGCAGCTTTTCCTGCTGTTCGGGCGTCAGGATGGGTGTTGGTGAGAAGTATTTAATCTTGTCCCCCTCGATGATGTACTCCGCACGATACTGGGTCTGGCCGAGGCCAAGCTGCTCGAATCGTGCAAGCGAGACCATGCCGGTGTTGATCACGGTGGTACCGTTCACCACTTGGAACTCCTGCGGGGTTGCGCGCGTCGTTTGGACATCCTGCCGCAGCCAGTCGCCAATCGCATCCCGGCCCACGTAGAGGCCGAACGCGTTCTTCACGACCGCGCCTTCCGCGTAGAAGGCAAACGTCTTGTCGAAATCGCCGGTGTTCGCGATGGCGATGTAGTTGCGCACCACCTCGATTGGGTCAACTGCTTGCGCCGAGACGCCGGCCGGATAGATCAGCAGCACGCTGATCGCGAGCAGGGCGATGGCATTCCATAGAGAGCGCATACGGTTCTTTCCTCTCACGATGACACATTTTTGGTGAATTCCTCTGGCCCCTATTACATCATATGGGCAGTAGACAGAGAAGGCCTTTTGCCATACCATGAGTCATACCAAAATACATACAGGATCGGCATAGGAGCACGAGCAGACATTCGCGTCCTGGCTTAAGCAGCAGCGTAAAGCGCTCGACCTTACGCAGGGCGATCTCGCCCGGCTGGTTGGTTGTGCGGTTATTACTCTGCAAAAGATTGAGGAAGGTCGGCGGCGGCCATCCAAACAGATGGCGGAACTGCTGGCACACCATCTTGAGATTGTCCCTGATGCGCGTGACGTCTTTCTCCGTCGTGCGCGTGCCGAACCGTCGGTAGTGCGTTCCGCATCGTCGCAGCAATCTGCGCCAGTTTCACCTCTCCATGTGCCTGTGCCGCTGACACCGCTGATCGGACGTGCGACCGAGGTTGCGGCACTGTGGGGCTATCTGACACGTCCCGACATCCGCCTGGTGACGCTGGTTGGTCCACCGGGGGTAGGAAAGACGCGCCTGAGCATACAGGTTGCCAGTGAGGTCGGTGAACGATTTCCTGATGGGGTCTGGTTTGTCGCCCTCGCAGCGGTCCGCGAGTCTGACCTGGTCGTACCGGCAATCGCGCGCGTGCTGGGGCTGACTGAAGCGGGAACGCAGCCGTTAGCGGAACGGCTCCAAACGGCGCTTCGCTCCAAACGCGCGCTGCTAGTGCTGGATAATCTTGAGCAGGTCGTGGCGGCTGCGCCGCAGATCACCGCGCTGTTAGCGGCATGCGGCCAGGTGAAAGTGCTCGTCACCAGCCGCGTGCCGTTGCACGCCTATGGTGAGCATGAGTATCTGGTTGAGCCGTTTGCAATTCCGGATTGGCTTTCTGCCGTGACACCTGAGCGGCTAATCGAATTTGAGGCAGTCCGCTTGTTCGTCGCGCGGGTGCAAGCGTTCAAACCACAATTTGCACTCACGGTCGATACTGGGCCGGCGATTGCGGAGGTGTGCGTGCGGCTCAGTGGATTACCGTTGGCAATTGAGCTTGCGGCGGCCCGCATCCGGCAGTTCACACCCAACGCGCTCGTCGCGCAGCTGCGTGGCGATACCCTGTTCCCACTGCTCAGCACTGGCCCACGCGACCTTCCGGCGCGTCAGCAAACGCTCCATAATGCAATTACTTGGAGCTACAATCTGCTCGATCCAGCACAGCAACGCCTGTTTCGCCACCTTGGAGTCTTTGTCGGGGGTTGGACTCTCGCAGCGGCCACGGCAGTCTGTGCCCCGGCGAGCGTTGATACGCTCAATGCGCTTGGTGATCATCAGCTCATCCGGCAGGAGGTCGACGACCAGCCTGGGTCACGCGGGACGATGCTTGAAATGATACGCGAGTACGCCTTGGCGGAACTCACTGCACGGCACGAGTACGGAGCGTTGGCCCAGGCACATGCAACCTATTTTTTGCAGCTGGCCGAGGCCGTAGACGACAAATCAGAACCGGCCTGGTTGATTCAGATGGAACAGGAACACGATAACCTTCGCGCGGCGCTACGCTGGGCGTTGGCATATGACGCCCACAAGATCGGGCTGCGCTTGTGTGCTGGACTACAGTGGTTCTGGGAATCACACGGCCATTGGATCGAAGGACGCCAGTGGACTGAAATCATCCTGGCCGCAGCAGCTGACGCCGCTCCCCAGCATCGCATGAAGGCATTGCGCTGTATCGCCGAGTTCGCTTGGAAGCAAGGAGATTACGTACAGGCAGGCCGGAGGTTCACGGAGGCATTGACGCTGGCAGAGGCGCTGCAAGATACAAGGACGATTGTTTACACCACCATGCTTCTAGGGAAGATCGCGCTCGACCAGGGCAACCTTGCAGCCGCCGCTGCGTTGCTGCACAAAAGCGTGGCGGTGTGTCAAGTATTGGGCGAAGAAGTGCCTGCGCCACGCATGCATCTTGGCGAGCTTGCGCTGATGACAGGAGCATATGCCCAAGCGCGGCAGATCTTAGAAGAGACCTTGGCGCTGTGTGAAGCGACAGGAGAATTGTTTATGGCTGCGGCGACTCTGCGCTGGCTCGGCGAAACGCTCCTCGCCCAGGGCGATCATCAAGGGGCGCGCAAATTGCTACGGGAAGGTGTCGCACGGAGCCGAAGCACTGGGCACCAGCGTGTGCTTGTATTTACACTAACGGTTTTCGCGGGTGCGGTGGTAAGTCGCCCGCATCCACAGGCGGATGACGTGTGCGCCGCCGCGCGTATTTGGGGTGCCGTCGAGGTCGTGCGCGAAGACATAGGGATGTTTGTGCCTGCCGCCAACCAGACACGATTTGATCAGGCCATTGCCTATGCGCGGACACAGATAAGCGCCGAAGCCTGGGCTGCTGCGTGGGAGCAAGGGCGTGCATTATCGCTTGAGCAGGCCACTACCCTCGCGCTCGACTTGCCGACGGCGGACGTGTGATTGAGCCGCCCAACGGTCTGCCCATCAGCTGCCGCGAGCGCGCCTCAAAATACTGCCAAAAAGCGAACGATCTCGCGCGCGAAGCGGTCGGCTGCATGGGCTTGTTCGGCGGCACATCGGATAAGGCTTGCTAGAGCTCCAGTCACATTCGGATATCATTATCGCCAGGGGTGTGTCGTGGGTATGTCGATCACATCAGAAAATTCCGGCTCGGGCGTAGCCCTCAGCCAGCCTCCAGATGTGATTGCACCAGCTCCCACTCCCGCCTGAGCAGCCCATACACCGAGTCATCGGATACCTCGCCATTCACGATGCAATCTTCACGCAGCGTGCCTTCGCGCACAAAGCCGAGTTTTTCCAGCACGCGCTCTGATGCTCGGTTGCGGGTATCTGCCCCGGACTGAACACGGTTCAGATGTAGTGTGTCGAATGCCCACTGCAACACGGCGCCTGCGGCTTCGGTGGCAAAGCCTTGGCCCCACGCCGTATCGTTAAGGCAGTAACCAATCATCGCACTGCGATATTCTGGGTACCATTTCATAAAAGAGCACCAGCCGATGAACACCCCGTCGGCGGTACGTTCGATGGCCAGCCGCACGCCGCTGCCTTCCTGCTCCATCTCTTTGCAACGTGCGATGAAGCGATCTGCCCGTGTGCGCTCGCTCCAGGGCGGTGCATCCCAGTAGCGCAACACGTATGCGTTACTCATCAGCGTATAGATTGCGTCTGTGTCGCCTTCCGTGAAAGGGCGCAAAAGGAGACGAGCGGTGTGCAGTGTCGGGGTCGTCAAGGACATATTCATCATTGTTTGTCACCTCATCGAAAACGCGGCTCTATCTGACAATTCGGTTTTACCACAGCAGGAAACCGAATTGTCAGATAGATACTTTAAGCATCAGGAAGGGCTGTACAGCCTCGCCAGAAATAAGTGTTAGACAGCGCCCAGTACGTAACCGATGTGTCCTCCCGCTCTTTTCTCTCATACGAACCGCATCTTTCGTGTCTTGACTCGACGACATTGTGGTAATGTATTGCGACACGTTCCTTCTCTTGGCTCCATCAAACTTTGTCGCAAAACAACACGATGATTATTTGTTAACTGCCATTCACCGACAACTTCAAGTTCAACTCGCTGTTTCGGTTCAACTGCTGCCATGCCTCACGCGCCGATTTGAAAACCCTGGAGATAGATCGCCAACTTTGTCCTTCCCATGACTGGTGCCACGAGCCGAACATGAAAATGGATGGAATGGCATTTCCGCTATTCCGCATAAAAATCTTCCTTCAAGTGTACCATAGGTCGTCAAGATGCGCTATCTCGTACTTTAGGCCTGGTGTTATAGACGCGCACCTGTCTATTTATTCGTAGATCCGATCTGGCGATAGATCCGATTTCCTGCTCGGTTTGGGCCGATACCAAAACTGGCCGTGATGAGCCGGCCAGCGTTCAGCTGCCGCTGTCTCGCTGTTTCCAGATTCCAAAATAGCCCCGATCGTGGCGCGCAGCGGTCGTGCGGCAACGCGGTGTTCGGCGGTCGATCCGTCGGGTGCGCTCAGTCCTGTGTTGCCGCGCGGAGGCGTATCACCAGCGTTGTCGCATACGATTGAAAGCCTAACGCGGCGGCGATTGCCAGTGAGGCATGATTGGCCTGTAACGTTCGATACTGGAGCACGTACTTGTTCTCCAGTGCATGGGTGCCTATCGCACTCACCACGGATGTACCATAGCCACGGCCACGAACGGTCGGATCGGTTGTGACGCCAATATGGGCGAGGGTCGCGCCCCACACCGTATATCCAGCCGCAGCCACCAACCGTTCTTCCTGCCAACACCCTGCGATTGGGTGCGACCCTGCACCAAGCCCACTCTGTTCCCAGGCACCTGCGCCAACGGTGCGCGCAAACGCCGCGAATGCTGCTGCGTCACTCGACCGTACTAGTCGTGTTGGGTGGTGGATGCGGGGTCGAAACTGGTGCGCATCAGCATACCCGAGATAGGCAGGCCCAATCACTTTTAGCGGCGTTGTCCCGAAGGCGTGTTGCCACCACGCGGGTGTCAGCAGGCGTGCACGATCGTGTAGCCCGATGGTGTGGCGCAGATCCGCATAGTACGGTTGTGGCACCTGGACGCAGGTGAAGGTATGACACTGGAAGACGCGGCAGGATAGGAGATTGAGGTCAGGATGCGGCAGCAGCAGCAGTTGGTGCGAGCGCAACAGATCGGGCGTGATCACCAGTTGATGTGCCCAGAAGTCGTCAATGCGCTGGCGCGACTCAGCAGAAATCATCGTGGCACCTCGTGTATGACTACTGCGACCGGTCATGAGGATTATCGCATGTTCGCTTGGTACAGGTGTGAAGCCGCCGCACGCGTGCGCTAAGCTGCCTGCCGATGGGTTGATACGAGCTTTTCCTGACGGCACCGAACAACAATTGGCCACGACGTTCCAAAATCGCCCCGATCCCGGCGGGTCGGGTGTAACGCCGTGTTAGCCTGCCTCGTTACCATCGATTGACAATGGTTCACGCCGATGCCAGGTATGTGCTATTTTGCGCATCAGAAGCGCACAATCAAATGTTACGGTTCCTGCCGGAAAGCGTGCGGTGTCGTCAAAGAAGCTGGATGTCACACGCGAAATCGCAAATGGTTCCACATGCCACTCCTGACTACGCAGTTCGAGCCCATCCAAGGCATGGCGATCACGCGCGGTGGAATAGCCAATTGAGCCGCGTTCAAAGAAGCGTGACGCCGCTGCTACCGACGGGAAGATCGATGTGCGTGGAAGTGCTGGGGCAATATGCCCGGCCACCGAAACGGTAACTGTTCCATCATCGCTGGTACATGCAATCTGCAACTGATTGGACTGCGTGGTGGTGTGAAAGTCGGCATGGTGATGCATGCCCGGAAACAGGCGTCCGCCAACGAGCGTATTCAGGCGCGAATTGGTGTCGCGCCGGGGAATATAGACCCCCTCAGTCGTGCGGTTCGAGGTGTCCGTCCACTCGACGGCGATCCGATGGGCCGCATTTTCCGAGGTCAGACCGACAAACGCGGGCAATCCGGTCGGGCGAATGTGCTCCAAGCGAATCAGGCAAATCCCCGCCATCCCAAACCCATCAACCAATTTTGGGCGAAAGGGCGATGGCAGGAGCGCACGGAGTGTGTGTGGGTCAACGCGGTAATTGACTAATAAACGACGGGCAATGAGGCCACGCATGGTTGGGAATTGCATAGAAGCTCCAGAAGGTGTCATAGATGATATGTGAATAATATCACAATAAAAGGCAGAGTCAAGCAGTTCATCATGTATGGAGTGGTACAACATAGCGCCGCCCAACGCTGGCGTTTAGCCGCCTGCTGCGGATTGGGATGGCCGTACCAAGGTGCACCAACGCTCGGATGCTACGGTTATTGATAGAATCGCCCCGATTCAGCAGGTCGGCTACAACGCTTTGTTGGACGGCACATTGGTGGTACCTTCAATCGGCAATTTCAATATCTATAGCAGGCGTAAATCGTTCGAGGATCTGATTAGGTTCATTCGCAGTAACGAGGCGATAAGCCTCGTTGCCTTCATTCGTTAAAGTCCTGATCCATCCTACATATGCTGAAACCCAAGGAGGATAATTTACAATGCCCTCCTGTCCTTTAACAACATAGCTCGTTTTTCCGTCGGCTATCTGAACAAGCGCTATTCCATGCTTTTGTGCATATGCGACTGCTCCCTTTTGAAACGTTGTTGTAGCAAAAATCATGCCTTTATGTCCGCCAGTAGCACGGAGTCGATCGTAAAGCACCTGCACTATGTCGCGCTTGATAGGTTTTTTGTGGTGTTTACACTCTATCAAAACCAAGAAAGATGCACCAAGTGCTTTAAATCGTGCAGTTATATCAATCTCGTAGGTACCATCTGCTCCAGGCAACAACTCTAGTCGTTGAGTCTGGAACTCAGGTAATCCGATGCCTGCAAGCTGTAGGAGTTGCTCTACTTGGTGCTCAAATTCAGCAGGTGTTAACTCTACCGGCGTTTCAATAAGCGCTCGCACGGCTTTTTTCATGGTGTAGTACGCTCGCTATAGACCGCAGTGAATCGATTATAGTATACCCAGAACAAATTCCCGAGAGCGATTGAGGTTGATGGTGGGCCGTCCAACGTTTGCGCTAAGCCGCCTGCCACGGGTTGGCACGGAGTTTTCCTGACTGCGACGAGGTACATGCGACACGATGTGCTAACATCGCCC
>Ga0163154_10005993_pt1 | contig 15105 bp, 12 predicted proteins | sample OliLakLV19MP9P1_FD_148649 | JGI IMG/M metagenome (GOLD analysis project Ga0163154, IMG submission 148649) | Freshwater microbial mat bacterial communities from Lake Vanda, McMurdo Dry Valleys, Antarctica - Oligotrophic Lake LV.19.MP9.P1 | ecosystem: Environmental > Aquatic > Freshwater > Lake >... | reverse complement strand
ACCAGGTCTGTACGATGACGCGACTCTGCGGTGACGCGGTCATGACCTCCTGCACGAACCGCTGGCGATCCGCGAGCGCGGCGGCGGATGGTTTCGGGTTGCCGTATCCATCCGCATGCGATGGAATCACCAGCGCCGGCCGACCGAGCAGTCGCATCAGGCGTGCGGTGTAGTCGTGAATTTCGAGCCGCTGGCTGTTCGCGCCGACCAGCGCGATGTCAGGGCGCAGGCCATCCATCTCGCGCTCGATGTAGTTCATCGAACCCATGATCAGCACCTCATGCCCGGCCATGCGCAGCAGATAGGCGAGGTTGCCCCCTTCGACGTAGTCCTTGCGCCGGAGCGGTGCCCGGAGACCAGCCGGCGCGTTGCCGGTGATGCCGCGTCCGTTGTTGTAGTAGCGCTTGTGATCCAGTGCGCTATGGATGTTCGGAATCACGCGCAGTGAAAACGTGTCGAACTCGTAATCCTCACCGCCGATCACGGTGATCAGCGCACTGTCGCGCACGTCATACGCACGCGCCAGATTGGCGGCGGTCTGGTGCCCGATGATGGTGGCACCCGTCCGGCGCGAGATGTATCCGGCGTCGAGCGCATGGTCGGAGTGACCATGCGTGATCAGGATGTAGTCGGCGCGCGTGACATGCTTGTTGATCAATGCCGTATCAGGCACGTACAAGGCATCGGGCTCGGGACCGGCTTCGACCGCGCCCCGCGTCCAGCGAGCGAACTGCGTCAGGAAGGGATCCACCAGAACGACCGTGCGGCCGTCAGTGATTTCCCACCCGGCGTTGCCGAGATAGGTGAGGCGCAGTTCTCCCTTCTTGAGCGCGGCGGGAGTCACCAATGCGGCGGCGACAGTCCGCGCCGTCACCGTCGGTTCCGTGGCCGGGCGTGGCGGCTGCGCACCCGCGCGCGCCTCGGCCAGACCGCAGAGCAGCAGCAGGGAGACCGCGAGGAACCGCTGGCGCATGGCGCGTTGGATGAGGGGTTGTTGTTCCGCAGCGCCGTGCGCACGCAGGCGGCGTTGCCATATCACGAGTCCGTCGCAGCGACGACCCATCCAGCGCTGCCGTCAGCGAGATGCTGAATGAACGCGCGGCGATGCACGATGCCCAGAGGCTAGCCTCCGTCGAATCCGCAGGCAAGCGAGGCTCGACAGTCACCCTACACCTTGTGCGTCGACAGCAAGAGGCTCGTCTCCGAGTTGCCGATCCCCTTGATCGTCCGGATGCTGCGCAGCGCTTCGTCGAACGACTCGAGGGTGTCGGTCCCCAGCTCCGCCACGATGTCCCAGCGCCCATTGGTGGTGTGGAGCGCGCGAACCTCGGGATAGCCTCGCAATGCCTTCAGGATGGCATCCGATCGATCGCCATCCACCGCGATCATCATCATCGCCCGGACACGATGGGCCGCAGCTTCCGACGTCGTGCGTACCGTGAACCCCAGCAACACTCGCCCCTCGATCAGGCGATCGATCCGGTTCTGCACCGTCGCGCGCGACACGCGCAGTTGCAGCGCGAGTTGTGCGACCGAGAGTCGCGCGTTCTCCCGGAGCAGCGACATCAGTCGGTGATCGAGCGAGTCCATGGCGACACTGGCGCGGAGGGGAATCAGGGTGGCCGATCAGACAATTGAGCATTCTGTCAGTTTAGAATGTACATACTGTGTGTTATACTCGCAACATTGCCATGTTCTTACACTTGTTGCTAACATGCCACAGTACGAGCTTATAGGCATGATTTCCGTGACCCACTCCCCCGCTCCCGCCGACCGCCGAAAGGCCACCCGTGCCACCGGCACCGTGCAACTCATCGGCGTCCCGATGGACCTCGGCGCCAGCCGGCGCGGCGTGGATATGGGGCCATCGGCGATGCGACTGTCGGCCCTCACCCCGCTCCTCGAGCGCCTGGGCCTCAGGGTCGACGACGCGGGCAACATCCCCGTCCCTGATCGCACCGCGATCGGTGGCACTCTCGACGCACGGCTCGAGGCAATCCGGATCGTCTGCGCCGATCTGGCGCACCGCACCGCCGATGCCATCCGCGCCGGCATGCGCCCGATCGTCATCGGCGGCGATCACTCGCTCGCTGCCGGCTCGGTCGCCGGCAGCGCGACGGCGCTCGCGGAGCGTGGTGAGCGCGTCGGACTGATCTGGCTCGATGCACACGCCGACCTGAACACCCCGGAATCCAGCCTCACCGGCAATGTGCACGGCATGCCGGTCGCACACCTCCTTGGCCTCGGCGATCAGGGCATGTCCCGACTGGCCACTGTCTTCCCCGCCGTACTGCCGGAGCACCTGGTGTACATCGGGCTGCGTGATCTGGACGACGCCGAGAAGCATGCCATCCGGTCTCGCGGGCTGCACGCCTTCACGATGCGCGACATCGACGAGCGCGGATTGCGCCAGGTGATGGAGGAAGCGGTGGCGATTGCAACGCGTGGCACGGGTGGCGTGCACGTCTCATGTGATGCCGACTGGGTCGATCCCCGCGAGGCCCCCGGCGTCGGCACGCCGGTGAGCGGTGGTGCGACGCTGCGCGAGGCACATCTCGCCATGGAGATCATCCACGACTCCGGCGCCATGGTCGCGATGGATCTGGTCGAGATCAACCCGATTCTCGACCGGCAGAATCACACCGCTGAACTCGCGGCCGAACTCATTGCCAGCGCCTTCGGGCGTCGCATTCTCTGACCGGATCCTGATCATGACGGACCTTGCCACGATGCTGACTGCCACCGGCACCTTCATCGAACACGAAGAGGCGTGGGGCGCGCACAACTACCACCCGCTCGATCTCGTGATCGCGGAAGCGCGTGGCGCCTGGGTCACGGATGTCGAGGGCAAGCGCTATCTCGACTGCCTGAGCGCCTACTCGGCGGTGAATCAGGGGCACTGCCATCCCCGCCTGCTGGCCACGTTCATCGAGCAGGCCTCGCGTGTCACGCTCACGTCGCGCGCATTCCGGAACGAGCAGCTCGGTGCCTTCTGTGAAGCGCTGGCGACGCTGTGCGGCATGGAGATGGTGCTGCCGATGAACACCGGCGCCGAGGCAGTCGAGACGGCGATCAAGGCCGCCCGTCGGTGGGGGTACACGACGAAGGCGATTCGTGACGGTCAGGCGAACATCATCGCGTTCGAGAACAACTTCCATGGTCGCACCACGACCATCGTCGGGTTCTCCTCGGAGCCGGCCTATCGTGCACACTTCGGGCCATTCGCGCCCGGGTTCACGCTGGTGCCGTTCGGTGACATCGACGCCGTGCGCGCCGCGATGACCGACGACACCTGCGCCGTATTGTTCGAGCCGATTCAGTGCGAAGCCGGCGTGCTCATGCCGCCCGACGGTTTCCTGCGTGACCTGCGAGTTCTCTGCGACGAACGCAACGTGCTGATGATCGCGGACGAAATCCAGACGGGCCTGGGCCGCACCGGAGAGATGTTCGCGTGTGACCACGAGGATGTCACGCCCGACATGTACATCCTCGGCAAGGCCCTTTCGGGTGGGTTCTATCCGGTGTCGGCGGTGGTCTCCACGCGCGACGTGCTTGGCGTGTTCGGCCCCGGATCACATGGCAGCACCTTCGGCGGCAACCCGCTCGGCTGCGCCGTGGCGCGCGAGGCGATGCGCGTGATTCAGGACGAGCAGCTGGTGCAGCGATCAGCCGACCTCGGCGCCTGGCTGCTGGCGCAGGTGGCCGACATCCGGGACGACCGGATCAAGACGGTACGCGGCCGCGGGCTGATGGTCGCCATCGAACTGCACGAACCCGCTCGCCGGTACTGCGAGGCGCTGAAGCAGCGCGGCGTGTTGTGCAAGGAAACGCACGACGTCGTGATCCGCCTCTCGCCGCCGCTGGTGGTGTCGCGAGAGGATCTGGCGTGGGCGGTGGAGCAGATTCGCGAAGTCTTCGCGGCGTAAAGGCAGGCCGCTACCGGGTGAGTTTCGGCGAACATCGCGGGGCGCAGTGCGGCATACTTACTTACGACACTGCCGCTGCGCCCCGTGTCGTTTCCCTCACGCCGAACGAGCCCCATGGCATCCCGAAGCCACCCTCCCGCCGCCTCGTTCCGAGGTCTCGCACTGGTCATCACCGCACTCGGCATCACCGCGCTCAGCACACCGGTGCCCGCCTTTGCCCAGCAACGAGCCGCGTTGCCGCCGCCGGCAGTCACCCGCGCCATCGCGGCCATCCGCGAGCGTGATCTGCGTCGTGACCTCTTCGCCATGGCCGCACCGGGAATGCGCGGACGCGAAGGGGGCACGCTCGACGAGATGCGCGCCTCGATCTGGATTGCCGAGCAATACCAGCGCATCGGCCTCCAGCCTGCGGGCGACGAAGGCACCTGGTTCCAGTGGTTCAACATCGTCCGCACGAGGGTCTCGGTCACCGCCAGCCGCGCCACGATCGCCGGGCAGGCGATGGCGCTCTTCCGCGACGCGATCCCACTCAGCATCGCTCCAATCGAGGCCACCGGATCGGTGCTCTGGCTCGCCGATCCGGCCGACACCACGATCGACCTTCGCGGCCGTATCGTCGCCACGCCACTCCGCGCCCCTGCGCCGAGTGCCATTCGGCCCTACAGCTATCCCACCACGGCGCGATACGCGGCGGCGGCAATCGCCGGTACGATGGCCCGCCTCTCACGACGCGGCGCCGCGGCAATCCTGCTGGTCGCCAACCCGTCGGTCGACAGCGCGTTCGGTTCACTGGCGGTGCAGCGTGAACGCGGTGACTACGACGTCGATCGCGCCGTGCCGCGTGCTGCGGGAGCATCGGACCGGGTGGCACCACCAGCCGCCCTTGGCGCCGGCGCGACGCCGGCGATCATGGTTCGTGCGGAACTCGGCGCCAGGTTGCAGCAAGTCGCCGACGCAGCGCTCTCGATCCGCCTTGAACGCTTCGAGACACCGTCGGTGAATGTGATCGGTGCGCTGCGAGGCACCGATGCGACCCTGCGCAACGAGTTTCTGCTGTACAGTTCACATCAGGACGCCAATGGCGTCAGGCTGCTCACCCCGGGTGATTCGGTGCTCGCCGGTGCTGATGACAACGCGTCGGTGAGCGTGGCCCAGTTTGCGGCGGCGCGTGCCTTCGTCGCGCGGCGACCGAAGCGTTCGATTCTGTTCGTGCATCACGGCTCTGAGGAGCGTGGCCTGCTCGGCTCGCGCTACCACGCCGCGCATCCGGTGGTGCCACTGACCCAGATCGTGGCGGTGCTCAACGGCGACATGATCGGCCGCAATCATCCCGACACGGCAACACTGCTCGGCACCCAGCCGCCGCATCGCAATTCGACTGAACTGGTGGCGATGGCGCTGCGCGCCAACGATGCCACGGGGCGGTTCGTGCTCGACACGCTCTGGGATCGGCCGACGCACCCCGAAGGGTGGTACTTCCGCAGCGATCATCTGCCGTATGCACGCCTGGGTGTGCCTGCGTTGATGTACACCACCAACCTGCACGACGACTATCACACGGCAGGTGACATCCCTGAGCGGATCGACTACGCGAAGCTGACGCGGATGGCGCGGTGGATGTATCTGACGGGGTGGTACGTGGCGAATGCGCCGACGCGGCCGGCGCTCGACGCCGGGTTCAAGTTGGAGCGTTGAGCGCCATGCCGTTGCCACGGGCGCCGCGTATTGGCATCGTCCAACGCGACCCGCGATATTGTCACATCGCAATTGACGAGGTCGCATGAGCTGGTCGCTGCTGTCGAAGACGATCACCGGTCAGGTCGACATGGACCGCACCGACTGACCCTCGGCATCAAACGCCTGCGAGTCACCGGACGTACTGCTCCACATATGCTTCGCCGTCCCGGTCGAAGCGCACACTCTGCTCTGCACCGCAATGCCGCCGCTCTCTGAACTGCACCCGGTCATCGTTCATTTCGTCATCGCCCTTGGGTTCGTCGGCGTCGCGTTGCGTATCCTGAGCCTCTTTCCCTTTGGGCAATGGGCCAGACACGGTGCGACGGCACTGCTGCTGATTGCGGCGGCGGCTGGCGCGGTGGCGGTGAAATCGGGGGACGCGGCGCATGGACCCGCGGAACGGATTCCGGGCGTGCGCGAGGCGGTACAGAAGCACGAGCACGATGGCGAACGCGCGCGCAACATTCTCGGCGTCGTGGCATTGCTCGAAGTCGGCGCGCTGTTCCTCCGGAAGAAGCCGTCCGTCGTGAAGGGACTCATGGCCGCATCGGCGGTCGTCGGTCTGGTTGCGGCGTATCAGATCTACGAAACCGGCGAGCACGGTGGACAGCTCGTCTACGAATACGCCGGCGGTGTCGGTACACGCACGGGGAAGGCCGAAGACATTCAGCGCCTGCTGATTGCCGGCCTGTATCACCAGGCCCGCGTGGCGCGTGACTCGGGCCGGTTCGAGGAGTCGGCGCGGCTCACTGCGGAGCTCACGCGTCAGCGTCCCAACGACCCGATGGTGACGCTGCTCGCCATCGAGTCGCAGCTGAAGGACACGAAGGATGCCGCCGGCGCCCTCGCGGCCGCACGCATCGTGCAGGGCCCTGCCGATCAGGCGGCCTTCGTCACCCGTCGCGGTACGCTGATGGCCGACGCCTACGTCGCGCTCGATCAGCGCGACTCGGCGCGACTGCTGCTCGTCGAACTGCTGGCCAAGTATCCGCAGTCACGGGCTGCAAAGGCCGCGCTGGAGAAGCTCAAGTAGGCGGATGCCACGCCCGAACGTCAGAAGGCCAGTCGACCACTCAGCCGGAGGAACGGCGCAGGCTCGGTGTCCAGCCGGTTTGCGATGGTCGACGACCCGTTGATGACGGGCAACCCCACATCGCCCTCGAGCAGGATGCGACGCAGTGCAAGGCCAGACTCGAGCTGCACCAGTCCGTGCGAGCCGAGCCGGAGGTTCATCGCAGGGCCGAGCGTCGTCTGCCGGTAGGTGGCAGACCCAAAGACCCCAAGGGAATTGCTCCCGCGCTGATCCAGCTCCCATCGGTTGGCAAGGAAACGGAGCGTGCCGCCAACCTCCACCACGTTCCCGAAATCGTACCAGAACTCGGCTCTCGGCAGCAGGATGTCGGTCCGCGTTCGTTTCCCGACGTGCAGTACGCGAATGGTCGGGATGACCCAAGGCGAGACGTTGAGCGCGAGGACACCAGCGCCGACCTGCAGTGATGGACGGTAGGTGCGCGTCAGGAATGCGCCGCCTGCGGCGCGGTAGTTGCTTGCCGCGGGCGACACCGACGCACTGCTGAAGAAGCCGTGTTGCAGCACACCGGAGATGCGCCAGCGTGGGCCAAGGCCCTGAGACACGAGCAGGTCATGCTGCAGTGTGCGCAGGCCGACGGACGAAAGCCGCGGCGCGAGAATGGCAGACCCGCTTGCCGGATCATCGAAGTCGAGACCGATGTTCTCGAACGCAACTTCGTTTGCGACAACCGTTCGGTACAACCCTCGTTTCCAGACGGGAATACCGAGCCGCAGCGCCTGACGCGCGGTCGACGCGGAACGCGCAACACCTGAGCGTTCGCGGTCGCTGCGTACATCGGTCGCGGCAATCAGATCGCCCGTTGCCGTGAGGCGCCATGTCGCTGGTGGCGCCACGAGCTGGAGACGGCTGATCGGGAGTGGCTGTGCGTGCAGGGGCAACAGAGCAGCACTGCCGACAACCAGAGCGGCGGCCAGTCGGCGTGCGGAGTGATCGAATCGGTTCATGTTTCGAAAGCTTCGCGCCAGTCACGCCAGATGCCAGAGAGGCCCTCGTGATGTGACACCCGGAGGGCATTTTCAATGGCAGGCAGCGGCGCCCGGCAATCGATTGAGCCTGACTCATGCCCTCACGCGTTCGCGCTCGCGCTACCGCGCCCGCGTTACCGCGCCCGCGTTACCGCGCCCGCGTTACCGCGCCCGCGTTACCGCATCCGCGGCAACCACATGCCCATCGTCGCCCCGAAAACGCCGACAGCCATCGCGCAGGTGAGCAGCCCGAGGCAGAGCGCCATCGCCATGCGCCCGCGCCCTGTCGCGCGCTCCTGACCCCAGTGATACCCCTCCAGCACCAGCAGCGGGAGCAATGACTCGGCAACGGTCAGAAACGTCAGGAACGGTCCCGTGAACGTCGTCGGATCAAAGCCAACCGGCCGCTGAAACACGAGCAGCGTGAGCATCAGCCCGACGCGGAAGAACCAGACGCCGCTGGCGACGAGGAAGAGTCGCAGTGCCCACTTGCGGTGCGCCCCGAAGTGGCGCGTGCGCGCAGATCGCCAGGCGAGGACGCCGAAGAGCACGATCAGCGACGCGTTGAGCGTCGAGCCGACGTGCATTGCGAGGTCACCAATGGTGCCGCGGACCCACACCAGATACAGCCCGCCGAACGACGCCAGCAGCGCCGCTGTGATGTATGATCGCCCGGTCCATCGATGGAGCCAGGGGGCACGTTCACGGATCTGCGGCACGAGTTGCATTGCGCCCGCAAGCATGATGACGAGCGCGAGAAACAGGTGGACGATGATCGTGGCATTGCCCAGCGGGTCACCTGGCTCGTGCCCCTTCGGCATCACGCGGTCGAGGACCGTGATGTCGCCGCGAATCGCGCCGCCGCCATAGAGCACGGTGATGTAGGACGCGAAGAGCAGCTGCCCCACCACCGTGACGACGAACCAGAACCGGGCTGCCGCTGTCAGCCATGCGTCACCACGCCGACGCTCGGATGCAACCGCATCGCGTGTGGCCGTAGCGACTGGCGGCCGAGGGGGCACCCCGCTCGCATCAGAATCGTGCTCCAGCACCTGCGTGTTGGCGGAATCCATTCGTGGCCTCGGTGGCCCTGCGCTGGGCAGAGCGGTGTGCACGCCGGTCTGGAGCGCGCCCCAGGGTGAAACCGGCAGGGCGACGGCGCGTAGGTCCCGCACGAGGCGTGGACTGCGCCGATCGTCGACCCCCAAAAGGCTACGCCGACCAGAGGGCGTGAACCATGACCACATGGATCAGAAACATGATCGCAGATGACATGGCGACAACACGCGATGTGTGAACCAACGATCGCCGCTGGTTTCGCGCACGGGCTGCTGGAGTTCGCCGTGTCGAAGGGCGCATCGCGCGAGGCACTCCTGGCGCTGTCGCAGATTCGCGCGACGGAACTGGCGGATCACTTCAATCGGATCCCGCTCCCGCGCTACATCGCGTTGCTGCGTGCGGCCAAGGAACTCTGTGATGATCCCGCCCTCGCGCTGCATTTCGGCGCGTCGAGCAACTGCAGGGATCTCACGCTGGTCGCGATGATCGCCAGTTCATGCGAGTCGGTGACCATGGCATTCGAACTGATGAACCGATATGCCCGGATCTCTCTCGACGTCGACGGGATCGAGGGATCGGATCATTTCCCGATCGAACTCGCACGCGAGGGAGCCTGGCTGATCGACAATCGTCAGCATCACGGTCTCTACCCTGAACTCACCGAAACCACGTTTGCGCGCTTCGCCACGAACATTCCGAAGGCGTTCGGCATCGGCGCGGTGCGTGCGGTACACCTCGCGCAGACAGCGCCCGCGTACCTCGCGGAGAACCGGGCCATCTTTGGCGTGCCAGTGCTTTTCGGATGCGGGCGGAGCGCGATGCTGCTCGACCCGGCCGTCCTCGCGGCGCATATCGCGACCACGCCGCGATATGCGCTCGGCGTACTGACCGCCCGCGCTGATCAACTGCTGCAGACGCTGGAACGCTCGCGCTCGACCCGCGGGCGCGTCGAAGCGGTGCTGTTGCCGCTGCTGCCAACGGGTAATGTCAGCATGGATCGTGTCGCGCTGGATCTGGCGATGAGCCGTCCGACGCTCTACCGCAAGCTGAAGGCCGAACAGGTGACGTTCGAGGAGATTCTCGACGTCCTCCGGCATCGGATGGCAGTGCACCACCTGTCGAACCGGATGGCAACGGTGAACGAAGTGTCACTGCGCGTCGGATTCTCGGATCCGGCTGCATTCTCGCGCGCGTTCAAGCGATGGACCGGGCGCAGTCCTCGTGCGGCCGTGCGGGCAATGGTGGCCTGAGGGCTGCGTCGCGGCCATCACCCCGCGCGCTTCATCTGCGCCCGGACCACGGCCGCCCGCGCATCAGCGATCAGCCCCGTGCCGCAGACGGCCAGCTGATCCACTTCTTCCTGCCTGATCGCACTGATCTCGCCCCGGAAGGCAGCCTTGATCGCATTCATCCGGTTCTGCGATGCGATCAGTTCGTCATGGGTGCGGATCGATCTGGCGGTGACGCCCGATCGCTGCTGCCGGTGCGCCGCGACGCGCTCGGCATGGCGCTGATGGACATCGTGCACGCGGGCCGTTCTCGGGAGGTACTCCGCCGCAATCAGTGCCGGGAGCGCGATGGCCGCGGCACTCGCGGCATTGGTGGTGACGACGAATGAGCCATCGGAGAACTCGCTCTCCATGTCCACCACCTTGCCGGGGCTTTTCCGCATCACCCAGAACAGACATCGCAGCAGCAACGGCTTGATGCGTGGGTGGTAGAGCGCCGCCATCACGGTCCCGTCCTTCGAGAGCAGCGAGCGGATCATCACTGGCATCAGCACACCGCCCGGCGTCGCGGTGATGGTCGTGTCCTCGACATCCGCGAGCACGCGGAAGCCGCGCGCGGTCAGCAACCGGGTCGCCTTCTCGTAATACGCGATGTCGAGGTGCCGGAATGACGACGCCTTCACCGCGACGTAGTGATGCGTCGGCCTATACGATGCTTCGATGACGGCCAGAAGCTGGTGCGCCGCGTTCTCGACAGGTTCCATGGGGACTCGTGGCGAGGTAAGACGGTCGAGGGTGCCCGAGAGTCGGGTCTTCCTCCGCATGACGCCCCAGGGGATCACGAAGTAACGGCCGGGCCTGCTATCCCGCCTGAGCTCCGAGTCAGCCCGTAGGCGCCGAATCTGTTCGTCTCGGGGCAATCGAGGTTCGCCGCAGAGAATGCCCCCTGCCGCTATGGGGCCGGAGCGCTTGCCGGGACGGCAAACGTCTTCGTGTTCACGTAGCGATTGCTCGTGTTGGTAAACCCATCGCCCTTGCCTTTGGGATCCCGACGTGTGATTTCGACGGTGTACGTCTGACCACGAATCATCGGCTTCGAGGCCACATCGGTGGTGCCGCCTTGCAGCACCTTGTCGCCGTATTCGAGGCCCGACACCAGCGTGTTGCTCCCAGTCGCCACGATCGACCAGACCAACGCGTCCGAATACCCATCACCGGCAGCGCCGCCGCGATAGACCCGGAGTTGCTGCGCGCCGGCGGGTTGCCACGAAAAGCGAACCACGGGAAGTGCGACCACGGGTGTCACCGTGATCTGGGGGACCTGCGCCGCGTCGAAGGGATTGGAATCGCAGCCGAGCAGGAGGCAGGCGACGAGCGGCACCGCGCGCAGCCGGTTGCTGCGCGGCGGCGCGGGCGCCGTGGCACGGAGACCGTGATTGGGCATGAGCTTCAATACCCGGCGGCCTCTGAAAAGGTGGTGGCGAGTCTTCCCTGGCGGAGGCGCCCCACCGCAAGCTCTCCCTGAACTATACCAGTTGAACCACATCCCGTCGCCACGGCCAGGGGAAACTGGAGACAGGAGCGACACCGTGCGCCCACGGAACTCGCGATGCCGGGATTGGTGGGCACCAGACGCGGGCAGCGAGCGAGGCCGGCTTCGCCGGACCAGATCTGCCATGAGCCGGGTACCACTCGCCGCGAGGGCCGTGATGATCGAGGCGCACGAGCGTTGCGTGACTTGCCGCTCGCTGCGCACCACGCCATGCTAGCGGTACCCAACCAGGAGAATTCCCGCCCCATGGCCGCGACCGATGTCTCCGATCCGCGTTACTACCACAAAGTTGTGGATTGCCAGTGGGCCTGCCCGGCCCATACCAACGTTCCCGGATATCTCCGGCTGATCGCCCAGGGGCGTTACGACGACTCGTACCTCCTCAATCGCGAATCGAACGTCTTTCCGGGCATTCTGGGTCGCACCTGCGATCGGCCCTGCGAACCGGCCTGCCGACGGACCCGCGTCGAAGAGAAGCCGGTCGCGATCTGTCGATTGAAACGCGTGGCGGCCGACCTCCGCGGCGACATCCGCGATCGACTGCCCAAGGCGCCCGAGACGAAGAATGGCAAACGCGTCGCCCTCGTCGGCGCGGGACCCTCGGCCCTGACCGTCGCCAACGACCTGCTTCCGCTTGGCTACGACGTCACGATCTACGAAAAGAATGTGCAACCCGGTGGGCTGATGCGCGTGAACATTCCGTCGTTCCGCCTGCCCGCGTCGGTGCTCGACGACGAGTGTGGCTACATCATCGACATGGGTGCCACGATGAAGTACGGCACTGAGGTCGGCAGCCTCACGGCGCTGCTCGCGGAAGGGTACGACGCGGTGTTCGTCGGCAGCGGCGCGCCAAAGGGCAAGGAACTCGATCTGCCTGGCCGCTGGGATGCGCCGACTCAGGTGCATATCGGCATCGAGTGGCTGGCCAATGTGCACTTCGGCCATCTCGAGAAGATCGAACCCCGTGTGTTGATCATCGGCGTGGGCAATACCGCCATGGATTGCTGCCGCACGGCGAAGCGGGTCGGGGCGACGGACGTGAGGGTGATTGCCCGCCGCGGCCGCAAGCACTTCAAGGCCTCTCCGTGGGAACTGGAAGACGCCGAAGAAGAACAGATCGAGATCATCGAAAACCACGCGCCGAAGCGCCTGATCATCGAGAACGGCACGCTGGTCGGCATGGAGTTCGACCGCTTGCAGTGGTCCGACGACACCAACGGTCGCCAGTCCAGCGCAATCATCGACACCGTCATCATTCCCTGCGACGCGGTGATCCTGGCGATCGGCCAGGACAACGCGTTCCCGTGGATCGAAGCCGATGCCGGTGTGGCCTTCGACGCCAGGGGAATGCCGGTGGTGAACAAGATCACGCACCAGAGTTCCAACCCGCGGGTGTTCTTCGGCGGCGACGCGGCCTGGGGTCCGGAGAACATCATCTGGGCGGGCGCACACGGGCATCAGGCGGCAATCTCGATTGACGCCCAGTGTCAGGGCCGGTCGGTCGACGAGCGGCCGCCCGCCGGCATGACGCTGGTCAGCGCCAAGGTGGGCATGCACAGCTGGGCGTACGCCAACGATTACGACACGTCGACGCGCGCGAAGATGCAGCACGAGGAACTCGTGAAGCGCTTCAGCGACATCGATGTCGAAGTGGAACTGGGGTTCACGGCCGAGCAGACTGCCCACGAAGTGGCTCGCTGCCTGAATTGTGACATCCAGACACATTTTACGGCGCCGCTCTGCATCGAATGTGACGCCTGCGTCGATGTCTGCCCGACGAGTTGCCTCACCATCACCACCAACGGCGGCCCGATCGACGAGCTGCGCACACGGCTGTCGGCCCCGTCGCTGAATCAGGACCAGGACGTGTTCGTCTCGCCGGCGCTGCCGCAAACGAAACGTGTCATGGTGAAGGACGAGGATGTCTGCGTCCACTGCGGCCTCTGCGCCGAGCGTTGCCCGACCGCAGCATGGGACATGCGCGCCTTCGATCTCAAGCTTCCGTACGCCGGCTGGGGAACGACTCGATGAGCGGCATCAACGACTTCGCGTTCAAGATCGGCACCGTCAACGGCACCGGTTCCGCCAGCGCCAATGGATTGCTGATGCAGGCCATCTTTCGCATGGGCATTCCGGTCACGGGCAAGAACATCTTCCCGTCGAACATTCAGGGATTGCCGACGTGGTACGAGATCCGCGTCAGCAAGGATGGCTACACCGCGCGGCCGGCGGCCGTGGACCTGGTCGTCGCCCTCAATCCATCGACCTACGCCCGGGATGTCGCCACCGTGCGACCCGGCGGATACCTGCTCTACGACTCGACCTGGCCGCTCGATCCGGATCTGGTCCGCGAGGGCATCACGATCCTCGGGATCCCGTTCGGGCAACTCTGTGTCGACGCCTTCGAGGGCGATCGTGATCGGACGCTGCTGCGGAACATCGCCTACGCCGGTTCGCTGGCGGCGCTGCTCGGCATCGACATGGAGATCGTCGGCGCGATGCTGACCGAGAAGTACGGCAAGAAGCCCAAGTTGCTCGAATCGAACCACAAGGCGATCCGTCTCGGATTCGACTACGCGCACACGCACTACACCTGTCCGCTGCCGTTTCATCTGGAGACGATGGATGCGACCCGCGACTCGATCCTGATGGATGGCAACACGGCCTGCGCGCTTGGTGCGCTCTACGCCGGTGCGACGGTCGGTGCGTGGTATCCGATCACGCCGGCCACCGCACTGATGGAGGCGTTCAAGGCGTTCTGCGAGAAGTTCCGCGTCGATCCCGAGACCGGCCTGCACAACTACGCGATTCTGCAGGCCGAGGATGAAATTGCGGCGGCGGGGATCGTGATCGGCGCGGGCTGGGCCGGCGCCCGGGCATTCACCAACACGTCCGGCCCTGGAATCTCCCTGATGCAGGAGTTCATCGGGCTGGCGTACTACACCGACATTCCAGCGGTCTTCTTCGACGTGCAGCGGTGTGGACCCGCCACCGGCATGCCCACGCGCACGCAGCAGGCCGACCTCCTCTCGCTGGCGTATGCCTCCCATGGCGATACCAAGCATCTGGTGCTCTTCCCCGCCAATCCGCACGAAGCGTTCGAGATGGCGGTCACGTCGTTCGATCTGGCCGAGCGCTTTCAGACACCGGTGTTCGTGGCCTCGGATCTCGACATCGGCATGAACGACTGGATGGTCAAGCGACTCGAGTGGGACGACACCTATCGCCCGGATCGCGGCAAGGTGCTCGATGCCACGGCACTCGAGCAGGTGCAACGGTTCTCGCGCTACCTCGATGTGGATGGCGACGGCATCGCCGCTCGCACGCTGCCCGGGGTGGGCGGCAAGGGCGCATACTTCGTCCGCGGGTCGGGGCACGACAAGCATGCCGCATACACCGAAGACTCCGACGCGTATCAGGAAGTCGTCGATCGCCTGACCCGGAAGTTCGCGCACGCGGCCACGGTCATGCCCCGGCCTGAGATCCTGGTGCAGGATGGCGCGGACATCGGGCTGGTGACGATCGGCGGGTGCGCTGCCGCGGT
>Ga0163154_10005992_pt1 | contig 15108 bp, 15 predicted proteins | sample OliLakLV19MP9P1_FD_148649 | JGI IMG/M metagenome (GOLD analysis project Ga0163154, IMG submission 148649) | Freshwater microbial mat bacterial communities from Lake Vanda, McMurdo Dry Valleys, Antarctica - Oligotrophic Lake LV.19.MP9.P1 | ecosystem: Environmental > Aquatic > Freshwater > Lake >... | reverse complement strand
TATTCCGGACTAAAGTGAGCCACCCATTCCGGATGAAAGTGAGCCACCTATTCCGAAGTAAACTGAGCCACTCTTAAAGCTTTTTGTAAGTTTTTTTACTGCCATTCCGGCATAAAGTGAGCCACCCTGATTTGCAACATACTTTCGGTTTTTTTTAACCGAAAACTATGGCCAATAAAACACTAACTATGTTGCAAATTCGAAGAATACTTCAACTCCTTAATGCGGGATTATCCCAACGTAAAATTGCTAAGACCTTAAGCATTAGCAGAAACACCGTTCAGGACTATTGTTTAAAATTTATTAAGAGCAGGTTAACGCATGATGAGCTTCTGGCTTTAGATGATCATGCCTTAAATGAGATTTTATCTTCCGGCAGAGCTGCTCGATTAAAGGATGATCGATATGAAAACCTGAGCCCTCATTTAGCCCATTATTTAAAAGAACTTAATCGCACGGGTGTTACACGTCTTCTTCTTTGGAAAGAATACTGTCAACAACAAACTGATCCGTATTCATATCAACAGTTTTGTCTGCATCTGAACAATCATCAGATGATTCATACTGCTGTCATGCATTTTGAACATTCACCAGGGGGAAAAGCAGAAATAGATTTTGCCGGAAAGAAACTCTGTTATGTTGATAAACACAGCGGAGAAGTTATCGAATGTCCAGTACTGGTATGTGTACTTGTTTTTAGTGGATATACTTATGTAGAGGCGCTTGCTAATGGGAGCATGGTTCAAGTTGTTGCTGCATTGAACGGATGTATGGAATACTTTGGCGGTGTTCCCCTTCATGTTGTCAGCGATAACATGAAGCAAATTGTAAAATGCAGTAACCGTTATGAACCTACTTTTACTGAACTCATTGACCAATGGTCACTTCATTACAATACCACTTTCCTGGCCACACGCGTACGTAAACCCAGAGATAAAGCCACGGTAGAAAAAGCTGTAGACATTGCTTATAAAAGAATTTATGCCCCTTTACGGGATATTATTTTTCATAGCCTTGACCAGCTCAATGAGGCTATAAGGCCATGCCTGGAAACGCATAACCGTACCCTTATGCAGAAGAAAGATCACAGCCGCTATGATTTACTCATTCAGGAAAGAGAAGTTCTTAAATCTCTTCCTGCACTACCCTTTGAATTAAAATATGCTGTGCCCGCCAAGGTTCAGAAAAACTATCACGTAACCCTGGGGCAAGATTGGCATCACTACAGTGTGCCCTTCAAGTTTATAGGTAAAAAAGTGAAAATCGTATATGATACAGATGTCGTAGAAGTGTATGATGGCCTCACCCGTATTGCCTGTCATAAAAGAAATTATAGTAAGCATACTTACTCCACTGTAGATACCCACATGCCTAACAATCATTTAAAACATTTGGAAAGCCGAGGCTGGAATGAAGCCTATTTTTTAGAGAAGGCTGAAGCGGTAGGAGAAAACTTTACAAAAGTGATTACACAAATTATAAACTCGCGCCACTTTACTGAACAAACCTACAATGCTTGTTTAGGTCTTATCAGATTGAAAGATAAATATGGCATAGCGCGACTTGAAGCCGCATCACAACGTGCCTTGCTAGGATATTCTATTACCTATCGAAGTATCAGTAATATTCTTGTCAATGGCACAGATCAGCAATTGCTATTGTCTGATATGGCGTCACCCATACCCCCTCACGATAACATCCGCGGTCCTCAAAACTATAATTAATTACAATCACCTAACACAAACTAAATTTTATGAACACACAACAAACAGTAGAACAATTAAAACAACTTAAACTTAAAGGTATGACACAAGCCTATCAATCTCTGGTGAGCTTACCTGTACATGAACAGTTTACACTTCATCAGGGTATAGCGCATTTAACCGAAGCAGAATTGTTACATAGAAGTCATCAGAAAACACAAATGTATCTAACCTTAAGTAAGCTCAGATACGATGCCGTACTGGAAAACATCCAATGTTCTGAAGCTCGGAACTTTACCAGAGATCAACTCTTATATTTTATTGATGGAAGTTTTATTGACCGTGCCGAAAATGTTTTAATAACAGGAGCCACAGGGTGCGGTAAAAGTTATTTAGCCTGTGCCTTAGGAAGACAAGCCTGTACATTAGGTTATAAAGTTCTATACCTGGGCATGAGCAGGTTCATGGAAAAAATAAATCAGGCCAAGCTCGAAGGCAACTACCTCAAGCTGTTAAACCAAATCGAAAAGAACCAACTTATAATACTTGACGACTTCGGCCTTCAACCCCTCGACAATAATACTCGCTTAGCACTACTCCAAATCTTGGAAGATCGGTATGGAAAAAAATCAATTATAATCACAGCCCAACTCCCTATTAAAAATTGGTTTGAATATATAAATGAACCAACACTTGCTGATGCTATAATGGACAGATTGACAGCAAATGCAAACAAAATAGAACTCACAGGAGAATCCCTGCGCAGAGAAAAATCAAACAAAAAAATATAACTTTATACACGCAAATCAGGGTGGCTCAGTTTGCGCCAGAATGGTGGCTCAGTTTCACCGGAATATTCAATAAAGAGACGGTGCGAGCATTAAAGCAAGAGTTGAGTGAAGCTAGGATGAAGCTTGAGACACTAGAAGAACGTTTTGCTTTTAGTGAAATTGATGGCGGCATATACGATCGGGTAAGCTCTAAGTTGAAAGAAACGATCAGAGCAAAACAGCAAAAGCTTGAGGGTACTGAAAATACATTATCGAACCCACCTTTGGTGATCCAAAATGCAGTCAAAATCTGCTCAAAACTATCTAAAATGTGGGTTTTTGGTGACTACGACCAGAAGGTGAAACTTCAAGAATTAGTGTTTCCAAGTGGTATAAAATATGGTAGACAAAATGATGAATATCGAATCATCAAGGTTAATGTTATAGTTGAGTTAACACGCTTATTATCAGGAGATTATGGACAATAAAAAAAAAGCGGACAATCAAAAAAATTTTCCGATTTATCCGCTTCAGTACCTCAGGCCGGAATCGAACCGGCACACCTTACGGTACACGATTTTGAGTCGTGCGCGTCTACCAATTCCGCCACTAAGGCATTAATATTAGGGTTGCATATGTACTAACCTAAACCCCTCATTACTCTTATTTAGAGACTGGTTTTAATGAAAGGGGATGCAAATATGGGCAAACTTTAAATTTCTAACAATTCAGAGTTCAATAAATTTCTCCAACGAAAAGGCCTGTGTTCTTTCGGAGAATAAGGTTTTCACCCGGCCCCACACGCTACCAAATAATTCTGATTTACGATACTTCTCAAGATCGGCCTCTCCCTGCCAATGGCTAAGGGTAGTGTAGGTATTTGGATCTTCGGTGTCTTTCAATAATTGTAAATGCAAGCACCCCGGAAAATTGCGAATAGATTCTTTATGTCGATCAAAAATTTCAAGAAACTCCTCCACACCCGCTTCTGTAAAATGCATCCGTACAATTCTTATAATCATATCATAGTATTTAGTTATTAGTATTGAGTCCTTAGTCCTTAGTCTGCTAAATACTAACTACTAATGACTTGTTACTAGCTTTCATCAAATGTAATATTCACCGGACTGTCATATTGCAATCCCAACAACTCACTTGCGTTCCCTTTATAAATTCCAATTTCTAATAACCCCATACTATTAAATAACAAAAAGCACTCACCTTGCTCAGTCTGGTTGTAGTTGGTGTGGATGCGTCTGAATTTCTCGCCACCAAATTGAATGGTGTATGATCTTCCTTTAGTGAGGATATCAAAATCTACTTTGTTAATGGTTGTAATCAGGTTTCCAAAATTATCTACACGCAACACATGCCCGGCAATAATCCGTTTGGTTGCCTTCACCTGACGGTTGATCATTTTCCGATATGATTGTAGCGGTTTACCCAGTGTAGTGATGGCGACACCGCTGGCAAGTTTGGCAGCAGCCGGAGCAAGAATATCTTTTTCGGCAAAAGTAGTTTGAATAGGATTGATAGAATTTAATTGAACGACCTGTTGATGAGTTTTATCGCTGATTAGACCAAAGAATCCATTGTCAACGCCAACAAAAAAATGATCATCAAGTTGCAAGGCAAGGTAAACTTCATCCCGATTGCCAGATGAATCGACACCAACCAAGTGCACAGTACCTTTCGGGAAATCGTTGTAAACGGATTTTAACACATAAGCACCATGGGCAATATCGCAAGGCGCAATTCTGTTGCTAATGTCGATTAAGGTAACTCCGGGATTGATGCCTAGAATTTTAGCCTTCATGGCGGCCACATAGTGATCGCTTTCTCCACTATCAGTAAGAAAGGTAATGATGGCCATTCGCGAACCTAATACCTAACCCGAGTCTTTTTGCTTGGGTTGGATTTGTTTATTTTTGCAAACAAAATTAATTCATTTCAACCATTTTACTTCATTGATAGAGAAAACGATCACATTAGAAGATATTCCCCTAACCGACTTTCTGGGAATAGAGAATAAGAACATCACCGAACTGGCTTCGGCATTTCCGAAGAGCAAGATTATATCTCGTGGCAATGAGATTTTAGTGAAGGGCGAAGCACCGGATATTCTGCAAATCACCGATATTCTAAATTCGTTGATGGATCACTTTCACCAATATGGAAGGGTTACGGAAGAGAATGTGCGCGGCTATATTACTCAAGAGCGGCAGGAGTTTGTTGCTGAAGATTCTCCGGATGGTGTTGTGCTCTATGGAACAAAGGGGCTTATAATAAAGGCCAAGACTCCTAACCAGCAGCGATTAGTGCAAGCTGCAAAGGACTATGATCTGGTTTTTGCAATTGGTCCGGCCGGAACCGGAAAGACTTTTGTCTCGGTAGCGCTTGCAATAAAAGCCCTTAAGAATAAGCAAGTAAAAAAAATTATTATTACGCGCCCAGCTGTGGAAGCAGGAGAAAACCTCGGCTTTTTACCGGGTGATTTAAAAGAAAAAATTGATCCTTACTTGCGCCCGATTTACGATGCGTTGAACGACATGGTGACGTTTGAAAAGTTAAAGTACTATATGGAGCGCGAGATAATAGAAATTGCTCCACTCGCCTACATGCGCGGTCGCACACTCAACAACGCTTTTATTTTGTTGGATGAAGCGCAGAACACCACACCCATGCAGATGAAGATGTTTCTTACCCGAATGGGACCAGATTCTAAAATGATTGTTACGGGTGATACTTCGCAAATTGATTTGCCTCATAATCAAAAGTCGGGTCTTAATGAAGCTGTTCGGATTTTGAAAGATGTAAAAGGTATTAGCATTGTAGAGTTAAATGAACGTGATGTAGTGCGTCATCGATTAGTTCGCGATATTATTGAGGCCTACGGAAAAATTAATCCATCATAAATAATATAGATTATGCCAGCTTATGTGGTTGTTGAAATTGAAATACATAACCCAGAAGAGTACGAGGATTATAAAAAGCTTACACCCGCTTCTTTAAAAAATTATCAAGGTAAATTTATTGTGCGTGGCGGTAAGACCGAAACTTTGGAAGGAGATTGGAGTCCACAGCGTTTTGTTATGATTCAATTTCCTACCCTTGAGCTTGCCAAAGCCTGGTGGGCTTCCGAAGAATATGCACAGGCAAAAGCACTTCGTCAGCGCACGGCCAGCAGTAAAATGATTGTTGTAGTAGGTTTCGAAGGATAGAAAAACATGTTTACTTTTAGAGAGGGTGTATTTCGAAATTGTCGTGTAGTGTTTATGCCTAATGCCTTGTCAAAATCCCACACCCCGTCCTCGTTCCTCGGACACCCCTCTCCCTGGGGAGAGGGAAGATTGAGGGATTTAATTAGGTTGAAGGATCTGATTGCTTTCCATTACATATCTGGCTAAATTCACTCATGCTAAGTTGGGTGCCTTTTGCGATGGTGCGTATTGCACTCTTTTTCGGGGGTGGAATTTTATTAGCGATTTATCAACCTAATTTAATTAGTCAACTCGGAGTACTTTACGTGTTTCTATCACTATCACTCGCATACCTAATTTCTTATTTCATACTTAAAGCCAATCGATCCGCTAAAGTTGTCACCGGATTTCTTGGATTGCTAGCCATTTTTGCCTTTGGATATTTTCATTTGCAGCTAAACACTGCGCGCACGCAACCAGATCATTTACTTTATGAAACCGAACGAGTCACTGCTTACGAAGCTGTTGTTCGAAGTGCGCCAGAATCGAAAGCTAAATCGTGGAAAATTCAGGTTGAAGTAGTTAGAGTAAAAACAGATCAATGGAAGGAGGCTACGGGAAAAGTACTAGTTTACTTTTCTAAAAAATCATTTGATCACATTCCTTGGTTGTATGGCGATCGTCTACTTATAAAAGGCGCTCCTAATGAGTTAAGTCCCCCTGCAAACCCTAACGAGTTTGACTTTAAACGCTTTCTCACGTTTAAGAATATTTATCATCAACAGTTTGTGCAGGCCGACCAGGTTAAATTTCTGGAAACTGCGCAGCGTAAAGGTTTCATTTACTATTCTCACAAGGTAAGAGCTTGGGCTTCTGGAATTATAGGACAGAATATTCCAGGACTACAAGAACAAGCTATCACAATGGCATTAGTACTTGGTGTTACTGAAGGTATCGATACAGATTTGCAAAGTGCGTATGCCGCCAGTGGTGCCATGCATGTGTTAGCTGTTTCAGGTTTGCACGTTGGGATTATTTATGGAATCATCCTTTTGTTACTACGACCATTGAATTCATTTGCATGGAGCCGATGGGTTGTGGCCGGCATTAGTATTTTATCATTGTGGACGTTTGCTTTTGTTACTGGACTTTCGCCCTCGGTGTTGCGCGCAGTAACCATGTTTTCATTTATTGCATTTGCGCGACCGCTAGGTTGGCGCACCAACATTTATAATACTCTCGCAGCTTCAGCATTCGTATTGTTTTTTTATAATCCCTACCTGATTATGTCGGTCGGGTTTCAATTGTCGTACCTCGCGGTGTTAGGGATTGTGTTTCTGCAGCAACCAATTTATAATCTCTGGACAATTGATAGCAGGATAGGAGATTGGGTTTGGCAGATAACGTGTGTTTCTATAGCGGCACAAATTTCTACATTTGCGTTGAGCATGTTATACTTTCATCAGTTTCCAGTTTATTTTTTGGTTTCAAATTTATTTGTGATTCCACTATCGACCGGGATATTGATAGGCGGGGTTTTTCTTTTGATAGTTGGTGGTTGGTCTTTTGCAGCTGAATGGGTCGGATACTTTTTGCAATATTTGATTAAACTACTCAATTGGCTTGTTTTTAAAACTGAAGAATTACCTTTTAGTTTAGTGACGGAGATTCACCTTACCACCTTTCAATGTTGGTTGATTATTGGAATGCTGATGTGTATTATTTTTATGATTCAGTATAGATCTATCCAATGGTTATATGCATCGGCTACAGTCGCTGTTATAGTTATTTTCACTCAGGCTATTCACTACATGCAGATGATTGATCGGCAACAGTTTGTTGTTTATAGTGTTTCGGGTTATTCGGCCATCGAATGGTTGGATAGGGGAATGAGTTATTTCCATGCAGATTCAGCCTTTACAGTCGATGCGGAAAGAATGCGGTTTCACATCCGACCAAACCGGTTGCAGCATGGAATTACTTCAACAGAAACAACTATTCCTTTTGCTAAATCAATTCAAGGTCTGCAAGTTTTTTCTTGGCAAGGGGATAAGATCGTTTTTGTTCAAAATAAGGAAGCGCAATTACCTCAATCGGCAGAAATCGATTACCTTGTTGTGGCTCAAAATTCGATCGAACCTAATGAGTTTGATTTTAATTCTGTCAAGCAAGTAATTCTCGATGGAAGTAATTCGAGGAGTTATGTTAATAAGTGGAAACAAGTTATCAATGATAAAAGTAAACTCCATTCCGTTTTAGAGGATGGCGCATTTGTGTTAAACAAGTAGTGTATGAATTTAGTTGAATACGAGGTAAAAGAAAGGGTAGGGTACATCACGTTAAACCGACCTGACAAACGCAATGCCTTAAGTCATGAGTTAGTGGCGGAACTAACACAAAATTTCGGAAAGGCAGAAGGCGATGCAACAGCGAAAGTAGTTGTGCTAAAAGCCAATGGCGAGTCGTTTTGTGCAGGAGCTGATCTGGCTTACCTTCAGCAGCTTCAAAATTTCTCTTATGAGGAAAACCTGGCCGACTCCAACCATTTGAAGGACCTATTTTTAAAAATCTATTCCCTAAAGAAAGTAGTAATCGCACAGGTGCAAGGTCATGCGCTGGCGGGTGGTTGTGGTTTAGCTACTGTATGTGATTTTGTATTTGCGGTTCCTGAGGCCAAGTTTGGCTATACGGAAGTTAAGATTGGTTTTATCCCTGCATTGGTTGCGGTTTTTTTGGTGCGAAAGATTGGAGAGCAAAAAGCCCGTCAACTCTTATTAACAGGTGAAATTATTAAAGCAGAAGAGGCGTTAAATCGGGGACTGATTTCGTTTGTTGTTAATTCAGATAGTCTTGGCATATCTGTTTACGATTTTGCGCAGCGATTGATCAGTTCTAATTCAGCTCAGTCTATGGAATTGACAAAGCAACTTATAGCCGATATGCAGGCATTGCCTTTAGAGGATGCTCTCAATCTCGCTGCTACTATGAATGCAAAAGCGCGGGGTACAGATGATTGCAAGAAAGGAATTTCAGCATTCTTAAATAAGCAAGAGTTGCGATGGTGATGAAGGTGGATTGTGTGAACTAAAACTAAGTTTGAATGGGCCGATGAATACTTTGCTGTTTCGGTTAGTGAATCAGTCTTAGATAAAGTCCGTAACTATATCGCTGCTCAGGAAGAACATCACCGAAAGATTACGTTTATCGAGGAATACAACGACTTTATTTCTAAGTACAAACTTTGATGGTCATGGCTAAAGCCATAATATTTTCTACTAGTACCTCCACACTAAGGGTGGAGGTATAACCACTGCCTTAAGGCTGCGGTTATTACCATAACATAGGAATGGGCTTTAGCAATGATAAGCATTTCACGTTCGCTTGATTGTTCTCGGCTCATGGCTAAAGCCATGGATAGACTTACTTCCCTTAACTCCACCCTAAAGGGCAGTGTTTTTTATCTGATTGACTAAATCTACTATCACCCTATTAAAGCGTGGTGAAAGTATTTTCTTGTTTTACTGAATTGTTAGGTTTCGTGCTTCAGTCATGGATGAGCTTTTTTAAAGTCTGACACTTTATGGCGCAGTTATAACCATGGCCTTTAGGCCGTGGTAAAATCGGAGCAGAAGAAAGGGCTTTAGCCCTGAAGCATTAGACAATTAATCCTGTATTTTTGAATTGTGACTTCTCTTGAAACACTCAAACATTATTGGGGACACACGCAGTTTCGATCATCGCAGGAAGAAATCATTCAGGCAGTTTTAGAAAAGCGTGATGTACTTGCTATACTCCCCACAGGAGGTGGCAAGTCTATTTGCTTTCAGATTCCAGCATTGATGCAGGAAGGTATTTGTCTGGTGATTACGCCACTCATCGCACTGATGCAAGATCAGGTAAAGCAATTAAAGCAACGCGGCATTGCAGCGGTTGCGGTGCATGCCGGCATGCATCATCGTGAAATTGATATCATGCTTGATAACTGTGTTTATGGAGATCAAAAGTTTTTATACTTGTCACCCGAACGACTAAGAACTGATTTATTTAAAGAGCGCGTAAAGAAAATGAATGTGTGCCTGGTGGCTATTGATGAAGCGCATTGTATTTCACAGTGGGGTTACGACTTCAGGCCGCCTTACTTGCAAATAGCAGCGTTAAGAGAAGTAAAACCTGAGGTTCCTTTTATTGCCTTAACAGCTTCAGCTACAAAAATTGTTAAAGAAGATATTGCCAACAAACTCAATTTCAAAAATCCAGAATTTTTTCAAAAGAGTTTTGCGCGCGATAATCTTTCGTTTGTTGTTCGCAAGACGGAGGCAAAAGAAAAAATGTTATTGGAGGTGCTTCGTAAAGTACCCGGTGCTGCCATCGTATATGTGCGGTCACGAAAGTCAACGCAGGCGATCGCTAATCTCTTAACTAAAAATGGAATCAAGGCAACGTATTATCATGCGGGCTTAACGCATCAGGAGCGCACAGCCCGACAAGAAGAGTGGATTACCAATCAAACCCGGGTAATGGTAGCGACTAATGCATTTGGCATGGGCATCGATAAACCCGATGTACGTGTGGTTGTGCATTTGGACTTGCCTGAAAACCTCGAATCTTATTATCAGGAAGCAGGTAGGGCGGGGCGCGATGGCAAGCGATCGTATGCAGCAATCATTATTCATGAAGTTGATATACAAGCACTCCAAAATAAAGTCTTGCAATCGCAACCTGAAATTGATTTCTTAAAAAAAATCTATCAGGCTTTAGCTAATTACTTTCAGGTGGCCATCGGCAGCAGCCAGGGTGAGAGTTATGATTTTAATTTGGAAGAGTTTTGTTCAAAGTTCAATTTCAAATCCACGCAAGTGTACCCGGCTTTAAAAAAACTGGAAGAGTTTGGATTGCTTGAATTCAACGAAAGTTTTTACAGGCCTTCACTTTTGCATATTGCTTATGAGAAAAAGAAACTTTATGAATTTCAGGTGGCACATGCACGCTTCGATGTGTTGATCAAAGCCATGTTACGCTTGTATGGGGGTGAGTTGTATACTGACTTTGCACCCATTTCGGAAGTACAATTAGCCAAAATGATGAAGCATTCTGTGGCAACTTTGAAAATGGAATTAGAACAACTGCATAATCTACAGGTAATCGTTTATGAGCCTGTTAATGAAAGTCCCAAAATAACTTTTGTAATGCCGCGTCAGGATGCCGAACGTTTACCAATTGATAGAAAAGAATTTGACCGAAGGCGCGATCTTCATCTTGCCAAGATGGAAGCTATCAAAAGTTATGTGGAGCAAACGCATCGCTGCCGCATGCAGGTGATACAAGAATATTTTGATGAAGTTACTTATGAAACTTGTGGTATGTGTGATGTGTGCATTAGCAAACGCAAAACTGAAAATCTGGCGGAGCTGAAAGATTATGAACAACAGGTTCTGTATTTGCTCAAACAAAAATCCATGACGGTTGAAGAACTAGAAGCAGCGGTTGATCCTGCCGAAAAAGAATTATTTATTGAAGTAGTACGCGAAATGGTGGACGCAGCTCAGATTGCCTATGACGAGTTTTGGGTATTGAAAGTTATTAACGAATAGTTGCTTGCGGCTAAACCTTCAAAAAACCCCGGAAGCCTCGCGCCCCATAGTACGATTCAGCACCGTTATGATAAACAAACACATTGCCATAACGGAAATCGCAAAATATAGCACCACCAAGTTTTCGAATTTCGGTAGGAGTTTTTATCCAACTGGATGTTTTTGTATCGAATGCTCCGAGTTTCTGTAGCGCGCGATACTGTTCTTCGGTTAACAGTTCAATGCCCATATCTTCAGCCATTTGAACTGCGCTGTTCTCGGGTTTATTTTCTTTCCTCCCCTCCAACGCTTCATGGTCATAACAAACACTTCTCCGCCCTCTAGGACTTTCTGCTGAGCAATCACAAAAGGTGTATTCACCTGATTTTTTGTCTAGTGAGATCACATCCGGTTCACCACCTGTTTTTTCCATTTCGTTGAGCGACCATAACTTTTCTAAATGGGCTTTCAACTTAGCTTCTACAGTTGCCCACTCAACGCCTTTATGACGATTCATGTTTTTTTTAAAACGTGTTTCTAATGCGCTCAATAGTTCAGCACTTTCTGGAGCAGATAACTTTCTTTTGATGTTTTTGATTTTGTTCATTCTTAATTGTTCAGCTTGCTTGATATGAGTTTAATCTATAACTAATCCTCCAATCCTTTGCCTTTAAGAATTTGAGGGATGTATTTTTCTATCCGAGACTCGCGGGTTTTCAATTGTTTTGCTGAAGAAAAATGAAGTAGATATCCCCGTTGTCTTCCTGGTGTAAGCGCATAAAAGGCTTTCTTCAAGCGCGAAGTTTTATCCAGTATATTTTTGAATTCGACTGGCATCTCAAATTCTGCAGTCTTTTTTTAGGGGCACGGTCAAACCTGCTTTCTCTATTTTGATAGCTTCCTTGATATAAGTTTTCAGTACGGCTTCACTAATTCCATCAACACGCGTGAACCGAATCTGTCGGGCTGCTTGCACATTCTTTGTTTGCTGAATAAGTGTGTGCTTAGGATTTTTTAACAAAGCACCTTTCATAAACAGAAGCTCACAGAAATCTTTAAATCCGTGTATCAACACAATGTTACTATCTTCCAACGTATAGCAGGGGCCCCCATTTCAATTCTTCAGTAAGGCCACAGGAGAGCGCGATCTTACGCAGTAGATTATATTCTTCCTGCCACTTCGTGTCTTTAGTAAGAAACCAATCTACTTTAGGATTCATTTTAAAGAATTATTTAGTTAGCAATAGAAATAATAGGTTTATCTTTTGAAGGAGTAGATTTATTTTTCAATCACTTTGATTAGCGTCCCTGCGCTAAGCCTATCACTCAACTGCATCCCATTTAATATTGCTAATTCTTCAAACCGGGTTGATGGTACATTAAAATTCTGAAAAGCAGCCTGTACAGTCATTTGTTGGCGCACTGTTTTTATTCGTATCACTTCCGGCTTTCTATTTAGCTTATCGCTATCTGTGAGTGTTTTGAAATTTCTAATTGTGGAAAGGAATTCAGGTTGGTAGTTTGTAAATTTTGATAATTCTGAGATTCCCATCAAACTAAAAATATTGCCTTCATATTGAATCAAGGAGGAGAGTACTCTGATAGTACCGGTTTCCTGCTTCTGATCGGCTATCATTAATATGGAATTAAATCCATTGATACTTTCCTTTTTCGACTCGACTAAAGTAAGTTTATATTGCTGCAACATTTTGCTTGCCGTCTCATCCAACGAACCATTTCCCGCAAGGGTAAACATCAGCAATGCTTCTCCACTTTCAGGAGCCATTTGTACCTGTTGTGGTGTATTTTGAAGTTTCCAGCTACTGGGAATTGTAAACTGAAATTTCATCATAGGATGATAGAAAATATTGTTTTCAACAAATCCTTGTTTTGGATCTTCACCTAAAATTAGTCCATCAATTCTTTTTAAATAAGTGTCTCTGTTGATTTTTGGATTTGTTAATTTTAATTTAGTTTTCCATTGGCCGGCCAGTTTAGTCACGGTGATATTACGTTCCTCCGAAGACGGATGTGTGGAGAAGAATTCAGGAATTTTCTCACCACCTGCTGCCTGCGTTTGTCGTGACAGTGTATTAAAAAATTCAGCCATTTCGGAAGCATCATACCCAATCCGGCTGGAATATTCCACGCCAAGTTCATCCGATTGTCGCTCCGCATCTCTCCCAAAACTCATCATGGCCAACTGCATTCCTGCCGAGAGTGGTTCAACAAATTCGGAAAGCTCTGGGATCAAGATCACACCGGCAATTATTCCAAGCTGGCCCAACATTGAATTTCTTTGTTGGATTACTGCGTGTCTGGCGGTTATATGACCTATTTCATGTCCTAACACTCCTGCGAATTCTGCTTCGTTGTTGAAATTGGCCAGGATGCCACGGGTGAAATAAACATAACCCGGAGTGGCAAACGCATTAACCACAGGTGAATCTACAATTGCAAATTGATAAGTAAGTTTGGAGCGGTCGGAAATTTTAACCATCGCCTGACCTTTTTCCTCGATGAATTTTTGTAAGCTCGGATCATCATAAGATCCAAAGAAGGCCATGATTTGAGGATCCGATGCTTGACCCATCGCGATTTCCTGCCGCTCGGACATCAAAACAAACTGTTTTTTTCCCGTTACCGGATTCATGGCGCAGCTGTACAAAAATAGGAGAGCCATAGTAAAGCCAATATTCGCTATGTATGCATATGTTTTCATGGTGGGGTGATTCTAAAGCAAAGCGATGGTGCGTTGCTATTTATTGATCACTTCTTTCAATGTACTTAATTCATATCACTACTTACCTCTACTTCTCAGTAATATTTTTAAACGATAGCAAAAGTGTGAATTGTGTAATAGGAAGCCGAACATATATAACACTTTACTGATTTGAGCACTGCACCTTTGTGCGATTCTATAATTAATTGCATGTGGCCACTATAAGTAGTCACTGCTAGCGACTTTTTTTTATTTTATTGTGCTTCACTTTTCTAAAACTAGAATATGAATCTTAAAAGAATTTTTGGTGCATTACTTACTGTACTTGGAATAGCAGGACTAATTTATGCCGCTATATTGTTTGTAAACAATAAAGGAACCGATAATGTGAAGGTTCTCTTCATTTATGGGGGGCTTGGTCTTTTATTTTTTATTTCTGGAATTAGCCTGGTGCGCACTACGAAAGACGAATCATAAGCAACGCCCGCGCTTCAATTATTTTATTTTTCAGGTTTTCTTTTTCTTCTTTAGTCGATTTTTATTACCGACTGCTAGATGTTTTTACTTCTGATGAAAAATCTGATAAACCTTCGGATGATATTGCCCTTACCACCAAGATAGCCAGCGAAGTGACGGACTATAATGGCTCACCGCTCTTCGCACCTGCGATGTTGATGACCGGCTGCAAAGGAAAACTAAACGGATATTTTGAGATATTTAAAAGCAAACAACTCGTTGCAAAAGGAAGAATCATGCAATTGTGAAAAAGAAATTTGATGAACCTTTACAAAGATTTGATCATAAGGTGATGGTGCATGGATTGACGGCAGCGGGAGTTAAGTAAATATGAGCCATAGTTGGATAAGTGATTTCAAAAGGCATCGTCCTTGCAGAGACGATGCTTGACTAAAAAGTAAGCTCCAAGCTGGAAATTCTGCCGAACTTTTCAGAGTAGGGAGAGTAAGCATACTTTGGTATGTTTGAAACTAGTATCGTTTGCTAATCTTCTTGCCCGCGAGCTTTCTATTTATTCAAGAAATTAACTGCAATAGATTTTCAGTCAATATCCTTGGCAACATTATCACCATATTTTTTTATCTCCTCTTTTAGACCGTATGGAAGTCCCGATACATTCCTTAATGA
>Ga0163154_10005991_pt1 | contig 15111 bp, 14 predicted proteins | sample OliLakLV19MP9P1_FD_148649 | JGI IMG/M metagenome (GOLD analysis project Ga0163154, IMG submission 148649) | Freshwater microbial mat bacterial communities from Lake Vanda, McMurdo Dry Valleys, Antarctica - Oligotrophic Lake LV.19.MP9.P1 | ecosystem: Environmental > Aquatic > Freshwater > Lake >... | reverse complement strand
CATCTGCTGCGGGTGCTGTCATGTGATTGTGTGTCCTTTTCGCCGGTATTTAAATTTTGTTGAATGCTAACAGATTTTTCCCTACCCCGCAACGGGAGGGACGGCCTTAATGATGAGACGCTCACCCTAGTTTTAACTCGACGCGCCACGCGCTATTCTGTATAAACAAAAGCGCCCATCCGATATCGGATGGGCGCTTCAGGTGAATTCTGCTTGGAGCCGCCGAAATTATGTGAGGCGGTTATAGAACTCGACGACCAGTTGGATGTCCACCATTTGCACGGGGATTTCTTCCTGATCCGGGATACGCACGAGGCTGGCCTCGAATTTATTGCGGTCAACCGACATATATGCCGGCGTGCTGCCAGACGACTCGCCCGATTCGATGACGTGGACGTTGCGGCGCATCTTCTCAATCACGCTGATGACATCGCCCGGACGAACCGAGTACGACGGCAGGTTGAGGCGCTCACCGTTGACGTTAACGTGACCGTGATTGACCAATTGGCGCGCTGCCCAGATGGTAGCGGCAAAACCAGCGCGATAGACCATATTGTCGAGGCGGATTTCCAGCAGCGCCAGCAAATTACCACCCTTACGACCCGACATCCGGGACGCTTGGCGGAAATAACGGCGGAGTTGGTTTTCACGCACATTGTAAATGAACGACAATTTCTGTTTAGCGTCCAACTGAGTGCCGTAGTCACTGCGGCGACCCGATTTGAACTGCTTTTCTTTGCCGTGATCGCCGGGCGGGTAGGCGCGCTTTTCCAGAATTTTCTGATACTTAGCACGCGGGATGAGCGCCTCACCGAAGCGGCGCATCACCCTCGCCTTGGGGCCGTGATACGAAGCCATTTTTCTTTAGTACCCTCAGTTGGTGCGAAACATCCGGGTACTACGCCCGGTTGTCATGCAATTTACGATATGAAACGTCGCAGTAGTTTAGCGACTTTCAGGGGAATTGCTAGGGTGGATTTACTGAAACAGCCAGCGATACGGTCTTTTAGCTGATCGGTTCTTTGTAAATCACGAAGCGCCCCATATCCGCGCCCATGCCCATACAGGTGGTCATTTCGACCTTGAATTCACGCCCGCCGGAGACCCAGCGCAGACCCTCTTGCAGCAACCCCTGACCGACATGGCACACCGGCTTGTCAGTCTTACGAGTCCAACACATCGGGCAACGTTCTAGCGTATAGATGATCCGGTCAGTGCCTTCCTCGTGAACTTTCGAGATTTGATCACTGAACTGATTGAAGATATTCGCCATCGCAGGCACACCGATACGCAGTTTCGCGTTCATCGGCAAGACTTTGAAGGCGAGGTCGCTGACGCCAGCCAGCGCACCGAAACCACGGAGAGCCTCCGCAAATGTGGCACGACCCGCACGGAGCGCAAGTGCGCGCCCACCGCGAGGACCGTACATTTCCTCAAGGGCGACGTTCAGCGACGTATAGTCCGCGAAGTCAAACCCTTTTTCAAGATTGTCTGGTGGATAGTTCCCCACCAGATTTTGCATATTTGCCAAATTCAAAATGGCGTTGAGGCCATTTGTCCCCATCACTTCTTCCATCGCCTGAATAGTGATACGGGCGAATTTATTGGGGTAGTAGAAGCCGCTTTTCTCGCGGGCCATCGTATGCTGACCTCCATTGTGGTGGGAGTGCCTCGCCGTCCTAGACTCCCAAGAGTATAGCAAATGGTTTGCGAATACCCAATAGGGTAGACGTTAATGCTAAGACAATTTTGGCGTGTTTCCGCTCAGTCTGCAAACACCAAAAGTGGTTCGGCCAGATTTGGTTGGCTTTGACTGCCCGGAATCCGCCCTTGCATCGAGAAAGGCGAGGTGTAAATCACCTCTAACTCGACCAGTTTGCCCTTCCAATCGCCTTCATCCTCAAAGAAAACCAGTTTATTCTGAGGGGTACGACCGCGCCATTTGCCTTTATGGTTTTCCTCAACCAAGATTTGTACGGTTTGTCCTAACCACTGGGCGTTAATCTCATCCTGAATACGGATTTGCAAGTCGTCAATCGTGCGATGGCGGCGGACTTTCTCATCTTCCGGCACATCATCGTCCATCCGACGCTCGCTGACCGTGTTCGGGCGCGGGCTGTAACGCGCAAGGTGAACCTTATCCAGTTTCAATTCTTCCAATACCCGATAGCTTTCCATAAAGTCATCTTCGGTCTCGCCGCAGAAGCCGACGATAATGTCGGTATGAATCGCTACATTCGGGATACGGGCGCGGATGTCGGCCACAAGGTCGCGGTACTGCTGTTGAGTATACCCACGCTTCATCCGTTCTAACACCGTGTCGCTGCCCGCTTGGATAGGGACTTCAATCTGCGGCATGATGCGCGGAAGTTCCGCCACCGTGTCGAGCAGTTTGGGGGTCATCCAATTGGGGTGACTGGTCAGGAATCGGATGCGCTCAATGCCATACTCCTCCGCAGTAGCATGGATGACGCGCAGCAGATCGGCCAAGTCTGGGCCATCTGGGATGTCTTTGCCGTACCGGTCAACGATTTGACCCAGCAGCGTGACTTCTTTGACGCCTTGCACTGCCAAACTACGGACGTGCGCCACAATCTCCCCCACGCTGCGGCTGCGTTCGATTCCGCGCCGATTGGGGATAATGCAGAATGAGCAGGCGTGCGAACACCCATAGACCACCGGCACATGGGCGCTAATCAGGCTGCCATATTCCTGAATCGGCAGGATTAGGTCGCCGTCTTGGATGGCGTCGCGCTTGAGGCGGATGGCGGTATCGGCCTGAATCACCTCAGACTCCCAACCCCGGTCTTTCAGGAAATTGACCATCGGCGCGGGTTCGCTGGGCGATAAGAACACATCAACCCACGGTAATTTTTTCCGCAGATACAACGGGTCTTTGACGCCGACCATACATCCCATCACGCCAACGACTTTTTCAGGGTAATCGCGCTTGACCTTTTTGAGCATGTTGATGCGCCCCATGCCCTTGTCTTCGGCGGCCTGACGCACCACACACGTATTGACGACGTAAATGTCGGCGTCATCCTCATGCTCGGCGGCGCTATGCCCCATACGTTCCAACTCGGAGGCCAGCAGTTGGGTGTCGGCGGTATTCATCTGACAGCCGAATGTCCAAATGTGATATTTCATAATTTCAGATGCTTTTTCTCGCTTGCCGTTGCGTTTGATTGTAGTGGAGTGAGCAAGGGGCGTCAACATAAGGGCGCATAAGACCGGATCGGTTCAGGCATTATCAAGGTATACGGCGCTTATTGACTTCGATTGTGAATTCTGTAACATATAAATATCGCACCTCATCAATTGATAGGACAAGAGCAGATGACGATCTCAAATCCGGTTGGCCTAAAACTTTCATTTTTGCGACTGATATGGGTTACGCTCACAGGAGGGAAATTTGACCAGTTGGCGTTTGCCAAGCAACTTGACGAAGCATACGGCGGCATCAGCTATAACGAGTTAGGGCCGATCCTCATGTACCAAATCACGGAACCGGCTCTCATCCATGAAATCCTCGTCGAAAAGGTCGACAAGTTCCACAAGGCCGCCCGTGTCCGTTATGCGCTGGAGGCATTTGCTGGTAATGGTATCTTCTTGAGCGAGGGGGAATTTTGGAAGCGTCAACGTAAGCTAGCGCAACCCGCTTTCCACGCCAAACGTATCGGCAATTACGCCCAAACGATGGTCGATTTCACGCAAGAGATGGTCAAAGGCTGGCAGGACGGTGAGGTACGCTATATTGACCGTGAGATGATGAAACTCACGCTCAACATTGTCGGCAAAACCCTGTTCGACGCCGATGTTTCTGGTGATGCCGAGCGCGTTGGGGTATTGCTTGACCATGTTCTGAAAGCGACCAACGACAAAATCAACGCGGCGTTTGAGCTACCAGACTGGTTTCCATCGCGCAAACGCGCTCAAGAAAAAGCGATTTTGGCCGAATTAGATGCAATCATCTATCGCTTCATAGAAGATCGCAAGCGTTCCGGTGAGGATAAGGGTGATTTGCTCTCGATGCTTCTAGAAGCGCGGGATGAAGATGGCAACGGTATGGACTCCAAGCAACTGCGCGACGAAGCCATGACCTTGTTCATCGCCGGACACGAGACCACCGCAATGGCGCTGGCATGGGCATGGTATTTGCTGACCACTCACCCTACTGCCATGCAAAAACTGCAAGCAGAGGTGGATAGCACTTTACAAGGGCGTTCCCCAACCCTGCAAGATCTCCCCAACCTACCCTACACCGATATGGTGATGAAAGAGACCATGCGCCTCTACCCGCCGGCATCAGGTATTGGGCGTGAGGCATTAGAAGATGTGCAAATCGGTAGCCATATCATCAAAAAAGGGACGCTGATCTCACTTAACTTCTATGCCATGCACCACAGTGAACGCTATTTCCGCCAGCCTGAACGCTTCGACCCCGAACGCTTCAGTAAGGAAAACGAGGGCAGCATCCCGCGCTATGCTTATCTGCCGTTCGGTGGCGGGCCACGGGTGTGCATTGGTAATATGTTCGCCCTGATGGAAGCGCGTCTAATCTTGGCGACGGTGGTTCAGCACTTCGACCTCAGTCTGATGCCGAATCAAAATATCGTGGCTGAGCAACTGCTGACCATTCGTCCCAAACATGGTATCCAGATGCAACTGAAACACCGCGCAGGTCAACCAACCCAAGATGCCACCGGAGTCTAGGCGCCATTAGCTAAGAAACCATCTACTTGATAAATCTTCAACGCCACCTCTTTAGACAGAAGTGGCGTTGTTTGATCACACGCTTTGTACGACTCCTCCCTTACTTACTGAACAAATCCGCGTAGGCTTCGCCGATGCCGACCAATGCGTAAGTCAGAGCCTGCCCATTCACATCGACCACGCCGACATATACCACCTTCGCCACCGACAGCGGCGCTTGTGTCTGCGAGTCATAGCCGATGCTGGACGCCGTTGCAGTGAAGGCCATCCCCGTCTCGACATTGCTGACTTGGGCAAACGTCAACCCGTTCAGCTTGGGATAGACCGTCGTCAGTAGCGCAAGCGCGGCATCGGGCGTGGTCGGAGTCGCGGTATTCACCAGCAACGCATAGCCCCCGGCACTGGCGCTGGTCAGTTCCAACGAGAGCGTATCAACGCTGACCGCGCAGGCCGCATCAGCGCTACACGCCCCGACCATCACCGCGCCTGCCCCGCCCTGCCACACGCCCCAATACTGTGACTCGGCCATCGCAGCGGCCGCAGACAGATAGGCTTGCATCTCGGCGGGCAAATACCCCATCACGGCGGATAATTCAGCCGTCGGCGCACCGGCATATAACGGCGTGACGGTCAATCCGAGTTGGTCATTGGCGAACGCAACCAACGCCTGATACGCCTCAGCCGACGGCGCGGGTGCGCTGACCGGCAAAGACTCGGCGGCGGGCGGCATGACCATCACCGCGCCTTGCGGGGTATCACTGGTCGTGCCGACATCGGTATAAGTGTCGCTGGCGCTGTCATAGACATAGCTATAACAGTCCCACGGATAGGCGGCGCAGTACGCGGCGTAATCGGCGGCTTGCGCGGCGTAGTCATCCACTGCATCGGTTGTGACGGTTAGCGCCTGTTCATAGGTTTGCAGCGCGTAATCGGCAGAGGCCGTAACCGTGCTGTAATAGGTGTCAGCGGTGGTTTCCAGCGCGGCGTAATAATCATCCCAGACTTGGTTATAGGCATCCTGCGCCTGTTGACCGTCAAAGGGCGGCGTCAGACCCAGCGACTCAAAACTGGCGGGGTCGAAGGCGAAAAATGCGCTTAAGTCGATGCTGCCCGCGCCGCCACGCCCTTCAAACCGCGCCGCGAGATCATCTGGCAGGCTGAATCCGCCGCCTTGCATCCCGCCCAATCCTTTGACATCTGGGCCAATCACCCCTCTACCACCATCCGGCGGCGGGGTCGGGCGCGTCCGTCCGCCACCCATACCGCCGCCGCGCCCGCCGTCTTGATTGCCACCCGGCGCTTGTAACTCTGGCACGCTGGGCGAATAGGCCGCACCGTTCATGCCGGGGCCGCCCGCATTGCCGCCCCCGCTAGGCTGAGGACGTGTGCCGCCGGGTTGCGCGCTGACGGTCAGCGGCAACGCAATCAGGATCATCAAAATCGCCATAAAACCGTATCGCCTTACACGCATGTGATATTCTCCTTGAGTTTTTACCTAACCAACACATTCTCTGTAGGGACACGTCGGCAACATGTCCGCACGCGCCACATTCTTTAGCCCGACGACACGAAAAAAACGCCGCCTGACTCTATTCTATGCGCGAGTCGGCGGCGTTACAGTTTGTTTGCTGATTCTTTACGCGGATTTATCCGGCGTCCGCAAGGTCAAGACGAATCCGGCGCACATCAGCGCCGCGCCCATCCAACCGAATAACGTTAGCGACTCACTGAACACCAGCGCGGCCAGCAATGCAGCCGCCAACGGTTCGGTCAAGGTCAAGATGCTGGCGACTTCCGCAGAGACGGCGCGCATCCCGAACAGGAATAGCGCGTAGGCAATCACCGACGGGAACACGCCCATATACAGCGCCAGACCCCACCCGCCCGCCGTCGAAGGCGATTGTATGCCGGTGAACAGCCCGACTCCGGCCAGCATCAGCGCCCCCACGGTGAAGCTCAGGGTATTGGTGTGCAGCGGCGCACGCCGTTGAGTCAGGTCATGCCCGCATAAGACCACCCCTGCATAGGTCGCCGCAGCCGCCAGCGAGAGGATTGTCCCCATGATGAGGTCTGTCCCGCCGCTAGAGGCGTCTGAATCAACCATCAGCAGCGCCGTCCCCAACAGGGCGGCAATCAGGGCGGCGATGACGATTCGGCTGGGGCGTCCGTCGCACGTAATCAGCCCGAAGATGACCACGACCAGCGGCGCAACGCAGATGGTCACGAGCGTGGAGATGGTCACACCGGCCAGCGGGATGGCCGCGATATACAAGGTCTGGCTGGTGGCAAGGAAAAGCCCGTTGGCGAATACCAGCACGGCGTCGCGTCGCGGGAGGGTCAGCAGGCCGCGCCACCCCATCCGCCGCAGGCTATAAACTAAGAGGATGGTGGCGGCGATTGAGAAGCGCCAGAAGCCGGTTGAAATAGCGCTCAGGCCGTCATCTGACAACCATTGGGCGATGACGCCGATGGTTCCCCATAGGCCGCCCGCGATGATGATAAGCAGCGCACCTGTGCGCGCTGAAAGTGTCTGAGTCATTCCCGATTATTCATCTGGCGTTTCGGCGGAATCGGGGTCGATGTTCACGACGCCCAAGCCGCTATCCTCTAACACATCCGGCGTCGGGTTGAGCAACACCGCTTCCGGCCACGCCAGCGCGGTCTGTTTGCTGAACTTAGCGACCTTGCTCACGCCTAAAATTTGACCGATCAACACCACCGGCTGCATGAACGCCACCGCTTTTGGCAGACTGCTAAACGCCAATAGCGCCCCGTTCAACGTGACGGCCTCCCACGTCAAAGGCTCATCGGCGCGTAGCTTCCACGCGGGCTTATCTGGCGACTGACGAATCAGCAGATGCACAAACCGGCCTTTGAAATCAGCCAGCGACTGTGAATCATCATCCGCCGCCGCCCCGATTTGGACCCGCGCCAGCGTATCATCGGTCTGGTGCGGGCGTTCGCCACGCATCAAGACGCCCACCGGCAGCGGACATTCCGCCCCCGTCTCGACCAAAATCCGCGTGAAGCCGTGGCTTTCCAACGTGACGACATGCTCGGCGTCCGGCTCACCACGGCTAGACATCAAAATCAGGCGTCCGCCGGGGCGCAAGGCAATCAGCGCTGCCGCCAATAACGAGGAACCGGGTTCGGCGTCAAAAGCGGTCACGGCGTCGAAATCGCCGGACGCGATGCCCCATTCCGACGGTTCGCCTTCCACAGCGGTGATGGCGAGGTCGGGACGGTGCTTGAGCAAAACTTCTTGCGCCGCGCCCGCGACATCCAGCAATTTAAGGCTGGATGCGCTGGGCGGCAAATGTTTGAGCATGGCCTCGGTCAGTACACGGGTGATGCGTGGGCTTGCCATAGTCGGTGAACTCAGCGCCCCGGCTTCTGACCCGGCTTACCACCGGGTTTGCCGCCTGCGCGTGTGCCGCCACCTTTGGCGATGACTTCATCCATCAGGCCGAGCAGTTCGTCCCAGTCCTCTTTGAAGAAGTGCAGCGTCGCGGTGTTCAATTCAAGGTGATAGACCGTCTCGCCGTTCTCGTCGGTGTCCGTCCAAGCGACATAACTCTCGGTTTCAGCGATGGTCTGGATGTTGGTATCGTCGTTCATCGTTCGTCCTTCTCTTGAGGCGCGGTTAATTCTGTGGGATGAGCAGCACGTCGCCGATATTCAGGGCGTTGGGGTTACTGAGGTCGTTGGCGTCCACAATCGCCTGAACCGTCGTGCCGTAGCGCTGGGCGATGCTGAACAGGGTATCACCCGACTGCACGGTATAGCTCTCGAATCCGCCCGGAATGGGCGTCTCGCTGGGGCCGGGGGTCGGCGTCGTTGGGTCGGCATCGCAGCCGGGGATGACCAATTCATCTCCGATGTGAATCAAATCGCCGGTAATGTTATTGGCCGTCCGAATCGAGGAAACCGTCACATTGTTGCGGTTGGCGATCCCCAACAATGTTTCCCCTGATTGGACGACATAGATACACTCTGGGCTTACCTCCACCGCATCACCTGTCGCATCGAAAAAGGCGTCGGTGGGCGTGGCGAGCAAGTCGCTGGTTGGGCTGGGGCCGATGGTTGGGGTATTGGTGACGATAATAAGGTCGGTCAGCATCCCGCCGCCGCCCATCATATCTTCCCCGCCGCCCAGAGTCGCCGTCGGCGCATCCGTCGGCGTCATGTTAGAAAACAGTAGCGGGTTGCCCGTCGCCTCAACCGTGATGATTAACGGCTGGGTGGGGATAGAGGTGTCCGGCGGCACAGTCACCACCAGCGACGCCCCACCATCTGCCGTCGGTTGGGTATTTATCAACGGCGTGCCTTGGGGCGGGGGCAATGTGGCGAATGGCTCCTCAGCTTGCCGGAAGCACCCGGTCAATGTCAGCGATATGAGCGCAAACAAGATGAATCGAAACGGCGTAGATTTCTGCATAGTCTCGCGTCAGTGTTAGGTTAGGAACATTACGGTTTAGGATACCACCCATCACCAAAGGTTAGCAAAACGTTTGACCGACGCTTTAACCACAATATTTGACGATGGTTGTCATGAAACACTTTAATCCTTGTACCGGTTTTTCTGAACTACACTGGTATTAAGTCAATAAGCGCATATTCGCGGCTTGAAACTCGGCACTCATCGCTAGAAAAACAGTTCGCAACTTGTAATACGGTTCAGGGTTACTATTTTTATCATGAAACTTTTCAAGCGCACCCCCAAACCAGTAGACCTCACCACGCTGTCCGACGCAGAACTGGTCGAGATGGCGCGCACCGAAAAAGGCGCGTTTGGTGAATTGTATGAACGCTATGTCAAGCGTATCTACAACTATGTGTATTTTCGCACCGGCAGCGCCCATGACGCCGAAGACCTGACCGCACGGGTGTTCACGCGGGCAATGGCGCACATCGGCCAATATACAGACCGCGGCCTACCATTTCAGGCATGGCTTTACCGCATCGCCCACAACCTCACCGCCAATTGGCATAGAGATCAGGGGCGGCGCAAGGTCATCCCGCTGGAAGACTATATCACGGGCGAGTTGCTGGGCGACGCGCCGGATTATCTGGTCGAGGATGAGGAAGAACTGGAGATGTTACGCGCCGCAGTCCGCCGACTGCCGGAAGACCGCCAACAACTCTTGATGCTCAAGTTTGTCGATGGCCTTTCAAACGCAGAAATCGGCCAGATTATGGACAAAACCGAGGGCGCAATTAAGTCGCTTTATCACCGTACTTTGACGGCACTCCGCGACGAATTGCAGGGTATCTCCTCGGATGAAGATGATGATACCCGCCGTAAGCACAGGTCGTAGGGACACCCCACCATCCGCGACCACGCACCCAGAAAGAGATTATCCGCTTCACAAGAGTTTATCGAGGTTTACCCACCCCATGCGAGTACAAACACCCCTCCCCGATGCCCTAACTGCCATGACCGACGCCTTGATTCACGGGAACGGGGACGCCGATCTGCGCCGCGCCGCGTATAACGCCCCCGTCGAGGCCATGACCTACGCCCCGATGTTGCGCGGGATGGCACGCGCCTACGCCCCTGTCGAACCCTCGGCGGACTTCATGCGCGACCTCAAAACCGAACTGTTGACCGGCAAGAAGCGCCCGGTGCGCGTCAAAGCCGCCATCGTCTTACCGCGCATCCACCCCACTGGCTGGGCATTCGCGGGCGGATTCGCCACGCTCGGCGTCGTACTGCTCGTGCTACGTGGAATTGGGGCAATTTTCGCCTCGCGTAGCAGCCAACGTCCGATGGCACGACCCATCGGGCAATAATACCCCGTCTCACCGCTGACTTTCACAAGTGATGACAAATCTGACTCACGGTCATTATCAATTAAACGATCACGCCCACCCCTCGGCTAATGAGGGGTGGGCGTGATGTTATGAGTCGGTGTCTTGCAGAATGTTATGCAACCAGAGTAGGTCGCTAGGACTATCGGGGTCATAGGTCAGAATTTTGACGCGACTGGAAAATTGCATCCCAAATTCATGCCCAGAGGTTTACACGCGGATAAGCCCCTACTAAAACTGGACTTTTTGACTTTCACCCGCAGCTTTTTCATCGCCGGTGAGCAACACCTTGATCATGCTCACAGCTTGACCAAACGCGCTGCCGGGGGTGTCCCAATATTGTGCCGATTTCGCCTTCAGATGGATCAACACGACGCTGGGGGATTGAGGGCCATCCTCAAACCAGACCTTCAACGCATCGTTCCACAATTCCTGCTTCTTCGCCACATCCGTCACAATGAGCGCACTTCCGGCCAAAGAGACGTAGTTGCCGTTGGCTACATAGGACACGTTAACCGAAGGATTAGACTCGATTTCGCGCACCTTATCCGAAGAGCGGTCAGCGAAAAACCAGACTTCCCCGTCAAACTCATGCTCTTGGGTCATCATAGGACGGCTGTGAAAGTCACCGTCTTCATCGATGGTGGTCAGCATTGCGATTTTGATGTCGCGGATCATGTCATTAATCTTAGAGAGGGATTCTTGGCGGCTTATCACTGGGTATCTCCTTAAAATAGGGTCTTCATTCAAAAAGGTGCTTCCTGATGACGCACCCGCATCTATAAGTATGTGTCATAACGTTGAGATTGTTGTACGCCTAAAGAAGGATTTTGGCATGGGTTATATGGGGGGTAAGAGTAAACACAAAACATCTGATAAGGTTAAAAAACGCCCGGATGATTTCGTATTCGGTGGCGCTGCTGAAAGCCGACATTGAGACTTTGGGGACGCCCAATCACTTTTGAGATTAAAAACGGCTCGCCCAAAAATTATTTTGTTTAGATATCAGATTGACCGTATTGCCGCGCACATAGCTATATGGGTCGGCGGTCAGGAAGTTGCCGACCTCTAGCCTTCTCTCGTCACGGGTTGTGACAACCGATAGGCTGTCTGTACACATGCCGAGGGCGACGTGTTAGAATCACACCCAAAGTATCTCATCAGGCCGCACACTCAAAGGTTTATCCCCCATGCCCAACCGACTCGCCGACGAGACATCTCCATATCTGCGCCAGCACGCCGACAATCCGGTAGATTGGATGCCGTGGGGCGATGAAGCGTTCTCCCGCGCCCGCGCCGAACAAAAACCCGTCTTGCTCAGTATCGGATACAGCGCGTGCCATTGGTGTCACGTCATGGCGCATGAGAGTTTTGAAGACCCGGCCATCGCCGCGCTGATGAACCAGTTGTATATCAACATCAAGGTAGACCGCGAGGAACGCCCTGATGTGGACGACATCTATATGAATTTCGTCGTCGCACAGACCGGTCACGGCGGCTGGCCGATGACCGTTTTCATGACGCCGGAGGGTAAACCGTTCTATGGCGGCACGTATTATCCGCCGCAGCCACGCCACGGATTGCCGTCCTTCCAACAGATTCTAAAAGGCGTCGATGACGCATGGCAGAATCGCCGCGCCCAAGTGTTAGACAGCGCCGACGAGATGACCAACGCGCTCCGGGGCGGCGAACTCATTAGCGATGCGACGGCGGATGACCTTAACGCCGATTTGCTGGCAAAAGCACTCAACAAATTATCGGGCAATTTCGACTCGACTCATGGCGGATTCGGCGGCGCACCCAAGTTCCCGCAGCCGATGGCGCTCGCGTGGCTACTGGCGACTCACGTCCGCACTGGCAATCCCAAAGCGTTGGAGATGGCGACTTTCACCCTAACCCAAATGGCGCAGGGCGGGATTTATGACCAAATCGGCGGCGGATTCGCCCGTTACGCCGTGGACGCCATCTGGCTCGTCCCGCACTTCGAGAAGATGCTCTATGACAACGCCCAACTCAGCCGAGTCTACGCCCGCGCCCACCAACTCACGGGCGACGGATTCTTTAAGCGAATCGCTGAGGAGACTTACGACTACATCTTGCGCGAGATGACCTCCCCAGAAGGCGGGTTTTATTCCGCCACCGACGCGGACAGTGAAGGCGAGGAAGGCAAATTCTTCGTCTGGACGATTGCCGAGGTTAAAACCCTACTGTCGCCGGAAGATGCAGACATCGCCGTCGCCTATTACGGGATGACCGAGCGCGGCAATTTTGAGGGGCATAACATCCTCTACACGCCTCGCCCTGATGAGGTGGTCGCCAAACAATTCGGCCTGAGCGTAGAGGGGCTACACGAAAAACTAGCGCCCATCAAAGATAAACTGTTCGCCGTCCGCAGTCAGCGCATCCCGCCGGGTCTGGATGATAAAATCCTGACCAGTTGGAACGGCCTGATGCTGGCGAGTCTGGCCGAGGGCGCACGAATCTTCAATCGCAAAGATTATGCTGAGGCCGCCCAACGCGCCGGGGATTTCTTGCTTGAGCAGATGTTTACCCACGACTCCGACGGCACGGCCAAATTGCTACGGACTTATAACTTTGGTCAGGCCAAGCTCAACGGTGTGCTAGAAGATTACGCCTGCCTTGCGGATGGTCTGCTCGAATTGTATATGACGACGTTGGACGTGAAATATTATGCGGCGGCGCGTGATTTGGCCGACTCTGCGCTCAAGCGATTCCGCGCAGACGACGGTGGATTTTACGACACATCAGACGACCACGAGGCGCTGATTATCCGCCCGCGTAGCTTGCAAGACAACGCTATGCCATCGGGCGCGGCCATGCTCTCTCGCGTTTTGCTACGCCTGAGTGGGTATACCGGTAGCGATGTCTACGACTCCGCCGCCGTGGGGACGTTACGCCTGTTGACAAGCGCAATGAGCGAATATCCACAGGCGTTTGGTGAGGCGCTCGGCGCGATGGAGTTGTTGGTCGGCGGAATCACTGAATTGGCGGTTGTGGGGGAACGCGCCCTCGCCCGCGACCTGTTCCGCGTGGCTTATGGGACATATCGCCCCAACTTGATTGTGGCGCACAGCGCGGAAGATATAAAAGCGGACGCGCATCTCATCCCGCTACTGCATGACCGTACCAAACGCGGCGGCTTACCGGCGGCCTATGTCTGCCGGAAATTCACCTGTCAATTCCCTGTCACCACGGCGGCGGCGCTGGAAAAACAGTTAAACCCCTAATCTTCAATCAGAAACAACGACTCAACCCGCATTGACCAGTCAGGGAATAAGGGTGAGGTCAATATCTCGCCCTCACGGTAGGCCGTGGGGGTATCGCTATCGGCGCGGTATGACCATACTTCACGCCGTGACGGATAAATCACCCAGACTTCTTCCGAGCCGTAGGTCAGATATTCCGAGACGCGCCCCAAAATCAGTGAAGAGGTCTGTCGGGGTGCGACAACTTCGACAGCGAGGTCGGGCGCGCCTTCAAAGTCACCGGACGGGTCGAAATCTGCCGGGAATCGCTCTGCGCGGATGAACGAGAAATCGGGTTTACGCGCCAACTGCATCCCGCGCCGCCCGCCAATCAAGATATAGCGCAACCCGTCGGTATGCACACGCCCTAATTTGGCCGCCCGCACGGATACTTTCAGGGTATCGTACAGGTTTTCTATGATGACCAAGTGCAGGTAAGTCATATCCCGCGCGGCCTGAATGATTTCGCCATGCGCCACCTCTGCCCAGATGTCGTCACGAACGGCCTCTAGCGCGTCGAGGTCATCCTGTGTAATGAGTGTGATGTCTACGACGGTCATTATCATCATCCCATCTTATCATTACACCGATTATAGCCGAAATGAGTCCACCGTGACGCTTGAACAGCTTCCCATCACGCGCCATAATACCCTCATCACTCATCACTTAGGACTCCGCACCTATGCCCCGTATCGCGCAGCGCGTCATCCCGTTCGGCACGACCATCTTCACCGAAATCAACCAATTGGCGCAACAGTATAACGCTGTCAATCTGGGACAAGGCCGCCCCGACTTCGACGGCCCCGGCACGGTGATTGAAGCGGCGGTAGAGGCATTGTTGTCCGGCAAGCACAACCAATATCCGCCGGGCGCGGGCGTCCTCGAAATGCGCGAAGGCGTCGCCCATCACGCGGCGCGTTACGGCCTGACGGTTGACCCAGCCACGGGCGTGATCGTCACCCCCGGCGCAACCGAGGCCGTTTTCGCCTCAATCATGGGCTTGGTTGACCCGGGCGACGAGGTGATTGTGATTGAGCCGTTTTTCGACAGCTACGTGCCGGGGATTGTGATGGCGGGCGCGATTCCGGTCTATGTCGCCATGCGCGGCGCGGATTGGTCATTTGACGCGGCAGAACTGCGCGCCGCCTTCACCGAAAAAACCCGCGTCATCATCCTCAACACGCCGCACAACCCGACGGGTCGAGTCTATACCCGTGCCGAGTTGCAACTCATCGCCGACCTGTGCATCGAGCATGATGTCGCGGTCATCAGCGATGAGGTCTACGAACATCTGTTGTTTGACGACGCGGTACACGTC
>Ga0163154_10005989_pt1 | contig 15114 bp, 10 predicted proteins | sample OliLakLV19MP9P1_FD_148649 | JGI IMG/M metagenome (GOLD analysis project Ga0163154, IMG submission 148649) | Freshwater microbial mat bacterial communities from Lake Vanda, McMurdo Dry Valleys, Antarctica - Oligotrophic Lake LV.19.MP9.P1 | ecosystem: Environmental > Aquatic > Freshwater > Lake >... | reverse complement strand
GCCGGCGTCATCACACAGCACGGCATCCCCGTTGCCGTCAACGGCGACATCGCTCGTCCCCGCGTCCGCCAAATACATCAGCGGATCGACGCTGGCGGTACCGCGTGTCAACATATACATCGAGAGCGGCACGCCCGAATTGGTCATGCCGGGGGTGATATTGACTGAGAAAGAATCGCCAGCACCATCTGCACTGGTAGCTGCCATGCCTTCTAGGATCAGCAGAAATTCACCCGCTTGATTTCCGAACCCGCCCACGACCAGCGCGACATCGGCGAAGGTGCTGCTGGAACTTTGGTTGAAGGTGACCTGCGAACTGAGGTTAGAAGCAGTGACGCGCCCGCTGGAGGGGAGATTGGCGGCGTAACGACCGGCAGATGCTTCATCATCGCTGCACAAACCATCGCCGGTGCTGACATCCAAAACAGCGAGGACGGGGTCAAAGCCGTTGATGCCGACAGCGGTAGCGGTATAAGTAAACCCAGAGCGCATTTGGTTGATGATGACTTCGACGCCGTTGTCGATGGTCGCCCCATTGTCACAATTGACGGTGACGCCTTCGGGCGCGTTGTCATTGGACGCGAACGGGGCTTGAGTCGGTTGTGCTTGGCTTTGGTTGCCTTGTTGTTCTTGGCTATCAGATAGCCCCCCGCTGGAACTGTTTCCCCCTGAATTTTGAGTTGTGACATTGTTGCTGTCGCCGGCTTGGGAGACACTATCGGTGATACCCATATGGAAAACGAGCAAGTATTGCCCTTCGGTTTGCCCTTGATAGCTGGTCATGTAATACGTGAGGTAGTTATTGTTGCGGTCGCTGTCGAGTTGAAGACCCTCGACTGTGGTGGTCAGCATGGCGTCATATTGCCAACCGGGCAAGGTGCCAGTGGCGATGGTGACGTTATAGTTGTCTAGGCGCACCCCCGTGCCATAACAACGGCTAGGATCGCCGGCGTCATCACACAGCACGGCATCCCCGTTGCCGTCAACGGCGACATCGCTCGTCCCCGCGTCCGCCAAATACATCAGCGGATCGACGCTGGCGGTACCGCGTGTTAACATAACCATCGAGAGCGGCACGCCAGAATCCACCATGCCGGGGGTGATATTGACCGAGAAAGCATCTCCCGCGCCATCAGCACTGGTGGCTGCCATGCCTTCTAAGATCAGCAGAAATTCGCCCGTTTGATTCCCGAACCCGCCTACGACCAACGCGACATCGGCGAAGGTGCTGCTGGAATTTTGGTTAAAGGTGACTTGTGAACTGAGGCTAGAAGCAGTCACACTCCCGCTAGAAGGCAGATTGGCGGCGTAACGACCAGCAGCAGCTTCATCATCACTGCACAAACCATCGCCAGTGCTGACATCCAAAACGGCGAGGACGGGGTCAAAGCCATTAATGCCCACAGCCGTAGCGGTGTAGGTAAAGCCAGAACGCATTTGATTGATGATGACTTCGACGCCGTTTTCGATGGTCGTCCCATTATCACAATTGACGGTGACGCCTTCGGGTGCTGAGTTTTGCGCGAAGGTCGGCATGACGATGGACAAGAGCAAGATGGTGGTAACCAAGAAAGTCAATAACGTGCGCTTCAATTTATCCTCCTTAAGGTGGATCGCAAGGCGATAAATCGATTTTACACGACAACTAAAAATCGCAACAATCGAAAAAAAGATGGGTTGAATTTTTTTTGGGGGGCGACGGATTTCTAATCTGTAATATCTTGATTCTTTTTCACCCTTTCTCAATTGTATAGTAGAGATATTGTGGATGGAAATCAGAAATAGCTGTTATGATTTCCATTGAGCCATGTAAAAACGTGATTTTCCGAAGGTAATCGGGCTAGGCGCAAGTTTTCCCAATGATTGAGTGATTGTTGGCAAATCCATTTCGTTGAAAGTTAAAGTGAGGCATGATGGTTCTTCAGAAAGATATGCGTTCTAAACATATCGATGTCAGTAATGACTTTCAGCATCTTCTGGATCAGATGCGTGATGTATTGAGCGGGCTTGAAGATGAGAATTTGAACGGTGGGCGTGCTTACTATCTTTCCCAGGCGCGTGAGGAACTGAGCGAAACCAGCTTCAACTTGCGTCAAACGATTCGCAATCTGGAAGACATCGAATCCGCGCTTGATGAACACTCTATTGTCGCTGTGACCGATCAGCGCGGCATCATACAGTATGTCAACGACAAATTTGTTGAAATTTCCAAATATCCGCGCGAAGAACTGATCGGGCAAGATCACCGGATCATCAATTCTGGCACACACCCCAAAGAATTCATCCGCAATGTGTGGGTGACGATTGCCAACGGCAACACATGGAAGGGCGAGTTCCAAAATCGGGCGAAAGATGGGTCGATTTATTGGGTCGATACCACCATCGTCCCGATTTTGAACGATGAGGGCAAACCGTACCAGTATATTGCCATTCGTACCGACATCACCGCGAGGAAGGTGCAAGAAGGACTCTTGCAGCGTCGTGTCACAGAATTGGGGGTGGTTGCTGAGGTGAGCACTGCTATCAGCCGTATCGCCGATGTGCAAACGGTGCTGCAACTGGTGAGCGATTTAACCAAAGAGCGGTTTCATTTGTATCATGCGCACATTTATTTGTTGAGCGACAATGGTCAGTTTTTGAACTTGGCGGCGGGTGCTGGCGAGGTTGGGCGCACGATGTTGGAACATGGGCATCGTATTGCTGCCGATCACCCCAACAGTATCGTGGCGCAGACGGCGCGCACCCGTGAAGCGGTGATCGTTAACGATGTGACCGAGACAGAAGGTTTCTTACCCAATCCGCTATTGCCTAATACGCGCGCTGAAATGGCGCTTCCGATGATTATCGGCGATCATCTTATCGGTGTGCTGGATGTGCAATCGGCGACGGTGCGACGTTTCGATAGTGAAGACGCCCAAATCAAATCAGCGTTGGCGGCGCAAGCCGCCATCGCGGTGGAAAACGCCCGGCGGTTTGAGCAAGTGGAAGCGGCGCGTGCCGAAACCAATCGTTTGTATAACATGTCGGTGGATCTTATCGGGAGCGCTGGTTTTGACGGTTACTTCAAGGAGATCAATCCCGCGTGGGAGGCATCGCTAGGGCACACCCGCGAGACGTTGATGTCCAAGCCCTTCCTCGAATTCGTCCATCCCGAAGATATCGACTCGACGATTGCCGCCGCCACCCAGTTGGCGCAGGGGGTCAACGCGATTGATTTCACCAATCGTTATCGCACCGCCGATGGGAGCTATAAGTGGATTAGCTGGAACTCGGTGGGGTCGGTTGAAAACCAAACCATCTACTTCGTGGCGCACGATATTTCTGCTCAACGTGAAGTTGAGATGCAGCGCGAAGAAATGCTCCGCATTTCTGAAGAAGCCAATACGCGCACTCGGCGCTTGGCGAATGAAATGCAGACCGTAGTAGATGTGAGTACAGCGGTCACTTCTTTGATGAATGTTGATGAACTTTTACCCATTGTCGTAAATCTCACGAAAGATCGTTTCCAACTCTATCACGCCCATATTTATCTATTGAGCGAAGATGGGGAATTCCTCAATTTGGCGGCGGGTGCTGGCGATGCTGGGCGCGCCATGTTGGAACACGGACATCGTATCAGCGCGAATAACCCCAATAGTATTGTCGCTCGTGCTGCGAGAACGCGCACGGCGGCGATTGTCAATGACGTGACTCTGGCACCTGACTTTTTGCCCAATCTGTTGCTCCCTGATACCCGCGCCGAAATGGCGCTGCCGATGATCGTCGGTGATCACCTACTAGGTGTGCTTGATGTGCAATCCGAATTGGTTGGACGCTTTGATGACGAAGACGCGCAAATCAAGGCAGCACTTGCCGCCCAAGTTGCCGTCGCGGTGGAAAACGCCCGGCGGTTTGAGCAAGTGGAAGCGGCGCGTGCCGAAACCAATCGCTTGTATAACATGTCGGTGGATCTTATCGGGAGCGCTGGTTTTGATGGTTACTTCAAGGAGATCAACCCCGCGTGGGAGGCATCGCTAGGGCACACCCGCGAGACGTTGATGTCCAAGCCCTTCCTTGAGTTTGTCCATCCCGACGACATCGACTCGACGATTGCCGCCGCTACCCAGTTGGCGCAGGGGGTCAGCGCGATTGAATTCATCAATCGTTATCGTACCGCCGATGGGAGCTATAAGTGGATTAGCTGGAACTCGGTGGGGTCGGTTGAAAACCAAACCATCTATTTCGTCGCCCACGATATTTCCAGTCAACGGGAAGTGGAGATGCAGCGCGAAGAAATGCTCCGCCTTGCTGAAGAGCGTGGCGAGTTTGCCCGTCAAACGGCGGAACGTCTGCGCGAAGTGGATCGCTTAAAGTCGCAATTCCTCGCCAACATGTCGCATGAGTTACGCACCCCGATGAACTCGATCATCGGTTATTCGGAAATTCTATTGGATGGGGATGATGGCGACTTAAGCGCGGAAGCGGTTGAAGATATCGACATTATCCATCAAAGTGGGTTGCATCTGCTCAATCTGATCAACGAAATTCTCGATCTGGCGAAAATCGAAGCGGGTGAGATCCAACTGATGCCGGAAAGTATCCACTTGGAGCGGATGGTCAGCGATGTCGTGCAAGCAGCGCAAGTGTTGCTGAAGGGACGCCCAATGAATTTGACGCTCATGGTTGAAACACCTGATCTTCAGGTGATGGCAGACCCGCTCCGTTTGCGCCAAATCGTGACGAACCTTGTCAGCAATGCCTTGAAGTTCACCGAAGAAGGTAGTGTGACGGTCGAGATTGGGCAGCATGATCGCTATATGGCACATATCCGCGTGATTGATAGCGGTGTGGGCATCAGCCCCGAACATCTGGACGCGATTTTTGAACGCTTCCGGCAAGTGGATGGTTCTTCGACACGGCGCGCGGGCGGCACAGGGCTGGGACTCGCCATTACGAAGAACTTGATCGAATTGTTGGGAGGGGAAATCACCGTGGAAAGCGAAGTGGGCAAGGGTTCGACTTTCAGCTTTACGGTGCCACTGTACCAAAGCCAGTTAGCGTAACGGAAGACCGCCCAAAGGGACGCGCCCGCCGCGCGTCCCTTTGATCAATCCTATTTATAATGGTTTCGGAGCCGCTGATGTATCTCACAAAACTGGTTTGCCAAGAATGTGGTGCCGAACATGCCCCCGAAGTGATGCGCTTGACCTGCGAGCAGTGTGGGTCTGGTTGGTTGAATGCGCGCTATGATTACGCGACGGTGGCACCGCTTTGGCAAGACCTAACCGCTTTTAGGAGTCGCGAGCGGTCGTTGTGGCGATATGGTGAGTTGCTGCCGATCTCGGAACCTGATCCTACGATTTCGTTATATGAAGGCTATACCCCGCTTATTCGTTTGGTTCAATATGAGCAGATATACGATCATCCGCATATTTATGTGAAAGATGAACGCCAGAACCCGACCGGATCGTTTAAGGATCGGCAAGCGGCGCTCATGGTTACGGCGTTGAAGCAAGCGGGGATCACCGAATGTGTTCTCGCCTCAACTGGCAATGCCGCCGCTGCTTATGCGGCTTACTGCGCGCGCGCAGGCATCAAATTGTGGTTGTTTCTCACTAGCTTAGTGTTGTCGGACAAAATGCGTGAAGCGGCATTGTATGGCACCGAAGTGGTTAAAGTCTCGGGCACGTATGACGAGACCAAGCAGATCGCGGCGGAATTCGCCAAGCGACGCGGGATTTATTTTGATCGCGGGGCGAAGACGATCCCCGGCAAAGAGAGCATGAAGACGCTGGCGTTCGAGATCGCCGAACAATTGGGGCTGCAATATGACCGCGCTGAGCAACGTTGGCGCAGCCCCGATTGGTATATCCAAGCGGTCAGTGGCGGCATTGGTCCACTGGGGGTTTGGAAAGGTTTCAGTGAACTGTACGAGATGGGCTTAATTGATAAACTACCCAAGTTGGGGATCGTCCAAGCGGCGGGTTGCGCCCCGATGGTGCAGGCGTTCCAAGACGGCAAGGCGACGGCAGCGGCAGTGGTGCCGCAAACGCTCATCACGGTGCTATCGACGGGCGATCCGGGCATGAGTTACGTCTTCCTGCGTGAAGCGGCTTTGGCGCACGGGGGGACGATGATCGCGATTGAAGACGGCGAGACCTTTGCCGCCATGCGTCGGGTTGCCAGCAAAGCGGGGTTATCGGTGGAACCAGCGACAGCGGTGGCTTTTGCCGGATTGGAAAAAATGCTGACCGATCAAATCATCCACCCCGATGAAGTGGTGGTCGTCAATTGCTCTGGGCATACCTTCCCAGCCGAAAGCCATATCCTCGGCGATCAATACCTGATCAATCTGCAAATCAATACCCCCAGTCAAATGACGGCGGCGGCTTTGCCGGATGAAGGCTTAGGCGCGGCATTTCGTCAAATTGATGAGCAGGTCACGACTATTTTGGTAGTGGATGACAATCCCAATGATCGTCGCTTGATTCGTCGCTTGTTGAAAGCCAATAAGCAGTATCGTATTTTTGAAGCCAGTGATGGCATTGAGGCGATGCGCGTTGCTGCCGAAGAACTGCCTGATCTAATCGTGGCGGATTTGACCATGCCGAACATGGATGGTTTCACGTTGTTGGAGAATCTGAAGACCAATCCTAAACTGGCGAAAATCCCAGTGGTGGTGGTGTCGGCGAAGGCATTGACGGCAGGGGATCGCGATTTATTAGATCGCTATTCCGAATCGGTCTGGACAAAAGGCGACTATAGCACCCGCCAATTGGTCGATCATATCGTGCAAACAGTGGGGGATGTGCCGGTGGAGCGTAAGACGGGCGGGCGCTTAGAGGCTCCAGACGTAAAGGCGCGCGCTATGCAACCCGCCTCTCGTTCGGTACTCATTATCGATGACAATCCAGATGATGCGCGGCTGATGAAACGCTTGATCGAGTCGGTTGGTGATGTGCGCGTGGATGTGGTGCATACCGGGCGCGAAGGACTAAAAGTAATCCATGAACATCACCCAGATTTAATCATCCTTGATTTGATGTTGCCAGATATGGATGGCTTTTCAATCCTTGAGATGTTGCACAATGATCGTAATTTACGGGAGCTGCCGACCATTATTTACACAGCCCGTGTTCTAACCACTGGCGAGCGTTCTCAGTTATTGGCACGGGTCAAAAGCATCGTCGAAAAAGCAACAATAGACAAACAATTGTTAATCTCAATGATCGATGAAGTGTTGGCATGATAGAATTTGGAATATCTGGTTCAACGTAGAATTAATGGGGCGTGAAATGAGTATTAAAATTCTATACATCGAGGATAACCCTCAGAATATGCGTCTCGTCCGTAAGATATTAGGCGCGGCGGGATATCATGTGATCGAAGCTGTTGATGGCGAAAGTGGTTTTCGGGCACTTCTTGAGTCGCAACCCAATATCGTGTTGATGGATGTCAATTTGCCTGATATTGATGGTCTGGAATTGACGCAGCGTATCAAGTCCAACCCGGAACTAGCATCGATTCCCATTATTGCATTGACCGCTAATGCCATGCACGGCGACCGGGAACGGTGCCTTGATGCGGGCTGCAATGGCTATATCCCCAAGCCGGTCACCAAGCTGAATTTATTGAGTACCATCGCTTCGTTTCTGCCTGTTGATCAAAACAGTGGTTCGGCGGTCTAGAATCGATAGGAAGTGCGAATGTGAGCATCATCGTTGTCATTGAAGATGATCCCAACAGTGCGCGTTTGGCTTCGCGCTTGTTGGAACGTGCTGGACACCAAGTGGTCACGGCGATGGATGGTGAAACGGGGCTAAACGCTGTCAGTGAGCATTCGCCTGATCTCGTATTGGTCGATTTGGGACTCCCTGATTTTGATGGACAAACGGTGATCGGGCTGTTGCATGAGCAACCGACTCCGCGCCCGATGTCCATCCTTGCTTTTACCGCGTGGCCCGAAGAAACCGCCCAAGTGATGGCGGAAGCCTATGGTTGTGATGGGTTGATCTCGAAGCCCATCAATACCCGTACCTTTGCCGATCAGGTTGCGGTTTATTTGCCAAAAGATGATACTACCTCAATGGGGTCGGGTTCGTCACAGATATCCCTTTAATAGAATGCCGCTTACTCAATGGTTGCTGGTCGCCCTAAATTAATCCCTGCCAATACCTATGGCTTTGAAACCCTTGCCCAAATTTATAACGAGGCGCGCACTGATTATATTGTGCCGATGCCGATGAATGCCCGCCGTATGGAAGAATACGTCCGCTTTTATGATGTCGTTTTGTCCGCATCCTTCATTTCGTTGAATGATGCCGATGAAGAATCGGGGATCGCGATGTTGGGTTGGCGCGGTCAGCGGGCATGGATCACCCGCTTGGGTGTGATCCCAGAGCGGCGCGGCTCCAAAGTCGGGCAGACGTTGACCGAAGCGCTTTTGGATTCGGGGCGGGGGCGAGGGGCGACGCTGTGCCAACTGGAAGTGATCGAAGGCAATGAACCCGCGCACCGTTTGTTTGTGAAGCTGGGGTTTGAAGAGACACGTCGGTTGTTGGTGATGCGCCGCCCGCCGTCGGCGCGGGGTGCCACCGGCATATTGAATGTCGGTATTGAGATCGAGGCATTGGATGCCAGCGCTATCGCCGCGCAATTGCAACGGCGTACTGATGCGCCATCATGGTTGGATGAAACGGTTTCGTTGCTCAATGCCGGTAGTTTGCAAGGCTTTCGTATCGATCATCAGGATGGACGGTTCGCTTGGATCGTGTATCGCTTGGTCAGTACCCCCGTCACCCCGCAACTCGTGCGCCAAAAATTATCGCATTTTGTCCTCGATTCGTCTGACCCCGACATGACTTATGATTTGTTGCGGGCGCTGCACCAGCGTCACCCACAGGTGGATACCGAAGTTGAAAATATGCCCGCTGACAGCTCTCATTGGGCGAGTTTTCAACGGGTGGGGTATGTCCAAAGTTTTCGCCGAATCGAAATGTTGATGCACCTCTAACACGTAGCCCCCATAATAAAAATCAGCATAAAAAATTCACGATCCAAAAACCTATCTGGATAGACAAGGGGTGTTGATTTTTGCATCGTTGCCTCCCTTTGTACAAAGGCGAAAATCATGGCGAGTTTTAGTGAAGTACGCACGCTGATTGTGGCGGATAGCCCGTTGGCGCGGGCGGGGTTATCGACCCTGCTTGATCCCTCTAGCGGCGTTTTGATTGTGGGTGGGATCGGCACGGAAAGCGATCTGCTGGATGCGCGGCGCGTGTATCACCCCGATGTCCTCGTATGGGATATGGGCTGGGATCCGATGCAATTATTGGAGCGGATCGCCGAGTTGCGCGATGCCGTCTGTATCATCGCGCTCTCGGCAGATGTCGGGACGGCGGTCGAAGCTGCGCCGGCGTTGTTGGGCGCGGGTGTCAAGGGACTCCTGTTGCAAGCCGTCGATGGGGATGCCTTGTGCGCGGCGGTGCAAGCTGCGTCTCAGGGGATGGTGATCATGGACGCGGCGATTTCGGGGGCGCTTCATCCGCAAGCCTTGGTGGGGACATTGGTCTCCAATAGTCTCATCGACTCGTTGACGGGGCGTGAACTGGAGGTTATCCGCTTGATCGCCGAGGGCTTGCCGAACAAGAGCATCGCGATCCGGCTTGCCATCAGCGAGCATACCGTTAAATTTCATGTGAACGCCATTTTGACCAAGCTGGGGGCACAAAGCCGTACCGAAGCGGTGGTGCGCGCTACCCGTTTGGGCTTGATCACCTTGTGATGCCTACCCATTTGTTCAGGTCGATCCTCATCCCATGAGTGATGTTTCGCGATAACGGTTGCGAGTACATTTAGAGTATCGGCGCAGGCAAAACAAATTGTGGTGCGCTAACGATTGAGGAAAGACAAACATGAGTATTTTACAAGACCTTTCAAACGACTTGGCGGCGGCTGTTCAAACAGCAAGCCAAAGCATTGTCCGCGTCGAAGGACGTCGGCGTATGGCAGCGACTGGCATCATCTGGTCGGCGGATGGCTTGATCATCACTTCGAATCACGTCGTTGAACGCGACGATAATCTGTTCGTGGGTCTGCCCAATGGCGACCGTGTAGAAGCGACGTTGGTCGGGCGTGACCCCACCACCGAGATCGCCGTGTTGCGGGTGAATGCGACTGGCTTGACCGCCGCGACATGGGTCGCAACCAGCGATGTCAAAGTCGGTCATATGGTTTTGGCGCTCGGTCGTCCCGAAGCGGATGTGCAAGCGACGCTGGGTGTTGTCAGCGCGATCAGTGGGGAATGGCGCACGATGGCGGGTGGGCGCATTGATGCCTACCTGCAAACTGATGTTGTGATGTATCCCGGCTTCTCCGGCGGACCGCTGATCAGCGCTGATGGGGCGATGTTGGGCATGAACAGCTCCTCGTTGTCGCGCGGGGTCAGCTTGACATTGCCCGCCGTCACTTTGCAGCGCGTCGGTCCAACCTTGGCGTCGCATGGGCGTGTCCGTCGTGGTTACTTGGGCGTCAGCGCCCAACCGGCGCGTTTGCCCGCTACTTTGATCAGCCAGTTGGGGCAAGAAACTGGGTTGTTGATCGCCGCTGTTGAACCGGAAAGCCCAGCGGAAAAAGCCGGTCTGTTCTTGGGGGATACCCTCTTCCACATGGACGGTGCCAGTATTCGCCAGATGGATGATTTGATGGCAGTCTTGACCGGGGATCGGGTTGGGCAGGCAGTCGCCGCGCGGGTGTTGCGTGGTGGTCAAGCGCTCGATATTCAGATCACTATCGGCGAGCGGAATTAAGCATATGAGTCGGGTGTTGTCCCAACTCAACTTAGCGCTTTCGGGGATGGTGGATGGGGTTTTGCGGTCGGTGGTGCAAGTGCGGGACTCGGCGCGCGGCGCAGGGGCAGGCACAATTTGGCACAACGATGGCTTGATCATCACCAATGCTCACGTCGCACGCGGCGGGGCGTTGCAAGTGGCGTTATACGATGGACGGGTACTGAATGCAACGGTCATCGCCCGCGACGACAAGCGTGATTTGGCGGCGCTGTCTATCGAGGCGAACGATCTGCCCACAATCCCATTGGGCAATTCGGCACAATTGCTGGCGGGGCAATGGGTGATGGCGCTCGGTCATCCATGGGGCGTGATGAACGCCACAACGGGCGGTGTCGTCATCGGCGTGGGCAAGAATTTGCCGGAACTGCCGGGGATGCGTCAGGATTGGGTGGTCGCGGATTTACACTTGCGACCGGGCAATTCGGGCGGACCGATGGTCGATGTCGCGGGACGCTTGATCGGCGTCAACACCTTAATGACCGGCCCCGGCGTGGGCGTGGCGGTGTCGGTGGATGCTGCCAAGCAATTCCTGCGCGATGTCCTAGGCACCCCGACAGCGGATGCCGTCACCGATAGTCAGAGTCAATACGTCTAGGGACGCGGGGTGGTGCGCGTCCGTCTTTAACCAGTAGTAGCCCCCTATGATAACCTGCAACGAGGGCGTTTTGGTGAGCTTCACCATGCGCCCTCGTTTGCGTCTAGCGCCTAACCGGTCGTCTTCATGCCCGCCGCGATGCCGTTGATGGTCGCCAGTGCCCCATTGAGCAAAGCTTCATATTCGTTGGTGCCGGGGGTGGCTTCGCGCAAACGCCGCAACAGCGTCACTTGAATGTAATTGAGCGGGTCGATATATGGGTTACGCTGCTCAATCGAGCGTTTCATCACGGGCGAGTGATCCAGCAGATCGGCTTGATTCATGATCTGGCAGATGTGCTGGCGCGCCAACAGATGCTCGTTATAGAGGCGGGTATAGATGGCGTCGCGATTGACGGTATCCTTCACTAGGGACGCATACAATTTGGCGATGCCTAAGTCGGCTTTGGCGAGGTCTAACTCGACATTTTCGACCAGTGCCTTGAAGAAATTCCATTCCTGAACCATTTCTTGCAACAGCGCCAACCCGTTACCCTCGGCACAGAAGGTTTCCAACGCAGTGCCGACGCCAAACCAACTGGGGATGATGGCGCGGCTTTGCATCCACGAGAAGATCCAAGGAATAGCGCGGATCGACTCGAAACCGCCCGCACTACGTTTTGCGGGACGGCTGCCGATGGGCAAGCGCGCCAGTTCGTTGATGGGGGTCGCTTGCTGCCAATAATCCAAGAAACCGGGTGTTTCATAGACGAAGGCGCGGTAGGCGGTTTCGCTGTTGCGCGAAAGCTGAGTCATTGCTGCGCGCCATTTTGGATCAATATGGGGATGATCAGCGGTGGGTGTGCCCAACGCCAACAAGACGGCGTGCATCACCTGTTGCAAGTGTCGGCGGGCAATGGCGGCATTGCTGTAGCGGTAGGCGATGACTTCGCCCTGTTCCGTGATTTTGATACGTCCCTTCATCGCCCCCGGTGGTTGCGAGAGGATAGCGCGATTGGTCGGTCCGCCGCCGCGCCCGATGCTGCCGCCGCGCCCGTGAAACAACTCCAAATGGATGCCGTGTTGTTCGCAGGTTTCGGCAAGCACTTGCTGTGCCTCATATAAGCCCCAGTTGGAGGCAAAATAGCCGCCGTCTTTGTTGCTATCGGAATAGCCCAACATAATTTGTTGGCGGTCGCCGCGATTACGCAAATGCTGGCGATATTCGGGGTTGTTGAACAGCGCCGTCATGATGGCGGGGGCACTCTGCAAGTCTTCAATCGTTTCAAACAGGGGCACCAGATCGACCAGCGGGCTGACGCCGACTTCATGGGCGAACAACAGTAAGGTCAAGACATCGCTAGGGGCGGTACTCATGCTGGCGATCACGCTGTCGATCACCATCGTGCCATATTTTTTGTGTGCCTTAGCGATCATGCGCCATGTTTGAATGACGCGGTTGGTCGTGTCCGAAAAGGTGAGTTCGGCGGGGAAGAAAGGGCGCGGGTTGGCGATCTCGGCGCTGAGCAGTCGTTGTTTTTCTTCTTCCGGCAGGGTGCTGTATTTTTCGACCTGTCCATAGTGACGTAGCAGTTCGTCCATGGTCGAGCGGTGTAAACGGGCGTCTTCGCGCACATCCAACGGCACCAGATGGAGACCGAACAAGCGCACTTTTTCGATCAAACGATGGAGCGTGCCCCCGGCTACCCAACGTCCGCGATTTTTGAGCAGACTGTCTTGCACCATCGTTAAATCTTTGAGGAGTTCGACTTGGGTGGGATACTCGTCTTTGTTGAGTTTTTCCCAGATGATGCCCATGATCAGACGATAAATCTCATCGGCGTCGCGTTCGGGGAAGCCCGAGCGCGAAACCCATGTCATGAGTTCGGGCGAGATGCTGATCTCGTCAATGGAGTGGGTGAGGTGATCGCGCAGGAAGGCGATATCGTCGAGATAAAATTGGCGGGCTTGGGCGCGCAAAGTCGCTAGGGTCGCCAGCGTGATATCCGCCGTGACATTGGGGTTGCCGTCGCGGTCGCCGCCGATCCACGAGGCGTATTGTAAGACGGGCGGCAAGCGATCCCAATTTTCGTCCGGATAGGTCGCTTCTAAGGCGGCGCGCAGCTCGTCATAGACATCCAACGTTTGATCGATGATCACCGAGGTGATGAAATAGAGACCAAAATCGACCTCATCTTCGACTTTGGGGCGCGAGGCGCGGGTGGGGCGGGTTTGCCACAATTCTTCGATCTCTTCGCTTAGGGAGCGTTCCAAAGCGCGCATTTCACGCGGGAGCAAGTCCACCGCGTCGTGGTGCGCTAGCATATCGGCGATATGGCGCAGCTTGATGAGGATCTCTTTGCGCTTGGCTTCCGACGGGTGGGCGGTGATCACCAAACGCACCCGTAGTTGTTCGAGGATAGCGCGCATTTGGGGTGCCGTGACCCCCGCCGCGCTGAGATCGTGAATGGCGAGGATGATACGTTCGGTGAGTTTGTCTTGCGCCTCGCGCACACGCAGCACGCGGATGCGCTGTTGGTCTTCGGCAATATTGATGAGTTGGAAATAATTACTGAAGGCTTTGGTCAAAATGCGGAGCGAGTCGAGCGATAAGTTTTGAAGGACATTTTCTAAATCGGCGGCGGACTCGTCTCGGCGGCGGGTTTTTGCGGCGGCGCGCACGCTCTCGACCAAGTTAAAATCAGCGTCACCGTGTTGTTCACGGATCACGTTGCCTAGTAAATTGCCAAGCATTCGAATATCGGTGCTTAAGGCGCTCACGAGATCGGTCTCTGACATAGTGGTTTCCTCGCCTATGGGCAATATCGTCAAATATCAAGAACAAGCTTTGATCCTACCGCATTCGTTTAGAAATGCGAACACGAGACCATTTGTATGATTTGTCTTAAAAGGTTCTGCCCAGTTGTGAACGCTTTCGCAGATGGGCGGGTAAGAGTAGTATGTAGTATATGGAAATTGTCGGTTAAGTTCATTTTGTCCAACCCCTAGAGACCAAAAAATCATGCTTGATGTGAGTTTCAAACCAATTCGTTTGTGGCGTCAACGGCGTGCCTTCGTGTTGCTGGGGATCACGCTCTTGAATGTGATACTCGGCGTGGTGTGGGTGCTGGCGCAAGCACCGGGCACGGCGGGGGTAGATGATCCTTATTTCCCGAACTTGGGCAACGGTGGCTATGATGTCCAGCATTACCTCATCGAAGCGAGTTTCGATGTCGAAGACAATCATATCGAGGGTCGCACAGTGATCACCGCGCGGGCGATACAAGACTTGAGTAGCCTGAATTTGGATTTTCAAGACTTGACCGTGCAAAGTGTGCGGGTGAACGACAGCGCCGCCACTTTTGAGCATGAAGGCGGTGAATTGATCATCACCCCCGCCGAACCGCTCCTTGACGCGGCAGAATTTACTGTCGAGGTCGTCTACGCCGGCAATCCAACACCCAATCCGAACAGCGCCACCTTTGCCGATAGCGGGTGGTACGATCTCGATACGACCTTGATCGCGATGGGCGAACCAGCGGGCGCTTCGACATGGTTTCCGGTCAATGAGCATCCCATCGATAAAGCGACGTATACGTTTCGGCTGACCGCGCCTCACCCGTATACCGCTGTCGCCAATGGGCTTTTGGTCGAAAAAATCGACAACGCGACGGACGCAACTTATGTGTGGGAAATGCGCCAACCGATGGCG
>Ga0163154_10005988_pt1 | contig 15115 bp, 23 predicted proteins | sample OliLakLV19MP9P1_FD_148649 | JGI IMG/M metagenome (GOLD analysis project Ga0163154, IMG submission 148649) | Freshwater microbial mat bacterial communities from Lake Vanda, McMurdo Dry Valleys, Antarctica - Oligotrophic Lake LV.19.MP9.P1 | ecosystem: Environmental > Aquatic > Freshwater > Lake >... | reverse complement strand
GGTTGTAAAACACCCCCTGCCGACGTACTATTATTGTAGGAACAACACAATCCAAACAAATCTATCCCTTTGCTCAATCTTCCGAGCAAAGGGATTTTTGTTTACCTCCCGGAACGAATCTGCGTCACAAACGACTCCCCCTCCTTGCCAAGGAGGGGGTTGGGGGGGACGGAATGCGGCGGGTGGCACAAGTGGCGGCATCGAACGACTCCCCCTCCTTGCCAAGGAGGGGGTTGGGGGGTGGTCGAAAAGGAGACAGAATAACTCAACTTGCTACGCAATTTTTATCATTATCTCTCAATATCTGTTAAATCCTGCGTCAGCCCGCAGATTGTCCTGCGGTTTTAGGTGTCTTAAAAGCGGCTCAATCGATTTTGAGCCTTCTCTGTGGCACTGATGAGATGTAGCGGGGTGGTCGAAAAGGAGACAGAATAATGTTGCTAATAGCAAGTGAGATCGATTGGAAGCATGAAGCCATGAAGCGCGAAAACCGGAAGCCCCGTGTCTTTCCGCCGCCCGACGACGGGCGCGAATGGATTCTCATTGATGACGCCGCAGAGACTGCCGGAGTCCTCCCCCAATCCCTGCTCAAGCGTGCCAAACGCGAGAACTGGACACGCACTTATCACCATCACGTCAAAACATGGCTGCTCAAAAAAGATTTCGACCATTATCTCAGGTTTATCAAAGACCGTGAACGCTGGTACAACCAGCGACGCCCCAAAAACTGGCAGCCGGATGTGGGTATGAACCCCCGTGAAGAGGAAGCCCTCTTCAAACGCATCTTTCTGACAACCGCACAAGCCGCTGCATACATGGGCATCGGCGAAACCACCATCCTCAAATGGGTTAGGCAGGGCAAAATTCCCGTCTTTCTCACCCGCAAAAAAGGACGAGGCGGACGCAACTGGTATTCGCTGATCAATCTGCGAAACCTCAAAGAAAGTGAAGCATGGCAGCGGAGCCAAGAGATTCGTGCCAAAGTCAAAGCCACGATGCAGCAGGGAACCGTCGCACGCGAAGCCTACAAAATGCAGCACAAACTCAAAGTCTATCCCACGGTTCCGCAAGGCTGGATCACCGAACGTGAAGCCGCTGACCGACTGCAAATCAGCATCAACGCTGTGCGACATCACCGCAGAATGAAACGATTACTCTCCGAGCAATTCGTCGGAAAGTGGGACAAACAAAAACGCCCTTGGTTTATCCATGAGGACAGCGTCGAAGAACTCAAAAACAATGAAGACTACCAAAAAGCACGCCAGCGCAGACTCAACGCAATGCAAGCCATGCCCGGCGAACCACCGCTTAACGCCGCCCTCACCGCCGACACTGACGCATCTCAAGAGACATACCCTCCCGTAACTCTGACACGCCAGCACGACATCACCTTCGACTATACCAACGAAGAACTCAAAATGCCGCCCTTACGTGTCACCGGCATCAACGAAATGTGGTAACTCCCTCACCCCCAACCCCTCTCTCAACTTTGGCAGAGGGGCGGTTTTCTTTGCCCCTGTCTTTTCCTCCTTATTCGTGTCCTTTGCTTCTTTGTAGTCTTGAATTGTTTTTTGTGTTCTTTTTGTTTTGTTCTTTCTTCGTGTTCTTTCGTGGATCACCGTTTTTGCATTGTCCCCGTGTCCCCTGTGTTCCCCGTGGTTCCTTCTTTTTTCGCTGTCTACTTGTTTTCTGCGTGGATTAAGCGACACAATAATCCTATCAGTCGTACTTCTTTTTGGGAGAGGAACTGCGATGCCCGCCGCACGCTCCAAGTCAAGCACGCCCGCCGAACGCAAGCCGACGTTCAGCCCGACTAAACTGAACACCTATCTGGATTGCGCCCTCAAGTATCGGTATGTCTATATAGACAAAATTGGGAAGTTTTATCTTAAGTCGAAGTCCTATTATAGTTTTGGGACGACACTGCATCACGTTTTACAGGATTTCCACGGACAAGGCGGCACGCAAAGCGTCGAGGAGATGCAGACCGCTCTCGGAACCTCTTGGGTCGGTGCGGGATACGAGACCACCGAGCAGGAGCAGGAACATAAGGAGCGCGGCGAAGAGATAGTCACCGCGTATCATACCGCGCACCAAGAGCGAATGACGGCGCAAGTCGAGACAATGGCGACGGAAAAAACCATCACCTGCGATATGGGCGCGTTCAAGTTGTCGGGGCGCGTAGATCGTATTGACAAGCACTCCGACGGCACGCTCGAAATCATTGATTATAAGTCGGGACGCTTGGAGACGACGCCGGAAGAGGTCGCGGGCAGTCTCGCCATGAACGTCTATCAGTTGATCCTCAAAAAGTTGTATCCTGAGAACGACGTTTTTGGGACGATCTACTGCTTGCGTTCGGGAATAACCGCGTCTGCCATGCTCGAAGGCGAAGCGTTGGCGGAGTTCGAGCGCGATATTCTCACACTCTGCGGCGAAATGATGCGCCGTGACGATTGGCACGAGATATTACCGGAACCAGTAGACTCCTGTCCAACGTGCGACTTTCTGCCGCGCTGTTCGCGGTTCTGGCAAGCCAAAGACGATTTTAGCATTGACGATGGGCGAATGAGCGATGACTGAAAATTCCGAAAAGCGTGTGACCGTCCCGATATTTCGCGCCCGCAAAGCCGCCGGTCAGCCGATAACCGTTGTCACGGCGTATGATTATATGAGCGCGAAACTGGCGGATCGGGCAGGAATAGACGCCGTTCTGGTTGGAGATTCGTTAGGTCCCGTTGTTATGGGCTATGAGACGACGGTTCCGGTGACATTCGATGAGATTCTGCATCATGTTCGGGCGGTTCGCAATGGACTCAAGCGAGCGTTATTGATTGCCGACCTGCCGTTTGGGACATATCAGGAGAGCATAGAACAAGCCGTTGGGTATTCGGTGCGTCTCCTCAAAGAAGGCGGAGCGCAAGCGGTCAAACTCGAAGGCGGTTCGCCGTATTTCTTGGAGATTGTGCAACGCTTGCATGAGTGCGCGATTCCCGTGATGGGGCATATTGGGCTGACGCCGCAGTCATATCATGCGTTCGGCGGGCATCGCGTTCAAGGGCGCAATGATGAGGACGCCGAGCGGCTATTGCGCGAAGCGTGCGGACTGGAAGCGGCAGGAGCGTTTGGCATCGTTCTTGAAACAATCCCCGCTGAGTTGGCACAACAGATTACGGCGTCGGTTTCCGTTCCGACGATTGGAATTGGCGCGGGCGCAGGGTGTGACGGTCAGGTTCAAGTGTGGCACGATATTTTAGGACTTGCACCGCGTGTTTATAAACATACAAAGAAATACGCCGATTTGGGCAGTGTCATCGAAGCCGCCCTGAGAACGTATGCGGACGAAGTTCGAGAGAAAGAATTTCCTTCAGAGGAGCAGAGCCTGCACTAATGCGGACATTCACACAAGTTGCCCCGTTGCGCGTTTCCCTGCGCGGTCTGCGCGAAGAAGGCAAAACGATAGGCTTCGTTCCCACGATGGGCGCGTTGCATGACGGACATTTGACATTGATGCGGAAAGCCAAAGGCGAGTGCGACGTTGTTGTCGCCTCCATCTTCGTCAATCCCACGCAATTCGGACACAACGAAGATTTTACAGCGTATCCCCGCGATCTCAATCGAGATTTGCAAATGATCGCAAACGTCGGCGTAGATACGGTTTTCACGCCGGACGCAAGCGAGATGTATCCCAACGGCTATCAAACGGTGGTAGATGTGCCGGAACTCGGAAGCCTTCTGGAAGGCGCGATCCGTCCCGGACATTTTCGCGGCGTGGCAACTGTTGTCACCAAACTGCTCAATATTGTTGGGGCGGAGCGGGCATATTTCGGGCAAAAGGATTATCAGCAGCTGCTGGTTATCGAACAGATTGTCCGCGATTTGAATATCCCGACACGGATCATCATGGTTCCGACGGTGCGCGAAGCCGATGGGTTGGCGATGTCGTCCCGGAACGCCTCTCTCGATGTGGGACAGCGGCGGGCGGCAGTAATTTTGTCGCGTCTGCTTCTCCGTGCGGAGGAGTTGGTCAAGTCGGGGCAAACCGACGCGGCGGCAGTCAAGGCAGAACTGGAAACATTTCTGAAGCAGGAACCGCAAGCAACCGCAGACTATATCGCCCTTGTCCATCCCGAAACGCTTCAGCCTGTCGAAACCTTGTCGGAACCCGTTGCGGTTTTGCTGGCAGTTCGCCTCGGCAAAACGCGGCTGATTGATAACGCGATTATCGCGCCCGACGGCGTGACCATTCCCCGATTGCGCGGCTAAGTGACTGTAAAAGTATAACTTCCCGAATCCTGTCTTATCTTGACCTATGAAGCCGGGAAGTTATACTTTTACAGTTCCTAAAGTATCAAGAGCGAGGAAAAGGGCGTAGAGACCTAAAGACTGTAGGTTTTTGTGCCGAGCATTGTGTCGCCGTCAGGATTTGGCGAAGATTTTTCTTGACAACGATTGCCCGCCGTGCTATTATATTCCACGCGCTGAGAGGAACTCGGCGCATTGTACTGTTCCCCGTTAGCTCAATGGCAGAGCGTTCGGCTGTTAACCGAAATGTTGGTGGTTCGAGTCCACCACGGGGAGTATTTTGCTTGAGAAGCAGGGTACAGTCATATCGACTATGCCCTGCTTCTTTGTCCGTTATAGTCGGGACTGTGACCGCAATTGTCGCCGGGAAATGACACGAAAGGAAACGTGAATCATGACCCTCTCTGATGCGATCACAGACTATGTGAACTTTATCACGCATGAACGACGGCTGGCGAAATCCACTACCGTTACTCAGTACGCCTCCAACCTACGCCAGTTACTTCGCTGGCTCGAAGCCAATGGTTATCCTGCCCCTGCCCTTGACGCCTTCAATGTGCAGACCCTGAGACGCTACTTGTACAGCATTTCCGCCGAGGGACGCCGACCCCGCACGATTCGCGGCAGGTTTCATCCGATCATCGGTCTGGGTGAATTCCTTGTGACGAATGGCATTCTTGAGACAAATCCGGCAAAGGCACTCACGATGCCGAAGAAGGATGCAGCACGGCGAACCGTTGTCACGGAGGACGAAGTACGCGCTCTGCTATCAGCTGCCGAACGTCTCCCCAATCCCCGCAAAATTGCCCTCACTCGCGCCGTTTTGTCTGCCCTCATTTTCGGAGGCTTACGCCGGGCAGAACTGCTTGATTTGCGAGTCAGCGATGTGCAACTATCGGAGAAATACTTGCTCATCAGGAACGGCAAAAACTCCAAAAGCCGAACGGTTTACATTGGCGAAACCTGCTTGAATGCCCTCCGTGAATGGCTGACGTTCCGAACAAAGGGACTGCCGCACGATTATCTATTTCTCGCTGACCGTTCGCGTCGTCTCTCCGAATGCGGGTTGAAAAGCCTGTTCGATGCCGTCAAAGCGTGTGCAGGAATGGCGGAACGCGCTCATATCCTGCCGCACTCGATACGCCATCAGTTTGCGTCAAGATTGCTCGCCAAAGGTGCAGACGTGAAAAGCATTCAGGCGGCACTTGGTCACGCACATTTATCCACAACGGCGATCTATTTGCATTTGAACGAATTGCAAGCCAAGCAGATTGTGGATTATGCTGAACTGACGCCGCAGGAACCGGAACAAGGCAAAGAGAAGCGACTGCCGCAAGAGGAACAGGGACGCTCGAAACTGAGACGCCGCGCCCTATGACATCTATACCACCCCTCCAAACGCCGCCACACGCCCGGAAAAGTCGCCACATAATGTGGCGTTTGAGAGTGGATTAGGTTGCAATAGGGGGTAGTTTAGACCTACTTCTGCGACTGCCGACCAGTGAGAAGGAACGGGGTAGACTCCGCCGCCGCCCGATGTAACGCTTGAAAAGGAACAGACTAAAGTAAGCGCAAAATTGGTATTGACAATGCACTCCACTTGGAGTATAATACACTATCAATACCAAAAAATTTGATGTTGGCAACGTACCAGTGACAGGCGAAACCTCTTCGAGCAGACAGACGCGAACAGGCTGAAAATCGGGAAATTGCCATGGATTATGAACCTGTTGCTCTTGGGATAATCCCACCTTAGCCGACAGGACGGTGCGCCAAAAGGCGTAGAAATACAGTGCAGGGCTGTGTCCGAACTTTCAATCCAACCATTGAAAGGCGGGCATGGCTCTGTCTTTTTTTGCCGTCCCGCTGAGGAAATTGCTCCAATGCAACAGCAAACTCGTAAGGGGAAACTTACCACTACCACCGTGACCCTGCCGCCGCAGATGATCATCGCTCTGGATGCCGAAGCCGAGCGCAGCGGAGATTATGGACGCTCCGCCGTCATTCGCCGTGCCGTGCGTCAGTTTCTGGACACACAAAAAAAGAAGGGAGCCGCCTCAAATGTCTGAAGCAACTCCCTTCCCAATATTCAATTCTCATGTTACCACGAACCGCGCCTTAGCGTCAATTCGGCTCTCTGCCTCAGCATTCCTCATGCTTTGCGCCAGCGGCTTGGCAACCGCTCGAACCGCCTGTCATGACCGCGTTGGACGGGCTTCTGCTGCCGACCTGAAAGCGGGCAACAGTTCCGCCGACTTCTGCGGCGTCCTGTCCGAACTGCTCATTATCGAAGGTGCATATAAAGCCGGACTCGAACCGCAGGGATATGTGCCGTTTATTGTTCGCCCGTCAAACCGTCCTGACTTCACACTCAACGGCAAAACCTATGATGTGAAAAGCGTTCCTCTCGGCAAAGAATATGCCTGCATCAATGCCGCCAAGCATGACCAATGCCCGCCCGATTATTATCTGATCGTCATGTTCGATTCTCGATCCACGGCAACGGTCAGCCTCGTACCCTCACGAGATGTTGATCGCCTCTGGGAGCGTCGGACAGGACATTCGGATTATTACTCGATTCACCGCAATCAACTGCCCCTGCTCTCTTCGTGGAACGAACTGGAAGGGGGTAGCAAATAATGACCTTCCTACAGAAGCAACGCCAACTGCACACTGCAGTTCTGACTTTACGTTCCTACGTGGAAATCGCCGCCGCTGCCGAAACCCTGCGGACGCTGGAACCGCCGACACCCAAGCAGCTTCTCGCCCTGCGCCGCTTAGGGTTTCGTGCCAGTGTCGCAACCAAAGACGAGGCGCACGCCGCAATTGCTGCCCGCATCGAAGCCATCAAACAGCGCAGAAATGAGGCAGGGAAATGATTAGCACACCCGAAGAAATTGACACTTTTGCCGAAGAGGAGTATTTCCGTTCCTGCCCTCCTGCTACTCTGGAAGATATTACAGAGCCGGAACCAGACCGCAATTCCTCCGAAATGGTGACTGCTCGCTCCATCTACAAATTGGCGGGCGGCAGTCAACCTATGACAACAAGGGAAGCCGTTCGATGCACTAAGCGCATCAAGCATCACAAATCAAACCGCGATATGCATGAATTGGAAATTGCTCACTGCTTGCTTGAAGTGGATATGCGAGACGGTTGGAAGGTTCTTAATAAGCGAGCAACAAGGCAGCCTTACGAGAATATTGCGGACTACGCTTATGCCGAGTTTGGCTATAAATCCGCGTACATTTATCGCTTAGTTTTGGCAGCCAAAGTGGACAATTTCGTTCTCATAGAGGCTGAAAAAAATTCTACAATTGTAGAATTTTTTCGGCTTTCAATTCATGCTCTGAAAACCCTCGGAGACTTTGCAGAAAGAGACTATAATCCTCTTTATGCGAAGGCAGTGGAATTGGCACGGCAAGAGGAAGAAGTCCGGGCAGAAAAAGAGAAACGTCTGCCTCTCCCTTCGCGCATGAAGCCGAACGCCCGCCACATTCAGCACGCCGCAAACCTCTTGGGAATCAAGACCCGCAAGGAAGAGAAAACGGCTTACAGGCAGCACGGGGCTTACAGGCAGCACGGGGGCGGCACCGCAAAGGGTGAACCCGTAGAGTTAGGAGTCATGGGGACGAATGGGTTTCGATTGGAGGGGGCAACCCGGCATCCGCAACAAGGCACGGTCACGCTGCACGTGGTTCACGACACTTCGCGTGCCAGTGGAACAGTCGACCTGTCCAAGTCTCAATTAGAATCACTGCTCGCCGCTCTTGAAGAAGAATAGCCCGATTAGACAACACCAAATGGCGGGCTTTATTCTTTATATATAATAAAGCCCGCCTATTCCAATAACAGTAAGTTTATTACTGTTAATAAAGCGAATCTTATCACCGTCGCCGCTAACACGTTTTCACTCTCAAATGCCACATTATGTGGCGACTTTTTAACCCATCAAGGAGCAATCAAATGCCACAACCGAAGAAGTATGCCAACGCCGCCGAACGTGTTGCCGCGCATCGCCGCCGCCAGCGCGGAGAAACCGAACAAGAGCCGGAACAAGCAGAACCCGCACCGCCGCTCTATTATCCTCACGGAAAAATTGCCGATTGGACAATCAAGGCGGCAAATCGAGTGCGCGACACCGCCGAATAAACACGAAAACAGAGAGCAAGACGTATCATTCATCTATGATATGTCCTGCTCTCAAAGCGTTACACTCCTGCGTTTTCTCATCCACCGTATTCTTCGGTAACTTTACCTTCTCAAAAAGAATCCCTTAATGGCGAAAATTTCTTGCGCCGTGATCAATCACCCTATAATGCGAGAAGAGGTCTACCCCACCCCTTGCTTCGTGTGACGTGTCCTGCCTTGCCTTGCCTCACTCCTGAATATGCTCCGTCCTGACTCCACGTGCCATTCCTGAGCGTTTCAAGCGGTAGTGCCTTATTCCATACCCCTTCACTTCTCTAAGCCTCAGAGAACGGCAGACAAGCGAATACTATTTCTTAGGGTCTGGCAGTATCTTCAATGCGAGGAGTGTCAAACCCCATACACCGAAAAGACAGGCGAATAGATACACGTGATCGATCATATAGTCATGCTTGAGGATTGACTGAAACCCCATAAACGCACTTCCACGCCCCGAAGAGCGGGGAGGAAAGCAAAGGAGCAGTGCCGTCATTATAAAGCAGACAAGGAATATCCTGCTCTTCATGGTTATTACTCCTTGCCATCATTTTGAGTGAGTGCCGACAAGTCAAGACTATCGCTGAACGCTTCGCCTTTCTCTCGACGTGGTTCACCGTTCAAGCGTTGGGTTCCAGCCGCGTGATAATCCTCGTCATAATCGACATCGGGATCAGGTTCCGGCAGTCCGAGCAATTCCCTGTGCTTTTTCCCTGCCACACTGCACAGACCGAGCAATGAGACCGCCAGGGCATCCTGCTTCTTCACACCGGCTTGACACGCCAGAGAATGCGTTTCCCCGATGACATAATTCACGAATGCCAGAAAGTCCGATTCAGTTTGCGTCATTGTCCTCGTTTCCTTCCTTCACTTCGATTCCCTCTCTCTTCGCCAATTCCCGCAGCGACACAGTGATCACCGACGTTTTATTCAATCCCATCTTTTCGGAAAGTTGATCCAGCAACTTCCCTGTTGACGGCTTCAATCGTAACGACATCGCCACATGAGGCGAACGGCTTGTATCCATCTTCTCCCCTCCCAAATCTAACAATGTTATTCCTGATTCTAACGACGTTACAAAGTATACCCAAAAGATACCCGATGGAGTAAAAAAAGATATATTGCTTTTTCAATTCTAACTATATGTCTACTTGTTACGGATACCCAATGGGTATATAATAGAGGTGTAAGAACGATACAGGCAAATGCCGGTTCTTACAGCACATTCACAACCGAAAGGAGAAAGTCAGATTAACTTTCCAAAACCCACAGACGCATACAGCGCAATGCGTCAAGCCAAATGCTACGAACGCGCTCAGGACATGATGCCCGCTATCCGAGTTGGCGGCGAGTATGTGATTTACGGGAACGGGATTGACGGCGTGTATGCGATTTACAAGAAGTCTTACAGCACTGCCGCCGATACGTCCTATCTGCTCGACAATCGCGGCGAACGTCCGACGTGTACCTGCCCCGACTTCGAGAAGCATAAGGACTTCTGCAAGCATTCCATCGCACTCGAACTCTACTTGCAGGAATTGGCACTCGAACAGCAGACAGCACTCTTCACCGAAGATTACGACCTGCTTCAAGCCGCCATGATGGACGCGGACGCAACGGACAGCGACCTCCGAGGAAACTACGGAATCGCTTACTAACAAAACAGGGCTTATGAATGTTATCAGCATTCATAAGCCCCTACGGAACCGGAAGAAATTCAGCAAGAACGCTTCCAGTTCCATTTTACCCCGAAACGGGGAGAAGGAACAAAGACAATGCCCAAACTGAAAGCCACTTGGGATACACCCATCGCCTTGACACCCAAAGGACACGCCGCCGCGTTCTACGTTCTCGCCAATGAGCAGGAACTTGAAACTGTCTGCAACCCTGCGACCCGTGAGAACCGCGCTCTGGTAGAAATCGCCGCTGAGAATGTCCGCGCTCTGTCCGGCTTGATGAAGTGGCAAGGAATTGACCGTGCCGACGTTCGCACCCTGCCCGATGCCCATTAGAGACACAGACGGGAACCGTTCAGACTATCGAACGGTTCCCGATGAGGATAAACCCATGAATGAAATCACCGAAAAAGCCGAAGGGTTCCATATCACCGATGAGAAATCAGCGAACTGGTATCTTCGCAAACTCGCCAACATCGAAGCCGAGAAGCAACGCATTCAAGCCCAAACCGCCAAGATGATCGCCGAACTCGATGCCGACGCTTCCGGCTTGAAGTTTCTCTATGAAGGAGAATTGCAGGAGTTTGTTCGCGCCGAACTCACCCGCAAGGGAGGCAAGAAGAAAACGCTTCACCTGCTCCAAGCAACCTGCGCTTTTCGCTCTGTACCCGCTTCTGTGAGGGTTGCCGACCTGAATGCCGCCTTGCAGTATGCCAAAGAGAACGGACTGCCCTGCATCGTCATCAGCGAGCGAATCGACGCCGAGGAATACAAGAAACTCGCTGCCGGTGTGATGCTTCCCGGCATGGACACGACACCGGAACGCGAATCCTTCAGCGTCAAATTCGGAGCGTAGCCCATGAGAAACCACAAACCGCGTCCTGCTCTCAAGGGCGCGGTCATCATCTCCAATGAGCAGTATATCATCGAGCGCGGCTGGGTTGACACGGCAGGCAAAACCCGCACATGGCGACTCAAGCGGCACAATGGAGAGAAAATCGCCGAAGTCACCACACTGACCGAAGCAGAAACCCTCTTGACCTTGCTTGTCTCTCAATAACCAATTCAAACCAAAACGCCCTCACAGAATTGCTTGCTGTGAGGGCGTTTTGGTGATTAGTTCTACCGTTTGGTGAATTGTTTGGTATGAATATAGTACTTTGTTGGTGGAGTGAACTCCAGCAGATAGGCTCTACCCAACATATAGAATCGAAAATTGTAATAAGCCCTCGCAATACCCGCCCCCCTTAGTATGGTAGAAATAGACTGAATCGCCCATTCATTGGCTACGGGGTCGTATGCCTCAATAACCCCATCGTACCATGAATACAGTTTATTGTTGATCGCATAAGAAAACATTCCAAATGTCCCATATGCATATGCAATCCTTCCCCATGTATCCGATATTGTATCGTATGAAAGCGAATAATTCGGAATGTAAATGGTGTTTTGGACTCCAGTCACGGATTCAGTTCCTATTGAAATTGCAAAGGGTAGTGGAGCCTTGGTGCTCCATTGATTGTTCGATAGATTGAATACCTCGTTTTCGGTAGTTCCACCAAATACGTACATCTTGTTGTCAAGTACACACACAGCAATCCCGCCACGCGGATGAGGCAGTGTTGTTCTGACAGTCCATTGATTGGTGTCAGGTGAGTACTCTTCCATGAGAGTAGAGATGACTCCGTTGTTAGTTGTTCCGCCAAGGAGAAATGGATGCCCTGCAACATCAACTAACGTACCACCAACATGAATGTGTGTGGGCGGACTTTTAGTTGTCCAAGTATCCGTCGCCACATCGTACATGAAAAACAAAGATTGGTCTGTCTGGCTTCTCGCATGCACGTACAATTTTCCGCCACTCGCGCACATCTGGATATTATCTGAGTTCTGAAATGACTCAGGTAATGGTGTTCGGAACTTCGATTGTTCGCCTGCCATTATTGTTTGTCCAGAGTAAGCAAAACCCGAAGGAGGGATAGGTGTTGTTCCGATAATCGAATAGCCTGCTGTGATCGCCGAAGAGGCTGTCGTCTGAAATGACCCATCAGGAAACCGAACACCGCTTCCAACGCCGTTTATTCTGACTGAACCTTGCACGTCCACATTCGCACCGACTTGCAGACCACCGCTCACCACAAGGTTTCCGCCTGTGATGGTCAACCCTCCCCCTGACACCTTCGAGAGTGATGCAGAGTCGCTTGCCAGTTTGGTGTTGTCTACGGCATCATTGGCAATCTTCTGCCGTGTGACCGCATTGTCTGCCAGTTTTGCAGCGGTTACGGCAAGGTCAACCAGTTTTGCCGTGATGATTGCCAAGTCCTGAATCTTGCTGGCTGTAATGGCGAAGTCGGCAAGTTTGGCATTCAAGACCGCTGCATCTGCCAATTTCGCGGAGGTGATAGCGGCATTGGGTACGGAGTTGGCACTGAGGGCATAGGCGACGGGAAACAACTGCTGACGGGGGAGAAGGGGCAGGTCGTTGCCTATCTTCATCTCTATCCAGCGATTGCCGCCGAGGGCTGTCTCTGCATTGGCTCCAAATTCGAGGGGAGTCGAAAAGACGCCGTTCTTGGTCGAGACTGTAGCGATGGTCTCCCATTTCTTGGTTCCACCTATCGGAGCGTCCCACAGACTGATGCGGAGGACATACGGCAGAGAGGAGGTCGTATCAGCAACAGGGGTTCCGTCCGGTTTGGCAATCCGACCTTGAAAGGTGATGGTTGCCGGAGCAGGGGTACTCTGTGCCAAGGACGGAGCAGCAGAGACAACAAGCAAGGCAAGCAGGAGACCGAGATGTTTGAGCATGGGAGATTCCTTTGTGAGAACAGTATAGTAATTAGTTCGTGATATCATAGAGAGATTCCTGCAAAGGGAGCAAAAACCTGCATTCTGTTCTGACTCCCTTTATTCTTGACCTAACGTGCCAATCGTCTCAAGCGTCCTTTGTCAGACGGCAAACGCTCTGCCCAGTTTTCCCAAGAGACGGACATTTTCCCACCTTCACACCTGAAACGCTCCTGCGTGTCACCTGCAAGGCAAAAACCGCTATTCCTGTAGACTGATTAAGGCGTGAATATTTACGTTTAACATATTCTGCCGGGTCGCTTTTTGTCTGCTCTATGGCTCAATCGGCATATCATACCATTCGGAAACTTGCCCGTCAGTATTGAAAGTGACACTTTTCATGCCGCCATAACTCCACTGCTCAGAAATAAACGAGTTCCGCACCGATTCGGGACGCCCAAACACACGCCGGACTTTCTCCCTCGAATCGCCCCGATGTACTGTTCCGCTTTGGTGTTTCGGTTTCGGTTCCGGGGCTTCTGCTGTCTCTTCCGCCGCCACTTCCACCGGCTGATAGATGACTTTCGGCGGCACATTCTTTGCCGCTTGTGCTTCATTGGCGAGCCGCGCATTCTTCTCTTTCAATGCCGCCAGTTGATTGTAAACTTCCGCCATCTTTGCATCATGGGTACGAAGTTCCTGTACTCTCGCTTCGAGAGACGCGATCCGCTGCCGATCCTGCGTCGCTTGATCAGGAAACACCTGCCCGAATCGAAGCGTTACAAACCGCGTGCCGAGCATCACAAGGACAAACGCAACGGCGATTAAAACAAAGTATTGCCCACTTTTCGGATTCATCTTCATCAATGCACCTGCTTTAGATAAAATAGATTCAAGCAGACTATTCGGCACTCTCACGGCGATTCCTGCAACACTTTTCCAAAGAGACGGACATTTTCCCATCTTTACGCCTAAAACGCTCAGGAATGGCAAAGAGACGGCAAAGCGTGGCATTATTGTAGACATAAGAGGGCGACAATGTTTGCGTGGAACATATTCGGGTATGGACAAGGCGAGGCAGACGGTTTACAATGGCGTCGGTTCGATGAACCAACTATCCCGGCATTATTGCGGGTGATAGTCCTGAATTTGGTCAACAGCGGGTGACAGCAGGATACTCTGCCCTGCGGAAGGCTCCAGAAGCGGGTAACAGTCTCGTCATGTCAATGGCAGAGCGTTCGGCTGTTAACCGAAATGTTGGTGGTTCGAGTCCACCACGGGGAGTATTTTGCTCAGTTAATCCCACATTCTCGGAAGGAAGCGGTGCGAACAGACGTATCCGACACATTCCTTCCGTTTTGTTTTGAATTTCTACTTTCTCCACCAACAACTGCATTGCCTGCTCCCGCTCGTCCTCGGTAAGGTACTTCCACAATTCGACAAAACATTCCCAGCGGGAACGAATCTCTGCGACATCAGGTCGAGGTTGCTGATGCCGCTTCGCTTCAATTTCTAGCCGCAAACGTTCGGATTTGACGGACAGACGTTCCTACTCCAGTTCTTGAAGCCGTTCGAGCAGCGAACGAAGTTCGCCATTACTCTCCTCAATCGCTGTGCGAATACGCTCGATTTTGCGTTCCGTTTCTTTCAGCCGTCGTTCCAATGTCTGGTCTTGTGCGTGCAGGGTCGTTAAATCCGGCAACTGTGCGGCTGCCTTATGAAGATAGGCGTCAATCCGATGAGAATGCCGAGCAGCATACGCGATTTCATCCAGAATCGCTCCATGCAAAGCTTCGGCGTTGACCCGACGGGCAGGACAATTGTCCGTCAGCTTTTTGTGAGCGGCGAGACACTCATAGTAGCGGACTTTGGTAGACCGCCCGTGATGGGAGGCAGGGGTCATGCGTGCGCCGCAATGAGTGCAAAAGACCAGCCCTCGGAGATAGTATGCGGCAGTGTCTACAGGGTTCTGCTTTGGTGTCAATACCGGAATAAAAATGCACAAAATTCCGCTGGAAAAGTGCTCACTCTTCCGACCTAAAAATGCTCAAGAATCTGTTGGGTGACACTTCCCTCCTTTCTTCTGGAAGTACCCTTCCGAAGGGGCGCATCGGCGCAGCAAAACTTTCCACTTCGTTGTTGTTTAGGACGCTGTTTTCTCA
>Ga0163154_10005985_pt1 | contig 15121 bp, 11 predicted proteins | sample OliLakLV19MP9P1_FD_148649 | JGI IMG/M metagenome (GOLD analysis project Ga0163154, IMG submission 148649) | Freshwater microbial mat bacterial communities from Lake Vanda, McMurdo Dry Valleys, Antarctica - Oligotrophic Lake LV.19.MP9.P1 | ecosystem: Environmental > Aquatic > Freshwater > Lake >... | reverse complement strand
TTTCATCCCGGCGCTCACCTGGGTACAGGTAGAACGCGGGGCTTCCCATCTATAAGCTAAATGGAGAGGATACCGCTAGATTTGTCACCGCAGTTCCAGAACGATTTGGGAGGCAAAAATGAGCCAATTTCAACTCTTTGACTCGGTCAAGCTTAAAGAAGCTATTCCTTTGAGTGAAGGAGGCTCTGCGCCAGAAGGAACCCCAGGAGCAATCGTGGAAGTCTTCAAGCATGGGGAAGCCTATATGGTGGAGCTTTTTGGAGAGTGGGTTAGGGCAGATATCGGAGGAGATTTTGTGCCGAGCGATCGGGATGCCCCAGATGCTTTTGTGGAAACTATCGGGGTTGAAACCGTTTATCCTCAGCAGCTTCGGCTAGTTAAACCTGCCCGTGAAACCGTTGGAGTTCGTGCTCAACTTCTCGCGCTCATGGACGAATTGCCCGACAATGCCCTAGAGGAAGTGAAAAACTATGCCGAGTTTTTGCAACAGAAGCAGTTTGAGACTGCTATTACTGAAGCCAGTGGGATGCTTTAATCTACGAGGGTAACCAGCCTTACATTTAGCCAGTTACCTGGCCAAATGCAAAATTTTGGCAGCAGTGGCATCTGGAACGGGCATAACCGAGAGACGATTGCCTTGGCGCACGACTAGCAATTCGTCGGGGGTGAAGGTTTGTCGCAGGGTGTCTAACGTCACAAGGGTAGGAAACTGTTCGACGAATTCGACGCTAACGGTGCGCCAGCGGGGGTTGTCGGTGGGCGATTTGGGGTCACAGTACTTACTTTTGGGATCAAACTGGCTGGGGTCTACAATGTCTGGCTTCACTACTTTCATTAACCCAATAATGCCGGGTGGAGTGGTGTTGGAGTGATAGAAAAAAATCAGATCACCTGGCTGCATAGAGCGCAGAAAGTTTCGCGCTTGGTAGTTGCGAACACCATCCCAAAGTGTTTGGCGATCGCGCTCCAAGTCTTCAATACTATAAACGTCGGGTTCCGACTTCATCAGCCAGTAGTTCATCCTAAACCTGGTTTCCTTCCTGGGGTTTGCGATCGCCAACGTCCATGCGGCTGGACTGATCTCGTAGGTGTTCGCGTCGGGTCTGCGCATTTTGTTCAAAAATCGCAAAGCCAATGATGGCATCGTCGGGGTTGGCATCTCCGGCTGCTGGGGCAGGGCGTTCAATCTTGATTTGGTGTAAGCGCGGGCCAACGGCTGACGTCACCGTTAGCTCTAAGTCTTCGTAGGGAATGGTTTCTCCCGGCTCGGGAATGCGTTGGACTTGATGAATCAAGAAACCGCCCAAGGTCTGATACGACTCTTCTAGAGGAAAATCTAAACCCAACCAATCGTTGACTTCTTCTAGATTCATTTGAGCCTGCACTAATACCGTTCGGTTATCTAGAACTTCCACCATTGGCTCATCTTGCTGGTTTTCCGGTTCATCCGAATAGCCGATAATCTCTGATGCCAGATCTTTGAGGGTAACTAGCCCAGAGGTGCCACCAAATTCGTCTACAACGATCACAAAAGACTGACCTGAGCGCTGCATTAAGTGGAGCAGTTCATTCAGCAGCAGATGTTCGGGTACGAGTTGAGCGGGGCGAATCCAGGGCGCAATCGGGCTTTCCAAGCTCAGCAAGCCCTGAGCCATGGGAGCTGCCAATTCTTTGAAATAGATGATCCCCAAAATTTCATCCATGGAATTCCCGACCACAGGGTAGCGAGAATGGCCAGAGGCAGAGACCTCATGCAGTAAGGTTTGAAACGTGGCATCTTTGGGAATGGCTTCAATGCTAATGCGGGGAACCATGACCTCTCGCACCGACACATCGGCGAATTCGAGCACATTGGTCAACAGCTCCCGTTCTTCATCCTCTAACCCGGTGGAGTTAATCGAGTTTTGAATAATTAGCTGTAGCTCTTCGGGGCTAACTCGGTTGTACCAGCTTGAGCCGCTATAGCGAATGCCGAAGGTTTTTAATAGCCACCGCGTCGATTGATTTAATACCCAAATGAACGGGTTGAAGATCCGGGCGATCGCCAAACTAGGGGGACCTAAAAACCGGGCTAGCTGTTCTGGATAGAGCAGCGCTACGGCCTTGGGGCACAGCTCTCCCAGCACAATCTGTAGATAGGCAATGATTAAAAATGCTGTCAATACTGCAACGGAATGGGGCAATATGCTTTGCGCCCGCACCGATAGCGGTAGCGATCGCAGCCACGACTGCAAAACGGCTGCAACCGTACTTTCCCCAATCCAACCCAGCGCCAAACTAGACAGGGTGATCCCCAATTGAGCCGTAGACAATAGCCGCTCAATGCTGCGATGCAGGTCTTGCACCGTCTGCGCTTGCACATCTCCTGCCAGAGCCAGCTGATTAATTCGAGACTGCCGCACTGAGACAATGGAAAACTCAGCCGTGACAAAAAATGCATTGATCGCAATCAGCGAAAACACCAGCAAAATCCGCAGCAAAATGCCTGAACCCGTTAACTGAGTGGGGGTGTTGGCTACTAATCCAATTGAAAGATAGGGAATCATCCGCAGAGGTTAGATGGGGAGATGATGGTTACACACTCCGCTCCACAGCCAGAATTTGCAACGTCAACCGATTCACGCCAAGCCCCTAAGCGATCGTCCCTGGAACGCACCATGGAAAGACGGTCTGAACCGACCCGCTGGAGCTGGAAACCGACCGGATCATTGACGGCAGCAGGTGGGTTAAAGCCGCTGGGAGAGCGCGCATCTGGTGGCAGAGATCCAGGTTGGATAGGGTCGAACGGGACACTTCCGGGCAATTGCTCGCTAGGCTCAAGGTGAGCAGGCGGCAGATCGCTCGGTGGCAAGCCGTCCCTTGGGTCAGCAACCGGTAGGTTAGTGGGTTGAATGGCATTAGGTTGACCCGCAGGCGGCACTATAGCCCCTGGCGGCATCGGCTGCGCTGTACTTGACTGCACATTGCCTGGCTGTGCGGTTGCCCCATTGCCATCAATGCGGCCTTTTACTTCTTCTAAAATTTTGGCCTCGGGCACAATGATCATTTCTTGGTGCCGGGGCTGACTCTGAGCGGCTTCACTCCCAGGTGTGGTCGGACGCACATCTGGCTGCGTGATTCCTTTTAGCGCTTCTCGCCCCAATGCATACCCCCAACCAGCACTGACAATTCCCGCTCCCCCCATGAGAGCGAGCAAAATGAGAGTTAGAGCAACAGTCGGATTTACTTTCATATGCTAAGAATCTAAGGACATGGAATAATTGGGTAAGCGGCAGCATGAGTCGCCTTTTTGTCGTGATGCGGTCAAGTTGTTGAATTACAGCGGTGCGGGTTGGCAAATTTTAATCTATCAATTTCAAAAGTATAAAGCCTGCAAGCAGACCAGTCTGGAAATGCTAGGTCTAAATAGACTGTGCGATCGCCCCTGATTACCGTCCGCATTGTTGCCCTAGTCTCTCACTAAGAGATAACATGACCTGACCGCTTCTTTCCAAGATAATTGACCCAGATCACTGGCCCAGATCACTAGGCCCAGATCACTGGCTCAAAATCGCTTGCCTCACGATAGAATGTAAGCCAAACTAGTGATGACAAAACCAGGGTTGGCCGAGCGGATTAGGCAGCGAACTCATAATTCGCCCCAGGCAGGTTCGACCCCTGCACCCTGGATTCAACGAAACGCGACTGGCGAAGTATGATTGGTTTGGCATTTCTATAGTGAGCTATGACCAGTCAGCCGCCTGCTTCCGCTGCATTGTTTGCGCCCATTGCCACGCTAGAGCTAGGCATAGTCCGTCAAAATCTGCTGGATTTATTTTGCCAGGTGGCCTACAAACAGGGCGACTTTGTCTTGTCTTCGGGGCAGCGCAGCAGCTATTACATCAACGGCAAGCAGGTGACGCTGCATCCGTGGGGTGGGCTGGCTGTTGGCCGAGTGCTGCTGTCGCTTTTGCCTGCGGATGCGGTGGCCGTGGCAGGGTTAACCCTAGGAGCCGATCCGCTGGTTACCGCGACAAGTGTGGTCGGAGCCTATGAAGGGCGATCGCTAGCGGCTCTGATTATCCGTAAAGAAGCGAAAGGGCATGGCACCCAAGCGTATATTGAGGGGCCAACCCTGCCGCCCTATAGTTCGGTCGTAGTTTTAGAAGACGTGGTCACCACGGGTCAATCTGCCTTAAAAGCAGTAGAGCTATTGCGTCAAGCGGGCTACAGCATTACCCAAGTAATTTCCCTTGTCGATCGGCTTCAGGGCGGAGCAGAGTTGTACCACCAAGAGGGGCTACAGTTTCAAACTGTATTTTCAATTCCAGACCTTCAGGCTCGCTGGGCAGAGCTGCATCCTACAGGAGATAGCGCGTGCTAGCGGCAGTCCTTTACGGTCAAGAAGATTTGCGCTTAGAGCAAATTGCAGAGCCAACCCCAGACGCGGGAGAAGTCGTAATCCGGGTGGTGACAGCGACCACCTGTGGCACCGATCTTAAGGTGTGGCGTCGCGGTGGCCATGCCAAAATGCTCAAGCCGCCGACCCTATTTGGCCATGAAGCCGCAGGTCAAATTGTGGCGCTGGGCGATGGAGTAACGGGTTGGCAGGTGGGCGATCGCGTGGTGGCCAACAACTCTGCCCCCTGCATGGGCTGCTTTTTTTGCCGCAAACAAAAATATTCGCTCTGTCCCAATTTGACCTTTAACAACGGTACCTTTGCCCAGTACCAAAAAATCCCGGCACCGATTGTCCAACACAATCTGTTGCCAATTCCGGCGGGCATGCCCGATGCCTTAGCGGCGATGACCGAACCCCTAGCCTGCGTGCTGCACGGCACCAGTCGGGCCAATGTCAAACCGGGCGATCGCGTGGTGATTTTGGGCGATGGGGCGATCGGGCTGATGTTTGTAGCGGCGCTGTCGTTGGGCTATGGCGTGGGAACAACAGGGGAAGCCGCAGACTTTGAACTAGCGCCACCGGGGTCTAACCCCTCGATTGAGGTCATCATGCTGGGAGGAAGTGACTCGCGGTTGGCCGTCGCAGAAACATTGGGCGCAGCGCAAACATTTAACTATCGTCGGGTGGCCGATGTGCCAGCCTTGGTGAAGTCGCTCACCGATGGCTGGGGAGCCGATGTGGTGATTGAGGCGACGGGTGTGCCCAGTGCGTGGGAATTGGCGATCGCCTGTGCCCGACCGGGCGCGACCGTCAACTTATTTGGCGGCTGTCCGCGTGATACCACCATTACGGTAAATACGGAGCAGCTCCACTACAGCGAACTCACTCTCAAAGGGGTCTTTCACAGTACGCCGCTGCATGTGCGCCAAGCGCTGAAGCTGTTGGCCAGTGGGGCACTCCCCTTAGAGCGGCTGATCAGCGACCAGCGCCCCCTCAAAGACTTGGAACAGGCATTTTGCGATATGCGCGATCGCACCGTCATCAAAGTGGCGATCGTTCCCTAATTGCCCCATGCTCAAAGGACGCTGAGCCGTATATGGCTTTTCTCACTTCGGTGCAGTACGGGCAAGGGGATTAAGCCCCTTGTTTTGGAGCCTGTGATGTACTTCATTCATCTGAGAACTGCTACAATCACTGAGAGCAATGCGCCACTTTATCTTAAAAAAGTCGAAAAAAGGAGATTTTTCTCGAAATTTGCAAGAAAAAAATATCTCTGTAAACTTTTTATTAACGTACCTCTTTAATTCCGGTAGAAGCGCGTATTCCCTTCATAATCGAATGAAATCGTGACGAATCAGGGTGAGAGTGCAGTTGTTCAGGTTGATAGTAATTAACTAGTAATTAACTAAAATTGCAATCAATTTACGGGTAGCTGTTTTGGTAGGATACCTACTATCTATGTCATCTAGAGCAAACCATAGATAGAGATTTTGAAGATAGATGATCTGCTAATGTATTGGTTTTTCTCATCAGGTATCATCAGGTAAATTCTGCAATTTCTCATAGCGTATGAACCCATCGGTAAAACCTAGATCTGTTCCATCATGTAGGTTATAGGGTCTGGTGTTGAGTTTACGCCCCACTGCAGGCCATATCAGCTTTAATTCTTGTTGGCCGATGTCAGGACAAATGCTCGATTTTCTCCATGTAGAGAGCAAGGTTGGCGCTAGTGTAGCGGCTGCAATAGCGTACGTTTCTAAAGCACCTTGATCAATATCACTTCAGCACCAACCTGGATTTGAGCACACAGTTCTTTAGGAGGTGAGGCCATCACCTCTGGCAACGGCCTCAGAATGCAAACACCTGCTCGTCAGGGGTCCGTGGCTCTGACCTGTCCGCATTACCTGCAAGGTTCCAATACATCAGTTAACGGGTTGCTTTTAACCCCCAATTTCGTTCGTCCCAATTAATCATTAACGTGGATCAAGGCCAAAACTTATGCCAATTTCGACAGTTTCGACAACCACTTCTCCCGTCGGTGGTAATCTTCCTACCAGTACTCCAACCGTTGGGGGTATTGTCCTAGATTTGATTGGTAGTAACGGCCAGCGAGTTATAGCCTACTTAGGAGCTGCAACCCTTTACCAAGACGTGAGTCCGGCCATCCGTTCTCAAACGCCAGAAATTGTGATTGGTACCCAAGAAGGCTTAACCTCTACCCTCTTAGCTGGACTAGGTGGAGGGATTAGCCAAGCTGCCATCCGCATTACCTTATTTGATGGCGACACCAGCGGGCCTAAGATTAGTGCTAGCGAAAACCAGGATTTCAACCAAAATACATTGCTGCTCAATGATATCAATTTTGGCAATTGGAGTACTGTTGAAACCGCTACTACTGACAGTGTTGGTAATAAGATTTCTACCAATACGAGCAATATCGGCTTTTTTAACAACGAGCTAGATACTGGTTGGTTTTCAACTAATGATTCAACAATCCTGTCTGGGTTTTATACCTCTCTAGTTAATACAGGCAAGGTGGTCTATAAGCTGTTAGATTCTGTCCCTGGCGATAACTATCGCAGCTTTCAGCAGGGGTTAGATGCCAGCACTCTTGACAATAGCAGCAGTACGCCAAACGTCAAAATCGTCCCGCTCAATCCGTCTAATCCTGACACAACGATCACCATTGACTTTACCCCTGCGTTTAACCGTGATGTCATTGTTAATACCAATGATTCGGTTCAAGATCCAATTAACGATTTACAGCAAGACTTTGTGACTCAATCAGTCGCAACGTTGGCAGCGCCTCCTACAGACAATCCTGCCACTAGCGGCAAGGGCTTACCCGACAATGGCTTCTTCCCAGCCAATGCGTTTCACCCTGCTATTCAACTGGCTTACCGCGACACCGACAATGGTAATAATGCCTGGGTTGCTACGACTAATGGGCAAGGAGTTAACCTCGATATTGCCGATGCGAAGTACTCTGAAATTCATGTGGCGGCGGTAGCTACTGATGGGGCTGCTACAATGCAGGCCACGTTAATTTACACCGATGGTACCCAGGCGATCGCCACAGCAAATGTTCCCGATTGGCAGGATGAACTGACGGCACAGTCGCCATCAGCCTATTATTTAATTGACGCAACGGACACGGCGCAGCCCAACGGTACCTTTGCGCAAGCAGACGATCCGGCACTATTTGGCTTCCGCTTTACGCCAGATTCGACTCGCACCTTACAAAGCATAACGCTGACTAAAACTGGCGGGCCTGGCAAGCTAAATGTCTTTGGGGCAACGGGAGTTAGCGCTACTGACATCGTGACGAACCCAATCACAAAGACATGCGCTAATGGCACACCTTTGCCTGCGTTTTCTGGCAAACTTGCTAAACGTCTAGAAGTTTTACAGCTAGATAACACGCTGAATACCCTAACACTTGATCTGAAAAAAGGTAAAACGGCAGGACTTGGTCGCTGGGAGATACTTCAAACTAACTCGCCTAAGTTTGCGAAGGCATTTAATAGCCGAACCCACAGTTTGCGGTCAGGGTATCGAGTGTTTGGCCGCAAGGGCAATGATGTCATAGAGGTAAAGAAGCGGGAAAATATCCTGAACGGCAACGGCGGCAACGATACGATATCGGGTGGTCGGCGGCGAGATTTGCTCAATGGCGGCCCTGGTAGCGATGTGATCAATGGCAATATTGGCCGAGACATTTTTGTCGGTGGCGGTGGCAACGACACGCTAACCGGCGGATTTGGCATCGATATGTTTTCTTACAAAACAGTTGCTCAAGGGACGGACTTGATTAAGGACTTTACTCCTGAGATCGATGTGATTGACTTGCGCACCATCTTCAAAAAAGATGCCTTCAAGGTCAACGGTAAGTCATTTTATGAACGGCTGAATCAATTTGTCCGTCTGGTAGAAACGGGTGGGAGTACGCAGGTTCAAATTGACGCCGATGGTAAGGGTGCTGGAACAACCTTTAACACGCTGGCTGTGTTGGAAGGAATTTCTAGTAATCAGCTCACGTCTTGTAGTTTTGTCGTATAGGTTATCATTAGGGATCAAGGATTAAATAAACCCCAAAACTTAGTTTTTGAAAGCGCGGCTGAGCCGCGCTTTCAAAAACTAAAAACTCGGTTTTAATTAATCTACGATCCTAGGATAAGTCATGGAGTCGTGGAGGTAAGCCGTGTAGTCGCGTGATGCTAGAGAAGAGATAGGCAGTGAGCTACAAAACATAGTCATCCCCTAGGCTGATGCCTAGACTAGCTCTATCATCGAACTAACTATCCTCGGACTAACTATTCTTGGACTAACTAAAATTAGCAAGCGTACTGTTGAATCAGGTTGTGGGTACAAAACTCCCGCAGCCTGATTTATTTCTATTGCTATTGACTTAACGTCAATAGATCTCTTGATAGATTTTTTGTCTGGATACTTCTGGTATTCAGGCTTTTGGCATAAATGCTTTTTTTAGAGCATGAATCGTTTCTCAGCGGATCTCAGCGAAACCGAGGTTCATTTTCTGTTCCTTACTGACTACCGTCGCCTAGAACACATCGTCCGCAAGAATTTACCACGATGGTCTAGAGTGCCCCCAAACCTGATAGATTTACGTGAGTATCGGCATGAAAGATTGAGCACCATGAGAGTCTTAGTTATTGGCGGCGACGGATACTGTGGGTGGGCAACTGCGCTTCACCTGTCGAGTCGAGGTTACGAGGTGGGCATTCTAGACAGCCTGATCCGGCGACATTGGGATAACGAATTGTGTATTGACACGTTAACTCCCATTGCTCCGATTCAGACTCGCCTACAGCGCTGGAAAGACTTAACCGGAAAAACGATTGAACTATTTGTGGGCGACTTGTGCAACCATGCCTTTTTGGAAAAGGCGATGCTCCAGTTTAAGCCCGATTCTGTAGTCCACTTTGGCGAACAGCGGTCTGCTCCTTTCTCCATGATTGACCGAGAACACGCGGTGTTGACTCAGGTGAACAACGTGGTGGGCACGCTCAATTTGCTCTACGTCATGCACGAGCATTTTCCGGACTGCCACTTGGTGAAACTGGGGACGATGGGCGAATATGGCACGCCCAATATCGACATCGAAGAAGGCTATATCACCATTGAGCACAATGGGCGCAAAGATACGCTGCCCTATCCCAAACAGCCCGGTTCGTATTATCACCTCAGCAAAGTCCACGACTCCCACAATATTCATTTTGCCTGCCGGATTTGGGGCTTGCGTGCCACCGACCTCAACCAGGGCATTGTGTATGGGGTGCTGACGGAAGAAACGGGAATGGATGAGCTGCTGATCAACCGCCTCGACTATGACGGGGTGTTTGGTACGGCGCTGAACCGCTTCTGTATTCAGGCGGCGATCGCCCATCCGTTAACGGTCTACGGCAAAGGCGGGCAAACGCGGGGTTTCTTAGATATCCGCGATACCGTGCGCTGTGTGGAATTGGCGATCGCCACCCCGGCGGCTCCGGGCGAGTTCCGTGTTTTCAACCAGTTCACCGAGCTATTCAGCGTGGGTGATATTGCCAACATGGTACAAAAAGCGGGATCGGCACTGGGCTTAAAGGTGGATATCAACCACATCGAAAACCCTCGCATTGAAAAAGAAGAGCATTACTTCAATGCCAAAAATACCAACCTGCTCAGCCTCGGCTTACAGCCCCACCTGCTGTCCGATTCGTTGATCGACTCGTTGCTTAACTTTGCGCTGAAGTATAAAGACCGGGTTGACCAAACCGAGATTTTACCCAAGGTCAAGTGGAAAGGATAACGAGTCAGGGATAAAGGGTGTTCGCGTTAGCGTACTCGTTCCGAGAAGCAAGCTACGCGAAGCGTAGGATGAAGGATGAATAATGTTTATGCTTCATTCTTCACCTTCCTCCTTCCTCCCTTTAGTTGCTTTGTTCTGTCATCTTCATCCTGCTATCGCTTATGCGTATTGCCCTCTTTACCGAAACGTTTTTACCCAAGGTTGATGGCATCGTCACGCGCCTCAGCCATACGGTTGACCATCTGCATCGACTGGGGCACCAGGTTTTGGTGTTCTCTCCAGAAGGAGGGCTAAAGGAGTATAAAGGGGCAAAAATCAACGGTATTCCAGGGTTTCCGCTGCCGCTGTATCCCGAACTAAAGCTAGCGCTGCCCCGACCGTCAATTCGACAAGAGTTGGAGTTATTCCAGCCCGATTTAATTCATATTGTGAATCCGGCGGTGCTGGGGGTGGGAGGGCTGTACTATGCCAAGTCGTTAGGGATTCCGCTGGTGGCGTCGTACCATACGCATTTGCCTAAGTACCTAGAGCACTACGGCTTGGGTATGTTGGAAGGGCTGCTGTGGGAATTGCTGAAGGCGATGCATAACCAGGCCGTGGTGAATCTGGTGACCTCTACTGCCATGCAGGAGGCGCTGACGGAGCACGGTGTGGAGCGGGTTAAGGTGTGGCAGAAGGGCGTTGATACAGAATCATTTGACCCAGGTTTGGCGAGTGCCGAGATGCGATCGCACCTCACCCGAGGATACCCGGAGTCGCCGCTGTTGCTGTATGTGGGGCGGCTATCGGCGGAGAAAGAAATCGACCGGATTAAGCCTGTCCTGGAGGCAATTCCGGGGGCACGGCTGGCGCTGGTGGGTGATGGGCCCTACCGGGCTGATTTGGAGCGGATTTTTGCCGACACCCCGACTTTATTTGCCGGATACATGACGGGCAAAACCTTGGGGGCGGCCTTTGCCTCCGCTGATGCGTTTGTGTTCCCGTCGCGCACCGAAACGCTGGGACTGGTATTGCTGGAAGCGATGGCGGCAGGTTGCCCGGTGATTGCGGCCAATGCGGGCGGAATCCCCGATATTGTTACCGATGGCGTTAATGGCTACTTGTTTGATCCTTTCGATGAGCATGGGGCGATCGCTGCCACTCAGCGCCTGCTTGCCAACGCCAGCGAACGCGCCACCCTGCGCCACAACGCCCGCGCCGAAGCCGAACGCTGGGGCTGGGCTGCGGCCACCCAGCAGCTGCAAGGCTTTTATCAAGCGGTGCTATCGCAGCAGTCGCTGATATCAGCAGCTTAGGGCTGTAAATTAACTCGCTGATTCCATTTTTTTACCCTGCTCAACTGGGTTTGAAAATCTGTACCCTCTCCGACAGATTTTACAGAGATCCGGGGGATAATGCTCTCTGTTGTGTCAGCATGGCGCGAATATTAGCGATCGCGCTGTTCAGTTAAGGAAGCCAGAATGAAAGTCCAAGATTTAAACGGGAAAACCATCGCCTTTGCCGGATCGGGCGGGCTAGATAGCTGCACGATTACCCGCTGGCTGACCAACCAGGGCGTGAAGGTGGTCTGCTTCACTGCCGACCTAGGTCAACCCGACGAGGAAGACATGGAGGCGGTACGACAGCGGATGCTGCAAGCGGGCGCGGTGGATTTTGTGCTGCTGCCGGTGCGGGAAGCGATCGCCGAAGACGGGATCAAGGTGATTCAGTCGCAGGCGTGCTATGAAGGGCGCTACTGGAACACCACCGGGATCGCCCGGTGTTCGCTCACGAAAGCGATGATCTTGGCTATGAAACAGCGGGGGCTGAGCATTTTTAGCCATGGTGCCACCGGACGCGGCAACGATCAGGTACGCTTCCAGCTGATCACCAACATGCTAGCGCCCGACTTCGATGTCTATGCGCCTTGGCGCGACGAGAGTTTTCTGGCGCGCTTCCCAGGTCGCAGCGAAATGATCGATTTCTGCCAGGAGAGTGGCTTAGCAGTCACGGCCACCAAAGACAAGCCCTATTCCACCGACTCCAACCTGCTGGGGCTGACCCACGAATCGGGGATGCTAGAGTCGCTGACGACCCCAGCCCAGTTCGTCACCCCGATCATGGGCTGTTATCCCCAAGCTGCCCCCGACACGACCGAAGAGTTCACGATTCGGTTTGAAAAAGGTCGGCCAGTGGTCATTAATGGCGAGACGGTCGGAGCGGTGGACGCTTTCTTGAAAGCCAATGCGATCGCCGGAGTTCACGGTATCGGCATCGGCACCCATCTGGTAGAAAACCGCTTCGTCGGAATCAAATCGCGCGGCATTTACGAAAGCCCCGGTGTGGAAGTGATCGGTACCTGCTACGCCTACCTGCTACAGCTCATTCTCGATCGCCGCGCCCGTGAATTTTTTGATCAGCTGTCGCTCCTGGTGGCCAAGCAAATTTACCAGGGCTACTGGTTTGATGTCGCCACCCAAATGGCACTTCAGGCAATCGAGCGCACCGCAGAGCTGGCCACGGGCACCATTAAAGTATCGCTCTACAAGGGCAACATTCTATTTGTAGCCGCCACCGACGTGCCCCATATCCTCTATTCTGAAGAAAATGCTTCGATGGAAGGGGTGGGCGACTACAACCACGCCGACTCGGAAGGGCTATTGCGGGTGTTTGGCGTCAGTGCCCGAGTGCTAGCCACCAGCGGCCAAGTCAAGCTGTAGCTCGTTTGTTCATTGAAATCGCTCCACCGCTACCCCTTCGTGGTGCAGTAGCCAGCGTTTGCGCTCTAGCCCGCCAGCGTAGCCAGTGAGCCGCTGGTTGGCACCCACCACGCGATGACAGGGCAGGGCGATCGCCACTGGGTTTTGGGAATTTGCCATGCCCACCGCCCGCACTGCTTTGGAGTTGCCTAAACGGGCGGCCAAGTCGCCGTAGGTGGTCACCGTGCCCGCTGGAATTGAGCGCAGCGCTAGCCAGACCTGCTGCTGAAATGGGGTGCCGCCAGTGACCACGGGAATGGCGTCGAGGCTGTGCAAGTCGCCTGCTAAGTAAGACCGGAGGCGATCGCTAAACCCGCTGGGGTTAGAGGTTTCTACCAGCCGTACCGCAGAATAACGTTTGTGCAGGAGCGTCAGCATCCGCGACTCGTAGTCGGCAAAATCTAGCGCACACAGCGCTTCGCCGTCTGCCACTAACAAAAGCTGCCCTAGTTCAAAATCAACCCGGTCAATTGCTAGATCGGTCATCTCAGTTTGTCCTGCTTAGTTCAGAGCCAAACTTATCTTCCAGTCTGTGGCTCCAGTCGAGTAAACGGCCACTCCAATCAGCAGCCCTAGTACCAATCCCAGCCAGTCCGCCCAATACAGGAATAGATCGAGGATAAACGTGCCATAGAGCCGTTTTTTGCTGAGGCTGCGGCCTTCACGCACCACGCGAGCCATGTCAAACTCAACCTCTAGCCCTAGCTGTTCGGCATAGGTACTGAGGGCGCGCACACGTTTGCCTGTCAGCGGATGGGTAGACGTTAGTTCCATCCACCCCGCCCACGGGTTGAACATATCCCACAGAAACACCCGACCAACGTTGGCGGGTGCCGACGCAACCCGGTAGGCGGTACCCGTAACGGCAGCGGTGCGGGGATCGGCAATCCCCAGGGAACGGGTGCCCTGCAACATCTTGCTGGGTGCGGGGTTGCGGCTGCCTTCTTCGACAATGCCGTAGGCAATTTTGACCAGAGCGCGCGACAGGCCATTTGGGTTGCCTGTCATTTCAGCAGCAAAGTGGTCGGCGTAATATTCGCGGGTGCGCGACAGGTACAGCGTCAGGTATTCACCCAACACATAGAATACGTAAGCGGCGATCGCCATACTTTTGCCACCGCCCTTAAACCGCCGCATCAGGTCGCTGTCTCCCAACATATCGGTGACTTCATCGATGTAGACGTATAGCAGGTAGGTAATTTGCACTAGCATGGCCGCCAGCGTCATCACCGCAAAATCCCAGTGGACAATGTGCCCCAGTTCGTGGGCATAGACCGTTGCGATCTCATCGTCGTCTAGGTAGGTGAACAACCCCTGGCTCACCACTAAGCGAGCGCTGTTGGGCAGTGAGCCGTAGGTAAAGGCCGTCGGGTTTTGGTCGTCAATGATCCCCAGGCGCGGCGTGGCCAGTTTTTTCTCTTGGCAAACGCGACGGATCACCCGTGCCGCTTCGGGACTATGCCGCTCCACATCCGAGATCAGCACCCACCGCGTGCCATACAGCCAGCTCTGGATCAAGTCCATAATCAGCGGAGCCAGGAAGAAGGCAATCAGGTTGAAGGCAATCGTGATGGCGATCGCCACCTTGAGCCAGAACTCCAGATTGGTACTGTCATACATCCACAAAATTGCCATAGAGAGCGCCAAAATCATCCCTGATAGCAGCGTCAGGGTAGCACCAGAGGCTAGTGCCAGATTGGCAGCCACCCCTTTCATCACTAGGGCAACTCCGGCTTTGGCCGCACGACCGGCTTTGGGCAGCAGGGGACGAGAGTCAGGCGATGGGGAGTCAGGTGAGGAGAAGGAGGATCGGGATGAAGAGGGCGATGAGATCGGGGAGGACGGGGAGGCGATCGCAGAAGCGGGTTTCGGATCGGGCAGAGGCTCGTCGGGAGCCAGGTTTTGCAAAAATTGCTTCGCCCAAATCTGCGCGAAGGGTTTTTCGTGGGTCACAAGTTCTCGGCAAAGGGCGATCGCCGCTGCTTTTTGATCGTTACCGCTGTACGCTTTGACCAGCCACATCTGAGCCTGGGCATAGTCTTTGTGCTGCGGACCGCTTTGCTGTATGTAGGTTTCGAGGTGCTCGACGGCTTCAGTAAATTTGCCAATTTTGAGCGCTTTATTGCCTTGCTTCAGCAGATGAGCCGCTTCGGTATCGTTCAGGGAAGCAGATGGAGCGGCAGGGGACGCGTC
>Ga0163154_10005982_pt1 | contig 15128 bp, 13 predicted proteins | sample OliLakLV19MP9P1_FD_148649 | JGI IMG/M metagenome (GOLD analysis project Ga0163154, IMG submission 148649) | Freshwater microbial mat bacterial communities from Lake Vanda, McMurdo Dry Valleys, Antarctica - Oligotrophic Lake LV.19.MP9.P1 | ecosystem: Environmental > Aquatic > Freshwater > Lake >... | reverse complement strand
GTTTTTGTGTCGAGGTAGTGGGCGATCGATTTTTGTTCTTGCAGCGAAGGTAGAACAGTTTCAATCTGAAAGAAATCTTTTGCATATAGACGAAGGCGAGATGACACAATCCCTTTGGAATTGGGAGCATGTCATCCTTTTAGAGAGAATAGTCCATTGAGGTAGGCAGCCCGGTGAGCCAGGACTTGTGGCACATTTTCCGCCTTCCACTGGGCACCAGATATTTGCACTCGACGGTCAATTTGCTTAATCGCGGATTCAACCGCCCCCGAGCCAATGGAACAGATGCCCTCCGCCTGGTAATACCCATAGTTGATGATGCGGTGGCGATGGTTTTCGAGATACCTGCAAAAGTTATACGCCTGTTTCCGTTTCATATCGACGAATAGGGCGATGGTTTCATCGACCTGTCCTGCCCACAAATAAGCTTCAGCTTGGCGCAGGCGTTTGAGTGAGCCCCCGACTTTTTGCAGATTTTCCCTCAGGTGATACCAGTCGAGGATTTCCCGCCGTTGCTCGGCGGTAGAAATTGCCGCAATAATGTTCCAAACGCCGTCATGACCATCGCCCAGACAGGTAATGGGGGTGCTTAAAGGCTGGTTGTTAATCCAATCAATCAGCGACTGATTATGATGGAGATTGGCGACGATACCTGCGTCGGTGGCAATGGCTTTGTAGTCCCGCCAGATGCAGATTTCTCCCAGCGGAGTGCGTAATCGCACCTTGCCTCCATCCACACAGGCTTCTGCTATCGGTTGCTCGGCGAGCGGGTTGGGAAAATTGCTAGTTTGAACCAACCGTTGTTGAGTGTTGTCACTCACCGTCATCCCCGTCAGCATGGCCAAATCCGATTCAGCATTGGCATAGCTGACATTAGCGCTGATGCGTAAACAGCATAATTCTAAGTAGGGACTGATTTGCTTACCGACTTCTACCCCTAGGGCTTGACCTTGCTTCTGACTCAAGGGTAGGTTGCCTAAAATACTTTTTACGGTGCGGACGTATCCGGCATTTGTGCCTGTAATTTCTGTGATAAAAAAACCCCTAATTGCGGACTCACATGGCTCTGGAGTTGAGCGCGAATGCCTGCCTCAATCTTCCCTAGGTTCGTCATCTGACTTTTATCCGCATCGGCATACAAGATCTTTGCAATCGCCTGAACGTGCTGGTCGAGTGCAATTTTTTCTTCCGGGGTCATGGGTCGATACTCCGCGCGCAATGGCAACCTCATCATCATACTGGTCTTGTTTTTCTCCTGAAAAGGGTGACATGCTCCCGATGTGATTTTACTCAGTGTTGGGTATGCCCGTGATTCTCAAGGTAAACTTTCTCTCAACTTTGGTCCACTCAACAAGGAAGGTGGAGAACGGCGACTTAATGTCGCTATCACACGAGCAAAGAATAAAATTACTCTGGTTTCTTCTATCCTTGCGGGTGATATTGATTTAACACGTACCCAAAGCGAAGGCGTAAGATTACTGCGTGATTATCTGGAGTATGCAGCGAGTGGTGGTGAACGTTTGCAAGGCAACTCTTATACAGATGTTCTTCACTTTGATTCGCCATTTGAAGAAGATGTATATCACACTATAAACCAACATTCCTCACTGCAAGAATATTTAATCCGTACTCAAGTTGGATGCTCGGGCTATCGAATTGATTTAGCAATCGCCCATAACAATTGCCCAGGAGAATTTTTATTAGGGATTGAGTGCGACGGTGCATCCTATCATAGTTCGCCTACTGCAAGAGATCGAGATCGTCTCAGACAACAAGTTCTTGAAAGACTAGGTTGGCGCATTCATCGGATTTGGTCAACAGAGTGGTTTCGTAATAAGCCGCAGCAAGTTCGTTTATTGATAGAAAGGATCAATAAACTTTAGTAAGTATGTAGCTGATTTTATCGTACATAGCCACACTAATCATGCCGTATAACAATCGTGTTACAGCGGACGGAAGGCAAATATTGGTTCTGAGTTTGAGTTTGTTTGCCGCCACTGACCACAACCGTTATGGGCAGCTTCATAAAGAATTGGTATAACTAGCCAAACCGAGAAGGACTGGTTTATGGACCGTTCACAAACGCTTTTCTATCGGTACAATCGAATTTTGTAAATTGTCTTACCGAACCTGCGGAGTCTCCAGCTATTAACTCTCCTATTACTCCACCTCAACCCATTCAGGCTGACTGGCTCAGTCGCTGTTCTACGGCTGTTGCCCCAGAGTTGCTCGGCTGTACATTGGTGCGCTGCTTCCCCGATGGCCGAGTGGTGCGCGGGCTAATTGTCGAAACCGAAGCCTACACCGCCGATGATCCGGCCTGCCATGCCTATCGTCGTCGCAGCCTCCGCAATGCGGTCATGTTTGGCTCAGCCGGGTGGGCGTATGTATATCTGATTTATGGGATGTATCACTGCCTGAATGTGGTCACAGATCTAGATGGGGTGGCGAGTGCTGTACTGATTCGCGCCCTGACGCTTGACCCCATTCCCCCCTGGGTAGAGCTGGGTAAGGGCAAACCTGAACGGGTGGCGGCGGGACCTGGAAAACTCTGTCGGGCACTGCAAATTAACCTCAGTTTGAGCGAAACCCGGTTTGCTCCGGGTCAGCCGCTTTGCTTAGAGCATCGCTCCTCGGAGGTTCAGCACCAGTTTGAGCAGGCTGAGCGATTTGAGCCGCAGCATGGCCTTGAGGCCACAACTCCTGGGGCAACACCTGCAACAAACAGCCTCATCGTTCAAACTACGCGCATTGGGATTACCCAAGGGGTTGAGCTGCCCTGGCGCTGGTATATCGGGGGGTGTAAGGCGGTATCGAAGCGTTAGGTGACACCTGGCAGACGGCAAGACTACCGGGCGACCGTGACGGAAAACCGCAGTTCAAAGGGTGTAAACGCGCCAGAGGTGACGGGACGACCGCGCAGCACCAGTTCGTACGCCCCCGCTTGCGGGAAGGTGAGCGTGGTGCCCGCAATGCCCTGACGACCTTCGATGGCGATCGCTCTCAAACTTGGCTGCTGAAGCGGGGTGGCATTTCGACTGCGGGGTTGGGAGTATACCAAAAGCTGGCAGTTGCAGGAGGAGAGTGGCACCGTTTGCCCACCCCGGCGGGTGAGGGCAATCCAGACCTGGCTGGCAGTGCCTGCACGCGGGGTATCGTTGGGTTCAATGTGGAGGGTGCCGCCGACTTCACCCGAGACATGGACTTGATGGGCTAGGGCAGGGGTAGCCAGTAAGGACAGACCTAGCAGCCAACCAAAAGACCTACGGACGGGTAGATTTGGAATGAACGGGTGAAACATAAAACTTTTCTAGTGAGAACAACATCCAAAACCAGCGGCAGCGCAGCAGCAGCACACCCAGAACGCTTAACCCTAAAATTACCGTCGAAACTTGCTGCCACCTGCTAGGCTGCATGGTTCCCAGGTAGTGAGACCCGATGAACATGGCGTGTCCACTACTCAATAGCAGGGCCGGAATCGTCAGCAGGTGTAGCGATCGCCAGCGATCGCCCAATCGTGTTTGAGCCTGGTCGAAACTGGTGAGTGCCACAGGCAGCAACAGCAACAGCGCGATCGCCCCTGCCAAAATGCTCCACTGATGCTGAGGCAACATGAACCAAATTGCGTCTAGCTGCCAGCCCCAAGAGTGTTCTACCATATGCAGCGTATGGGCTACAGCTAGGACAAAACTGCTAACCCCGATCACCCGACGATAGCGCAACAGAGCCGCCCAGACCGGGCTGATGGGACGAGCCACGAGTGCCAAGATCATCCCCGCCAGCGCGGCGTGCCCGGTGTAATCGGTCATTGTGTCGCCTGTGCGCAGCAGCGTTAGCACCCCGATCGCCAGCGTCACCCAGCCACCCAGGCGATAGAGCTGGCTGCGGTGGTCGCTGGTTAACCGCGCCGTGCCCACCCCAATGCCCAACATAGTCGGCAATGTTCCTAGCCCAAAGGCCAGCATGGTAGCGGCTCCATGCCACAAATTGCCTGTTTCTGCCGCTTTAATTTGGGCGGCGTAGAGAAAACCACACGGAATCAAACCCCAGACCAAACCCAGCAATAGCGGCGTGAACAGGTGCGATCGCCCCGCCAATTTCAGCATGGCGCGACCCAACCGCTCATGCAGCGGCTGCTGAGCTAGGGGATGCAGCAGCGGCAGGCGCGGCAACAGCCCCGGAGCCACCTGCATTAGCCCGATCCAAATCAGCAGCAGCCCCATCACCACAGCAATGGCGCGCCGCAAGCCGCTGCCAACACCCGCCATTTGGCCGCTGGCAATTAACACCGACCCAACCGCCCCCAGAGCCGCCCCAATTAGGGCGTAGCTCAGGACTCGCCCTACATTGAGGCTGCAATGAAACATAAACTGCTGCCAATGAGACTTGGGTTGCTCATCTAAGCGGGAGAGCGAAAACGCCGCCGTCAGCGGCCCACACATGCCCACACAGTGCCCAAAGCTCCCCAGAAACCCCAGGGTCATGACTAGCAGCAGATCAACCATGGGTGTTTAATACGGCAGGCTCAAACCCAATCGTGACATAAAGGGCTTCGATATTCACACCATAATCAGCCGCCAGCTGAATCACACTGCGGGTTAGGTAACCGGAAAAGGGTTTTTCTTGCATACATTAGCTAACAATCTTTGCACCAACATTGACTCACTCTACCAGTCCGCTCCAACTAGTAGTCTGAGGCGTAAATCTGCCTACCGTTCGTAGTGCAGGCTTCCAGCCTGCGCGGGCAAGATGCCCACACTACGGTAGCTAAACTTGCGCCGTCTTCTACTAGGCTACTGTAACGCGATCGCTTTTACTCGTTGTGTGGAACTGCATTGAGTTAGTTTGTCTTCAAATAACAATCTAGTTTGTCAATACACTCCGGCAAAGTCTTCCAACCTAACCCAATCCAAAAATTTTTGTTCCCGTAGTCAAAACACGTACTTGGCAAAAGTAGAACTCCTTGCTGATTGATTAAATCAAGGCAAAACTCTTCTACATCTACTGCTTGCTTGAGGCTTGGAAATGCCGTCGATCCTCCCTTTGGTGCTGTCCAATTAAAGAGATTGGTATGATTCGAGAAGAAGCGATTGCACACTTCTATATTCGCTGCAATGATTGCTCGATTGCGTTGAACAATTTTATCTCGCTTGCGAAGTGCCAATGTTGCCAAGAATTCACTGGGCGCACTATTGCAGATCGAGGTAAAATCCTTGAACGCTGCCATCGCTTGATGTACTTCTTGATTGTGAGTTGCAATCCAACCGATCCGTAGACCAGCTAGGCCATAAGTCTTTGACATTACCCCTAAAGAAATTGCATTCTCATATAGGTCGCAATCCACTGGCAACGTATCTTGATCTCGATATTCCAGCAGTCGGTAGACTTCGTCAGAGAACAAAAGAAGATTATGTTGTCTACAGATAGCAACTAATTCCTCTAGCTTGGCTCGGCTCATCACATAGCCAGTTGGATTATGAGGACAATTAATTGCGATCGCCTTTGTATTGGGTTGAATTGCCCCTCGGAGCCAATCTAAATCTAACTCCCAGTTATCAGCTTCACGACTCATCCACCAATCGACTTCACAACCAATAGATTGAGCAATTGAGCTATGAGACTGATAGCAAGGGAAATGGACAATCAGGTGATCTTCAGGTTGCAGCGCAATGTTCATGAAAATGAATATTGCTTCTTCTGCACCTGCATGAATTAAGATATCTTCGCTCCCGATTGTTTGATAAATTTGTGCGACTACCTGCCGTAGTTCAGGGCTGCCTTTCGTTTCTGTATAGCCCAACCAAGTTTGATGAAATATTCTGTGCTGCATCTGACTCTAGATTTAGCAATTCTTCGATTGTCATTGCTTCACAATCAGAAGAAGAAAGTAGACAGGGTGCTGTGAATTCGTATTTAGCGAAGAATCGTTCAAGTTCAAATGCAGGCAATTTCATAACAATTCAAGCTACTCAGCAACCTAGACCAATTTCACTCTGAATACTAACAGAGAAATGGCTTGAAAGACCTTGCTGTAACGCCTAACGTCCCCGTTCAGCCGACGCGGACAGTTTTGCAACTCAATGATAACTTATATTCGTTCCGCTGCAACGGACTTGCTAGGCGTTGCTGACTGTTGCTGAAGTAGACGATTCATGTCCTCAAAAGATATGGATTGATTAGACATCTCCACAAGTAACTGGGATGCTAGGATCACAAACCTATCAGATTTAGATAACTTAATTCTACCGGATTCAAACACTTTTTCCAGCTTCTCAGCTCTTGTTCTTGATGCAATGATGTCTCCATAAGAGTTTGAGGTTTCTTCACTTTTACGACATACTAGAATCGCATCAAGACTAATAGGCTCTGCTACAGAGGTCTTTGGACTTGCTACTTTTAGCTCCGCATAAACTGGATGTGCCGCCACTATTTTAAATCCTGAAGCACGAACGGCCTCGGAAATTGCAGCCCATCCCTCAGAACGTGAATGGTGAAAACTAAAGATGAGTAGTCCATCATGCCTTAAAGTTCTATAGCACTCAGCAAACACTCGACTTAGCTGTTGTGCAAAGAGGCGTGGATCATTATGTTGGACTTCACCGAAATGCGAGGAGTCATCGCATCTAAAAAATGAGTACCGCTCTTTTAGAACGGGTGAGAGCCAAGCGAAGAAGAAGTCACTCAATTCACTGTAATGGATAAAATCAAAATAGGGTGGATCAGTGATGATAACATCGACCACTTCATTAGGAATCGGAAGATTATCGCTACTTCCGTTAAGGATAAGTGCTGACTGATCTTTCTGAGAAAATGCTTCCCATGATTCGACTAAAGAGACATTGATTGCTTCGCTGGCTGTAATCCTATTACTACCAAGGCTATTTCCGAATAGATCTGTTTCTATAGAGATTTCAAAAGGATCATTGAGATAACGTTTTGCCGGAATCAATCGAGATTCAAAAAGTGTTGCAAAGGTTCCGCTGCTTTTATCTGTTCCCCAAACAGAATTTTCAAGAGGTGTACGCTCTGGTTTCAAAATATGGTGCGAAAACATATGTCTTACAGCGCCCGTTCCTTCACCCTTGAAACTACAAAATAGGTTGTTGAATTCTAAAGTACTCGAAAACAAACAGATAAGTTGTTCTTGAATCGCTTTGTTCTCAATATTGAGAATTGCACGCAGAAGCAAGCCAAGACACAAAAGCTGACGAGCATTGAAGAAATCTCGCCATTGAAAATAATTGTATCCTCTAGCTTGATCGGTATTGTGACCGGAACGGACAGGCATTGTTGGAATGGGTAGGTCTTCTAAAGCTAACTGTTTAATTGCATCACGATAAAGTGCTAAGTCTTCATCTTTCACTGGTAGATATACCTTTTCACCATTGGAACGTAAGGTGAGCATTGCATACATGCGATGTTCTGGTGGATTATTCTGCGCCTGAATCAGGTCTTTGATCTTATGGCGCTCGCCTGATCTCGATTTTACATACTGTCCTTTGGCATTACCCTCTTGAGGATTAAACTCAGTTTGGCAGTGAGGGCATGAAATATGAGTTGCGTCAAAACGATCTTCAATGATGTTCCAACAGTTAGGACAGATGATTTGGGCCTTTGGTTTCTTTTTCGGATAGGCATTCTTAGCAAAGACATAATTTGAGAACAAAGGGATGGATTCACCTTTTGGCGTAGTAGCAATTTTCACCCAGAAATAATACAAAACAGGGATACATTCATCTGTTTCTGGATCACGAGTCTGGTAATAATGTTGGATTTCCTTTGCGACATCCTGCTCTAGTTGAGCGAAAGTTGACCTTAGCTCACACTCGTTGACGCTCGTCAAAGCTTGTCGAACCAAAAAAGTGCTGACTGGGTTAATATCGCAACCGATCACTTTGCAACCCAGTTTCAGTGATTCACCGAGCGTAGTACCACTACCCATGAATGGGTCAAAAACAACTTTTCCCCGAAAATCTTGTTGTATGTAGAAATCTCTCCACGTATGGAATTTTTCTGGAGCAAGAGCAGCTAGCGTAATTGCCCGAAAAACTGACCCTAGCCGCTTCGCCCACCATTTATGAATGTGGTAGATCGGACGATTAATCTCTTTTCGCCAGCTTTCTTTCTCTGCAAGTTGGCTTACTTCGAGAACTGGAAAGTCAGATTCAATTGCTTTTTTATCAATAGTTTTCGATTTTCGTCGTTCAACTGCCTTCATTCTTCGTCCTCGCCCTGATCACTTAATCCGACAGGGGCGATCAATATGGATACAGACTTTGTTGTCTGACCAGTCAACCGATAGGCTTTAAAGCAATGAGCAGTGCCAGCCGTTGGGTTAGGCACTTTGTCAGCGCTAAGCTCATTAGTACGCAAGTCAAACTTATAGCCAACAACAAGCTCACTTGTTTCAACTCGAACCAATTGACCTACTTCCTGAAAACGCCCATCGATTTCCGTGTGTTCGGGCAGAATTAAGGTCATCAGTCCTGTTGTGCCTTCTGTTAGTGCAAAGGGAGTCGGAGCAACATACATTTTTCGATCTCGAATCATGATGTCGCCGTAGCTTCCAAATCCTTTCACGCTTTTGTTCTTATGCACATACTCACGATCTGCATTGAGAAAGTCACCATGACAGATCACCAAGTCGATGACTGGATAACAGCGACGGCCTCCAATTTGAGTAGAATACTGCGAGAGATCGGCAGGATAGCGACCAAACACATAAAAAACTTGTCTGCCATTATGGAACCCCGAGGGAACTTGGCTGTTGCAGTCATAATCTCGTTCACGCCCCGGCCACGCTAAACCTTTGACTTCAAAACCATCAGCAGAATTTACCATCCGAAAATCAGGGTAGGTATTTCGGCCTGATGCTTCAAAAAATAAATTCAGCGACCCCAGTCGCTTTTGAAACCAGTTCTGAAAATGAAACTCTTTATCCTTTGCACTGACTGACTCAATTAGCTCTCCCTGTTGGATGGCTTCAACGCATTTTTGAAAAACATCAAGTGCTACGGATATACTCATTATTCAAACTGGCTCAAGTACTGGTTTATCAAAAGCCTGAGCAGATTTTACCTATTAATTTTACCTATTAATTTTACTCTAATTCCAGGAACCTAACGCTTAAGAGAAATTTACGGATGTACGCCTAACAATTTATTAGGCTGACAGGTTCGGACTAACTACCCTCATTTGAGCTTTTTATCCAGATTTGGTCGAGCTTAAAAGTCGATTTTGGTAATTGAACCGAATCGTTCTTGGATAATAGCCCTTTTTTAGCAATAGCCACGCCAATTTCAGAATATTTTCATAATTCTTTGCAGAGAAGGTGAGGTAGCATTTGTTACAAAGATTGTCGGCAATCCTATCCGGGTGTCTTCTCAACCCAAGCTCTTTGACCAAATTCGTGATGTCATGTGCCGCAGGTATTCAAACACCAGTGGGTTGCCACACCTTGCGCCACAGTTTTGCCACTCACCTGCCCAAAAACGGCTATGACATCCGCACCATCCAAGAACTGTTGGGTCATAAAGGTGGGAAAACGACGATGATCTACACCCATGTCTTTAATCGAGGTGGCCAAGGCGATCGCACTCTACTGACATACCCAACCAAATTGCAACGCTGGCTCACAATCTGCCAACATCACGGATTGACAAGGACACAAGTATGCCCGTATTCTTGCTAACTAAGGTTGTGTAACGACTCCGCAGTCGAGCAGCCCGTTTCGCTCCAAAAAACTAGCACCGCCCAATGCTGCCACAAACAACATTGAGCGGCTAACCCCCAACTGTAAACAGGCAGTATGGAGGCTAACACGAGATTTTAGCATTCTCGATAGCCACCCTATTTTCCTATGGAAACGGGGTGGCTAGATTTTTGGGGTTTACTCTTAACCCAATGCAGGAGAACCCCGATGATTGAGATGTTTGACGCGCCCGTTGCCCGCAGTTTTTTGACGGCTAGTGAGAATGAAAATGAGGGTGAAATTCGTCCTTCGCCGCTAATTTTGCCGCTTTACTTCCACCCCTTGGCACCCGGCCAAGAGCAAATGCGAATTTTGCTGATTAGCAGCCCCACTTGGGTCATCGAAACCACCCACGACCTGCACGCACGCGGGTTTGCCGACACCAACGATTGGAGTAGCCTGGTGCCCGGTGCCAATCCGGGTGAAGTGGTGAGCATTTTGACGCGACGCAGACAGCGACCCTAGGCCGCTGCAATTGGGGGCGGGGGCTTTCCTGCGGCAGCGTGCGATCAGCCACCGCCCATTCCTCCTGCTTGCGTCACCGATCCGCCGCTCAGTCCCAAATTAGGAGATCCCTTAATTTGGGACTGAGCCAGAGCGAAAAAAATATACTGAGTCTCAAACTATACTGAGTCTCAACATTCAACAGGATTGTATAAAGTCTCGGATAAGTTGCAGACACGACCGATGCTCTCTAGAGCCAGAGTAGTGAGGATCGAGAAAAGCGCAGGTGTCCTTGACGCTTTGGCTATCTTGCATAGAATTTACCATGTCGTCGTCATCACAAACTTTAGTCTCAGACACCCGTTTTGCTCGACTGGCTCGGGGAACGAATGCCGCTAACTGGTTTTGGTTGCCCTCTAAGGAACCCCAACCCTATAAGCCGCAAGACTTTGCCATCATGAAAAGTCTGGGGCTAACGTTTGTGCGACTGCCCATTGACTTCGCTACCATTTATGACGCAAAGTCACCTAGCTTGATCAATACAAAAGCGTTAGCCAAGATAGATGCGGCGATCGCCCAAATCCAGTCTTACGGGCTAGCCGTCGTCGTCGATTTGCATAGCACCCCCGGCTTCTTAGACGATAATGACTACTCGGGTGCGTTAGAAAACCCAGCATTTCGGCAGATCTTCATCAGCTTTTGGCAATCGTTTGCGGCGCATTTGGGGCGGACGACCAATCCTGAGCTGACGTTTTTGCAGCCGATGAACGAGCCAGTATTTCAATCTAACCCCGATGCCTGGGCACCGATTCAAACCCAACTGCTGCAAACCATCCGAGCCAGCGCTCCCAACCACACGTTAATTGCCGTCAGCGCCCTCTGGCAAAACATCGACACGCTGGTAAAGCTACAGCCCTTAGCCGACCGCAACGTAGTCTACGATTTTCACTTTTATGAACCCTTTGTGTTTACCCATCAAGGGGCAGAGTGGATTGATGGGTATGTCCAAACTCTGAAGCAGGTGCCCTATCCGTCTACACCCCAAAATATCCAGCCGCTATTGCAGCAGGTCTCTGGCAATCCGACTGCGATCGCCGACTTAACCAACTACGGGGCACAGCAGTGGAATCGCAATAAAGTGCGCCAATCAATTGCCCGAGCTGCCAAGTGGGCTAGCGACAATGGCGTGCGGCTGCTGAGCAGTGAATTTGGGGTCTATGGCAAAACGGCTCCGGCGGGCGATCGCGTCCAGTGGATGGCCGATGTCCGCTCGGTGTTTGAAGAATTTAAGATTGGCTGGGCATCGTGGGGCTATAAAGGTGATTTTGGCTATGTGGATTGGAAAAAAAATGTTCCAACCCTAGATGCAGCGATGCTTCAGGCGTTAGGACTCAACACAACTCTGCAATTTAACGGCACGGAAAAGCGAGATACGCTAACGGGTACGTCTCTGGCCGATGGTTTAAATGGGCTGGGTGGCAACGATTTGCTGTCGAGCTATCAGGGCAATGATCTGTTGCGGGGCGGTAACGGTCGAGATCGGCTGCTGGGAGGGGATGGCAATGATCTGCTGCGGGGCGATAAAGGAGTAGATCTGCTGATTGGGGGCAAGGGCGCAGATATTTTCGTCTTAGAGCGCCGCCAAGGACTCGACCGGGTTCAAGATTTTGTCAATGGCGTAGACCGCTTGGAATTGTTGCCCGGTCTGACGTTCAAAGCGCTGACGATTCGGCAGGTTGGCCAAAACACCCAGATCGGCGTCGGCAATGAGGCGATCGCCTTCTTGCTCAATACCAACGCCAAAACCATTAACGCTGCCGACTTTAGCGCGATCTAGGTAGGCAGTGAACGCGATCGCCGCTATTGAGGTACCAGGCAAGCCGCTGTTGTCATGTTACGCAGGTCGGTCAGTTTGCGACGCGCCTGTCCGCCATCTATCAGTTCGGCGGCGGTGGCGATCGCTGCCGCTAGCGTCTTTGCCGCCCCACAGCGCCACAAATAAAACCCAGCATTCCACAGAATCGATTGACGCAATTCACCGAGCTGTCCTTGTAATACGGCTTGCATGGCGGCGATCGCCCCGGCGGTACTCTCTAGCGGCACATTTTTACTGGCAAAGCCATAGTCATGGGCATGCAGGTGCAGCCGCTCTAGCTCCGCAGCGGGAGGATTGCCCAGGCCAATAATCGCGGTGCGCTCGCGGGGCAGATCGCAGCTGCCCTCTAACCCCTTGACGGTTGTAAACGGATACACCTGGCCGCGCAGGGCGATCGCCTCCTGGAGCCGACTTTCGGTGGGAGGATGGACGAAGCCAATCACTACATGAGCCTGCCCCCCGTAGGGACACCAGACTAGCTCTACGGTTGCAAACGGCGGGCGCTTGCCAATCTGTTCGCGGTAGGGCACTAATGCCTGCGCCAGCGGAAAATGGGTAGGTAGGTAGACCAGTCCTAGCCCGGTCGCCTGTAAGACATGATGCACCTGAGAGAGCGACAGCGTCGTCCAATTGACCCCCAAACCCTGCCAAAAATCGACCAGCGGTGTGCCCTCTTTGGTCGGCATGATGCCGCCACCGTGCTGCAAGACAGGGTAGCCCGCCGCCGCCAGGATTAGCGCCGTCACAATGCTGAGGGGCAGCGTGCGATCGCGGCCATCGTAGGGGGCACCGAAGACAAACACCGCCGGGTCGGAGGCGATCGCGGGCAGCTTAGGGCCGAGGTCGTCATACGCGTCTAACATGCCAGCTACCTCAGCGGCAGTCGGGCGCTTAATTCGATGGGCGATCATAAATGCGCCAATTTGAGCCGGGGTTGCGTCTTGCAGCAGCATCATGCGAGTCGCATCGGCAGCCTCATCTCGAGTTAAGTCTTTTCCGGTATGGGTGCCGCTGCCCACTTTACGCAGCAAGGTTCTAAACGCGTGGCTCATGCAACAGATGCCTCATTTAATGCCGGGAACCCAGTTGATTGCTCAAATCAAGAGTGCTCAAATCAGAGATCGATTGCCGATTGCGATACTGAGATAAACCACGTCCATGTTGAAACCCAGAGTTTTCCCTCACCCTAAATCCCTCTCCCCAAGGAGAGGGACTTTGAAAGCTTTTCCGGCTCCCCTCGCCCTTTGGGAGAGGGGCTGGGGGTGAGGGCTAAAACTACAGTTCTCAACGTGGACTTGGTTTAACTGCGAAATAACCAAGTCATAAAAATGCCGAATCGGCGGGATTTGCAGGCGATCGCTAGTCGTCACCATCACTACTTGTCGGGTTAGGGGTGGGTCACTGACGGGGTTAGCATAACCTGGATCGATCTGACGAATCGCCAGGGTGGGGTCGCTATAGGCTTCTAGTAGCGCCGATTCGGGCAGCAGCGCCAGCATTGTGCCTTGCCGAATCACCCCCCGAAAGGCATCAGGCGTATTCAGCTCTAGAGCTGCATGCAGCGGCGTCCCTCGGCGGGCAAATTGCTCTTGCACAATCCGCTGCATGCCATAGCCATCTTTAAATACTACCTGCGGAAATTTAGCCAGTTCTGGCCATGGTACAGCGTCGTAGCAGGTTAATGGGTGATCTGCTGCCATCAGCACTTTGATCGGTTCATCGTACAGCGCCTGCACAATCGTTTCGGGGCTAGCGACCAAAAACCGATTATTCATCACGATCGCCAGATCTACCAACCCATCCTTCAACACCTTGAGGGCGCGATCGCTGCCCAGCGCCGTCACCCGCAGCTGCACCTGCGGATAATCGCGACAAAACTGCTGCAACATCGGCGGCAGATGGTAGGCACAAACCGAATGAATCGCCGCTACGCACAGTTCTGGCTGCTTGCCGGCCTTCAATTCTGCCAGTTCTTGAGCGGCGGTATGCCATTCTTGCCAAATCTTGCGGGCGCGGGGCAAGAGGCGATCGCCCGCTACCGTTAGTTTCACCTGAGCATTGCGATGAAACAGCGAAATCCCCAAATCGCTCTCTAGCCCCTGCACCTGCCGACTAACCGTAGATTGCGTCACCCCACACCGCACGGCGGCCTGTTGAAAACTGCTCGTTTCCGCCACTGCTAAAAATGCTTGCAATTGTTCCAGGCGCATACGGGGTGTGTTCGAGATAACATTCCTGAAACCGCTATGACCATAGCGGATCTAGCGGCTGGGTTCGGTAGAACCTGATACCGCATGGCGATCGCCGTCTAGAAATCTCGGGAGTGCTTGCACCAGAAAGCATTGGCTGGGGCGTCGTTCGCGTCTTCCTCCCTAAAAACGGTAGAATGGCTTCTCGAACCCTTGGGGATCAACCCAGATATCCCAGATATTAAGTTTTGGCGCGATCGCATGGTGCAATGGAACAGTGTTCTGACCCTTTTCTTCAGTTTGCTGGTAGAAGCGATGCCCTTTTTGCTGCTAGGGGTGTTATTTTCTAGCGTGCTGTTAATGTTTGTAGATGAGCGTCGGCTGATTGCAGCCGTGCCCAAAAACGCGTTACTGGCCGCGCTGCTGGGCAGCAGTATTGGGTTTTTGTTTCCCGTCTGTGAATGTGGCAATGTTCCCGTCGCCCGTCGGCTATTGGTGCAGGGTGCCCCACCGGCCATGGCGATCGGCTATTTGCTGGCCGCACCAACGGTGAATCCCATTGTGTTTTGGGCCACCTGGATCGCGTTTCGAGACCAGCCGGAACTAGTATTCCTGCGGGTAGGGTTTTCCCTGCTAATTGCGGTGATTGTGGCCTGTGTATTTAGCACGCAAGCCGACCTGCGCCCCCTCTTGCAGCCCGCCGTGGCGCGAGCAATGCCCGCCACTAGGGGACAAAAGCCAACGCAAAACCGAGCCGACAACCCCGGTGCTGACCTGTTGCAGTCGGGCACATTTTTGTTAGGCAAGGCAGGCGCACCGCTGCGGCTAGATGGGGGCGGCATGCAGGCCGCCGCCTTAGTTAGCAACC
>Ga0163154_10005981_pt1 | contig 15132 bp, 15 predicted proteins | sample OliLakLV19MP9P1_FD_148649 | JGI IMG/M metagenome (GOLD analysis project Ga0163154, IMG submission 148649) | Freshwater microbial mat bacterial communities from Lake Vanda, McMurdo Dry Valleys, Antarctica - Oligotrophic Lake LV.19.MP9.P1 | ecosystem: Environmental > Aquatic > Freshwater > Lake >... | reverse complement strand
ACCCTCTCTTACCAGGAACAAAACCTCGGCGGTAACAACCAGAAAGTCGGGCTCGACCTCCAGGCCGGGACCCGTCAGCTTCAGTTCGCGGTCAACTTCACCGATCCCTGGGTGAACTCCGACCCGAGCCGCACCGCGCTCAATGTCAACCTCTACGCCCGCGATACCTTCAGCTATGTGTTTGACCAGATTAGTCTGCCCGGTGATGTCGGACTTCCCCGTGAGAACCGGATCGGGACAGCGGTGACCTTCGGGCGGCCCTTGGCAGATGGCTGGCGCGGTACGGCGGGGGGCCGGATTGAGCGGGTCCAACTGCGCGATGCCGCTGGTGTGGTTTATACCACCGATGGTGCGGGCAATCCCCTCACCGCCAGCGGTACCGATGCTGACAATCTCTACGCCCTAGAAGCAAGTCTGGTCCGCGACCAGCGCGACAGTACCCTAACGCCGACGCGGGGGACCTTGCTGAGCGTCGGGGCGAGCCAAAACATTGGCATCATCAGCAGTACACCTTTTTACACGCGGTTGGGCGGGGAGTACAGCCAGTTCAACGCCGTGCCGGGACTCCTGCCTTTTGGGGATGGACAGCAGATCTTAGCTTTTAACGCACGGGCGGGGACCCTGCTTGGTCTGTTCCCGCCCTATGAAGCCTGGACGCTGGGCGGTAGTAACTCGGTGCGCGGGTTTTTTGAGGGGGCCTTGGGGAGTGGTCAGAGTTTCCTCGTCACCACCGCTGAACTCAGGACGCCGATTGTAGACCCGGTGGCTGGGGTCCTGTTCGTGGATTACGGGACGGACTTGGGTACTGCGGCCTCGGTCCTCGGTGCCCCCGCCATCCTCCGTAACAAACCGGGGAGTGGCATCGGCTATGGGGTGGGCCTCCGGTTGCAGTCGCCTCTGGGTCCGCTGCGGATTGACCTGGGCCTCAACAATGTCACTAGCGGCAGTCAGATTCACTTTGGTATCGGCGAGAAGTTCTAAATGCAGCACACCACCGCCCTGCCCTTCACCCTGGCTGGGCCGACCCTCCACAGCGGTAAATGGTGCGAGTTGACGGTCCAACCCGCCCCTGCCCACACCGGTCGCCAGTTCATTCGCCGTGACCTAACCCTTAGCCCCCCCCTCCCGGCGGTCGCCGATTGGGTCGGCTCGACTCAACTCTCGACCCTACTTGAACAGGGAGCCGTGCAGGTGCGGACCCCTGAACACTTATTGGCGGCCTTGGTCGGGCTGGAGATTGACAACTGTGAGATTACCCTCGACCAGGGTGAACTGCCGATCCTAGATGGTTGTGCCCTGAGTTATGTCGCGCAGATCCAGCGGGTAGGCCGGGTCGCCCAAGCCGGGGATCAGCCTGTAGTCCGCCTCCTGGAACCCGTCAGTGTCTGGGACGGCGACCGCTTCGTGGCGGCATTTCCGGCCCCGGAGTTACGGTTGAGCTATGGGATTGATTTTCCGGGGACGGTGATGGGTCGGCAGTGGACCTCCTGGGTGATTACCCCAGCGATATTTAGCCAGGAACTCGCGCCCGCCCGCACCTTCACGACCCTAGCGCAGGTGGAACAACTGCGGGCACGGGGACTGATTCAGGGCGGTAGTCTCGACTCGGCTCTAGTTGCGGCTGAGGACCATTGGGTGGGGCACTTACCCCACTGGCCCGATGAACCCTGTCGGCATAAGGCCCTCGATCTCTTAGGAGACTTGGCCCTCATCGGGGCACCCCTGGTGGCCCATGTGGTTGCCTTCAAAGCCGGTCACGACCTCCATGTGAAACTTGCCCAGTGTTTACGTCAATTTATTCAGTGAGTCATCGTCCATGCCGCAATCCGAACCGCTGCTGCCCAGTCGTCCCATCCTCTATAACACTGAGGCCATCCAACAAGTCTTGCCCCACCGTTACCCGTTTCTTTTTGTAGACGGGATTTTGGAGTATGTGCCCCACCAATACTGTGTGGGTATCAAGAATGTTTCGGTCAACGAATTTTACTTCCCCGGTCACTTCCCCGGCAGCCCGCTATTCCCGGCAGTACTACTACTGGAAGCTATTGGGCAGGTGGGGGCTTTTTTGGTCCTCAAGTCCTTGCAGGAGAATCGTTTACTCGTTTTCACCGGCACGGAGCGCACCCGTTTTCGCATCCCGATCCAACCCGGTGCCCAAGTCGTGATGCGTGCTGAGATCGTCAAAATCCGGGGCAACCGCTTTGGTAAACTAAACGGCAGAGCTGAAGTAAATGGTCATTTGGCTGGAGAAGCCGACATGAATTTTGCCTTGGTCGAGCGGACCAGTCTGCCATGAGCCAACCCACCCTGATGTCCTTGATCCACCCCACCGCCCTGGTCCACCCCAAAGCCCAACTCCACCCCACGGTCCGCGTCGGACCCTACAGTGTGGTGGGCGAACACGTTACCATCGGCCCCGAGACTGAGGTGATGGCCCAGGTGGTAATTGACGGTTGGACGGAGATCGGGGCCAATAACCGTATTTTCCCCGGCGCGGTCATCGGCGGTGAACCCCAGGACCTCAAGTATCAGGGTGCGCCCTCACGCGTAATCATCGGCAACAATAATCGACTGCGCGAGTGCGTCACGGTCAACCGAGCGACTCACGAGGGCGAATGTACGGTGATCGGGGATGACAATTTACTGATGGCCTACGTCCACGTCGCCCACAACTGCGCCATTGCAGATCAGGTGGTCATCTCTAGTTCGGTATTGCTCGCCGGTCACGTGACGATTGAATCAAGGGCCGTGATTGGGGGGATGTTGGGTATCCACCAGTTCGTCCATGTGGGCCGTCTCTCCATGGTCGGCGGGATGTCGCGGGTGGAGCGGGATGTGCCGCCCTTCACCATGGTCGAGGGCAACCCAGCCCGGGTACGCGGCTTGAACCTCGTCGGCCTAGCCCGCGCCGGGATCTCTCCCCAGCAAGACGACCAGACCTATGCACTCATTCGTAAAGCCTTCCGGGTCCTGTATCGCTCCGGGCAAACCTTCAATGAGGCCCTAGACGAACTAACCCAGTTCCCGCCCAATCTCGCTGTGGACCACCTCGTCCATTTCCTCCAACAATCCCTCAGCACTCGTCGCGGTCCCGTACCCGGTTCCCAAAAAAATAAATCTGTTGCTGACAATACTTAGCGTGAGTTTAAGTTTTATCCAAATAGTTTCATCATCGGTTTTAAAAAGTATGTCACCTCTCGAACCAATCGCGTAGCAGCACTTTACTGGCGACGTAGGGGGCTAGTTGATAGTGTTCCGCGAGCATCCACGCAATCAAACAGAAATGGACTACAAATGTCGCCAGGGTCCAAGAGAGGATAAACGCCGCTACTTGGGTGTTATTCCACGACCAACAGGAGAAAAAAACCAAGAGCGGTGGTAGAAACACTAGGGCTAAGCCGACCCCCCAAATCACCAGGGTTATGTCTAGGTCCTCCTGGGGCACCGCTTGCCATTTGCCCGCCCACCGCCAAGTCAACGGTTGGGCACTATCCTCCACCCGCACCAGTCCCTGCTCTGGCACACAGGTAAAAATGTGACGGCAAAAATTACAGGCAAAAGCTTCCATCAGTAGGAGGGCTGAAATCTGCCCATGGCGACAGACCGGACAGGGGTAGCTGTCGTGGTAAGTAAGGGGTTGGGTAGCAGTAGGCACCGTGGTGGCTGGAATGCGGATCTCCAGCATTCCAGATTTGGCTGGGGACGGCTAGGTTATTTCATTAAACTTTGCATCGTAACAGCGTATGCATGGGTGGCGGGGTCCATGTGTAACCATAGAACCAGTCGTATTTCCAGGACACCGTGGCTAAGAGTCGTTTCTTGAGGGGCCAGCGCATTGACCCTCAACCCATTACCCCGGATATCAGTGTCGTTGACCTGATTGAGCAGACCTTTTTGGCCTACAACGCCGCCCGTCTCCAGGAAGCCTGTCATCTGTTGGCCCAAAAAATGCTCCAGCCCGAAACCACCGTGGGCTTGACCTTAACCGGAGCCTTGACCCCGGCGGGTCTCGGCATCTCAGCCTTGATCCCCTTGGTCCAGGGCGGTTATGTGGACTGGGTGATTGCCACCGGGGCGAACCTCTATCACGATACCCACCACGGTCTCGGGCTGGCGATGCACAAGGGGAGTACGAATATCTCCGATGTCATTCTGCGTGATGAAGGCGTAGTGCGGATTTACGATATTTTCTTTGATTACGATGTATTACTCTCCACCGATAAGTTCTTCTACACCTTGCTGAAGGCCCCAGAATTCCAACGAGTGATGGGCACAGCCGAGTTTCATTATCTGTGTGGTAAATATATTGCCGAGCGCGAACAAGTCTTGGGCATCCGCGATAAATCCTTCCTGGCGAGTTGCTACCGCGCCGGAGTCCCGGTCTACACCTCTAGCCCTGGGGATTCCTCCATTGGCATGAACATTGCTGCTCTCCGCTTAGTTGGCGAAGGCCCGGTGATTGACATTGCCCTCGACGTAAACGAGACCGCCGGATTAGTTTTAGAGGCAAAACGGACCGGCGGCAAGAGCGGGATCTGGATCTTGGGCGGCGGCTCCCCCAAAAACTTCGCCCTCCAGACCGAACCCCAACTCCAGGAAGTGCTGGGCATTCAAGAGAAGGGCCATGATTACTTTTTACAGATCACCGATGCCCGCCCCGACACCGGCGGTCTCTCCGGCGCGACCCCGAGTGAAGCCGTCTCCTGGGGCAAGGTAGACCCCGACCAACTCCCCGACACCGTGGTTTGCTATGTAGACAGCACGATTGCCCTACCGTTACTGACCGCCTACATCCTCGCCAAAGTCCCCTCCCGTCCGCTCAAACGGCTCTACGACCGCCGCGACGCAATCCTTGACCGACTCAAACAAGAACACCTAGCCGCTCAAGCCGAGTCGGAGTGAAGGGACCACCGCCGCGACATTGATGTAGAGGACTTCCAGACAGGTAGTCGCAATACATACCTCTCCCAACCAACCCTCGAACACCCAGTCCCCCAGGTTAGGACGGCTGACCTGAAGCTGCAACGCGAGGGCCACCGTCCATTGACGGTGGGGATTTTCGTGGTCCCACATCCCCAGCTCCCGCCGATAGACCGCGCCCTGGGGTGAACGGACCTGAATCGCCAGGGAATAGACCCCCGCTGCAATCCCCGGCCCAAAAAAGAAGACCACATCAAAAGAAAACTCCTCCCCCAACCGCCAAACCCGCAATTGGGGGTCCAAGATCCCCCGCGCCGTCGCCCCTCCCTCCGTAGACCATTCCCGACACAACAAAACATACCCCCGCGCCGGGACCCGTGCCATTGCCATCGCTTTACTGAGAAAGAATTGCATTAAGATTGCCACGGCCTAGGCCCGGTTGTCAAGAGGCCCCCTAATCCCCATGAACTACGGCACGACCACCCCTAGCGGTCTCTCCGCTTCAACGCCACACCTAGCCAGCTTCCCAGCCGCTGAAGTTAATAATTATCATCCCCACCAACCCTAGGTTGTTTTATGTATCATTCCGTCAGTTATAAGAAAGCCTTGTGCTAAAATCCCATGAAGCTTTAACGGGGACAAGGCACGTGGGTTTCTTCAGTCGCTTTTCCAGAGACATTGGCATTGATCTGGGTACCGCGAATACATTAATTTATGTAGCCGGACGGGGCATTGTCCTTTCCGAACCCTCGGTCGTCGCCATTGACGAAATCACCAAAACGCCGCTTGCCGTGGGTGAGGAAGCTAAAAAAATGCTGGGGCGGACCCCCGGTAACATCCGTGCCCTCCGGCCCCTCCGCGATGGCGTTATTGCTGATTTTGAGACCGCCGAGCAGATGCTCAAACACTTTATCCGCCGGGTCCATGAAGGGACATCGCTTATCCAACCGCGTATTGTGATTGGTATTCCTTCGGGTGTAACTGGGGTTGAGCGCAGGGCCGTGATGGATGCAGCCTACCAAGCCGGGGCTCGTGAAGTTTTCTTGGTAGATGAACCTGTGGCAGCAGCAATTGGCGCGGGACTCCCGGTTTCCGAACCAACTGGAACGATGATTGTGGACATTGGCGGCGGGACCACCGAGGTCGCCGTTCTCTCGCTCAAAGGAATTGTGCTATCAGAATCCGTGCGGGTTGCCGGGGACGAACTCAACGAAGCCATCACCCAATACCTCAAAAAAGTCCACAACCTGATTATTGGTGAACGCACCGCCGAGGACATCAAAATCCAAATCGGTTCCGCGTACCCCAATAAGGGCGAAGAGCACAAAATGCAGGTGCGCGGACTCCATCTGCTCTCGGGTTTACCCCGGACCGTGACTATCTGTGCTACAGAGATTCGTGAAAGTATGACGGAGCCCCTCGCGGTCATCGTCGAGGCCGTCAAACGGACCCTAGAGCGCACGCCTCCCGAGCTTGCCGCTGACATCATTGACCGGGGCGTAATGCTTGCCGGTGGGGGTGCCCTGTTGCGCGGTCTTGATGCCTTAATCTCCCATGAGACAGGTATCTTGGTCCATGTGGCAGAGGACCCCTTGAGTTGTGTCGTCCTCGGGACCGGCAAGGTCGTGGAGAACTTCAAGAGTCTAGAGCGCGTTTTGAGCGGTAGTTTCCGGGGTAAAGAGTGAAGGTGAAACCATGAGAGCAGGTCTGCTGCGCTGGTGGGGTCGTTATCAGTGGCAGGTGGTCGGTACCCTGGTCCTCTTACTTGCCGCTCTCTATATCCGGCAAACCCAAGCCCAGGTTTTAACAGATGTCTGGTACTGGCTAAACTGGCCCTTGGTCGGTCTAGAAGTCGTCCCGCCGCCGAATCTCAGCACCTACCGCACCTTAGAACTAGAACAACGCCTGACATCGCTAGAGCAGGAGAACGAACGGTTACGGACGATGCTAGCGGTCCCGGTTACTCCCCAAAGTAAACCTGTGGCGGCCCAAGTGATTGGGCGCAACGGGGACCACTGGTGGCGCACCCTCGTCCTCAATCGCGGGACTACGGATGGGGTCGCCTTGGGAAACCCGGTCACGGCTCCGGGGGGCTTAATTGGTGAAGTGGTGGCGGTCTCAGACCGTACGGCGCGGGTGCTGTTGGTGAGTGACCCCCTCAGCAAGGTCGGGGTTCAGGTCAACCGGACGGGGGCCATGGGCGTGGTTACGGGGACCTACCGCAGTGAAGGCATTCTGGAGTTCTTTGATAGCCAGAGTCAGGTCAAGCTAGGGGATACCGTGGTGACTTCGGGCCTGAGTTCACGGTTTCCGGGCAACCTCCCGGTGGGGAAGATTAGCCGTCTCCCGGACAAACGTACAGAAGTCCTCCAGGCTACGGTTCAATTCACGGCTCCCCTGGACGGTTTGCAGTGGGCCTTTATCCACACTGGGGTGGTCAGCCGCCCTCTGCCTGATGCTCTCACGCCCTAACTTGATGGTCCACCTGGGGACGGTCCTCTCGGGGTTGGCCTGTGCCTATGCTCAGTGGCTCTACCTACCGGGGTTGAGCTTGGGGGGAGTGACGGTGGATTGGGTGGTGCTGTGGGTGGTCTGTTTTAGCTTTGAGCGGACTTGGTGGCAGGGTTTATTGGCGGGGTGCATGCTGGGCTTGGTCTTAGATGGCTTGGGACCAGCCTTGCCTACCCATACGCTGGGACTCGCCCTCGTGGGGGTCTTGACGGCTTGGTTACGCAACTATCGGCTCCTGCAATCGGAAGTCCTCGCCTTGGGGTTAATAGCGTTTGCCTTGGCGGTCCTCTACGAGACGACCTTGGCCCTACAGTTTATGGCCCTCGGTTGGGTCGAGACAGATTTGCTCTGGGCACATCACCAACGGGTCAGTCTCGCCTCAGGGCTAGTGACGAGCCTCTGGGCACCGCTGCTCTGGTGGCCCCTGCGTCACTGGTGGAAATTGACGGGCTGAGAAGCCGTTCTGTACTGCTGTCGCACAGATTCCCTGACATGACCTGCCCCCTCGCTTTGGCGACTTCCGGGTGGTGCTACCCGTTTTAGCCGTTGCTCCCAAGCAGACGTGTGGCAGCCGTGACAAGTATTTGTACCAAGCGCGGCACTTGATGGAGAATTTTTTTACAACTGGAGCAGCAAGTAGTACCGATCCGGTACGATATAGGGGCTAGGCACCTTCTGGTAGCGATTTATATAGTAGAAGTGGTAATCTGGCTGAATTATGGTTTAATAAAAAGGAAAGATCAGGTAGTTAACAGATGAAGCGACCTAGACGAGTATTTTTAGTGAAATTGGGTGCATTTATCCTCCTACCCTTTACCCGATTGTCAGTACATGGACAGGAAAACAATGTAGCTACTATTGAATGGCGACTCCAAAGAGAGCAGGTTAAGAAAGTACGAGAGTCGCTAAGCTTTAAGGGAACCATACAGGGCGATCCCAAAACAGTGGAGGGTAGTAAAGGCTTGCCCTTGGTTTACATTCTGGTTGGCGCGGTGGCTCTAGCAGAGTTAGCTAAGACCTTGTTAGATCTTTATCGCGATGTCCAGTATGGCGCATTCATTATTTATAAGGACAAGAAGACTGGTAAACTAAAAATCGAAAATGATAGCAAGCTGCCTGGAGGGACGATAGTTGTATCGCAGAATGACGGCAAAATCCAGGTTCTCCAGGCTCAACAAAATCCGCAAATCTTGGATTTAGTGAAGGCGATGGAGGCGATTAGCAAAAAATGATGAATCTAGGATTCTCCCGCCCATTAAAAGTTTTCTTGGTGCTTGTGTTGGCTACTTGGTTAATCGGAGGTGCACTGAAAGCACAACCCAATAGAGAAGTTCGGATTATGGATAAGAAAGGAAAATCTATTGTCCTCTACAAAGAAAGCCATGCGCTAATTATTTGGGTAGGCGATTATAAGGCTTGGAGTAAATTAATTAATGTAGAACGAGAAGCCAACGATGTCAAAGCTGTATTAGTGCGTCAGGGATTTAACGTGAGAATGGTAGGCAATCCAACGGGGCAGTCTATCATGAGCGAGGTTCAAGATTTTATTGCTACCTATGGGTATAAACGTGACAATCGCTTAGTGATTTTCTACACAGGTCATGGCGATACACGCAACAGAGATAAGGGCTATTTAGTTCCCGTAGATGCACCCGATCCAACACTGGATGAAACCGATTTCTTAAGAAAGGCAGTTTCTATGGAACAGGTCATGACTTGGGCAAGGAATATTGAATCTAAGCATGTTCTGTTTGTATTTGACAGTTGTTTCTCTGGTACGGTATTCAAGACAAAATCTAAAATGAAGTTGGACGATTCTTATATACGGACAGTGATAGATAAGCCCGTTCGTCAGTTTCTAGCAGCTGGTGATGCAGGTCAAAAAGTTCCTGCCAAGAGTGTGTTTACCCCGCTTTTAGTACGGGCACTTAAGGGCGAGGCTGATTTCTCTAAAGATGGATATGTCACTGGCAGCGAACTAGGTCTTTTTCTAACACAAAAGTTACCGGGATACACAAACAACAGCCAGTCGCCACAGTATGGAAAAATTCGGGATGTAGAATTGGATCAAGGAGATATTGTCTTTCGCCCACCGCCAGAACCTGTCCCAACAATTATTCCTGAGCCCCCTAGCTACTGCAATCAGAGTACAAGAAACCAAACAACTTATTGGCTTTGCGCTTCAAAGCAAACTTGGTATCAAGCAGATTTAACCTGCAAAAAATCTGGCTCCTCCTTAGTCCTCATTGAAGATGAAGATGAGGATGCCTTTCTTTTCAAGCAGATTCAGCGTTATAGTTTGGGTGACACTTGGATCGGGCTGACTGATCAAGAAACTGAAAACTATTGGACTTGGAATAATGATAACCCTCTTGCTTATTCAAACTGGGATAAAAACCCACCAAACAATGAACCCAACAATGGTATGGGCAACTTCCAAGGTGGTGAGGACTGCGCGGTGATCATGAATAAACAACCTGGTCGCGAATCTAAGTGGGATGATCGACCTTGTAACCTTGAAGGCTACACATATAACTTCATTTGTAGATTTTCTCAATGATTTTTTTAAGGGCATAAGTAAAAATGAATCAAGATTTTGGAGTTTGAGGTGCAGTGGAAAAGAAAATAGGTTCAAGAGAACAACTTGAATAATCAAATTGGTTGTAGCCAATTTACATCGGCATTTTCGTTATTAGCTATTTCCTTTGCCCTACGCGTTAACGCAATGTGTTATTAAACCGCTCCACTCCATTCGTCTTACCACTCTCTTTACCCACTCCATGATGACGCTCAGGAGCGATGACTTGGCTGTAGGCTGACCAAAAATCAGTGCAGCAAATGGCACAGGACTTACGCAAAGCGACGGGTGATGATAGCCTATGTATCGTCAGAACCCTGGCTGAGACTTCTTGCCAAGCACCGGTTACCCACAGTGTGGCACCTTGCCCATTTAAGCCGGGATGGGGTTCAAGATGCGGACCACAGTGGTTTTTTAACGGGGAGAAGCAAATAACCAGTAAGGCTAAAGTGCCAGCCAGCGGCTAACTCTGGCTGCTACAGGCTGTGTTTTTTCTGATGCAAAGTGTGATGGCTATTTCTTCCTTAGGGGCTATAGGCTGTGCGTAAGTCATGAACAGGACTCAAAACGCCACGGTTGGCGTACCAAAGGCGTGGCGCGTCCGTTGGCAAGTCGCGGAGTTTCACCGCGAAGTCAAACAGGTGTGGGTAGGGCTTAAAGACGTAGCCTATGGTAGAGGCCAAACCATCTATTAACTCAAGCAGGGGCTACGCTCTGGGTGGTTGATGCAGCAACTGAAGCACCCTGCCATGCCGATGGCTCTTGCGGAAGTCCCGAGATCGTAGTCTAGCTCTATCGCAAACTTGCGGTCATTCCACAGTCACAGACGTGTTGATGCTTGCCTACAAGGGCGCAATTGTCAGGAATTTTAGCTGGGGGTTACGGGTTTGCATCTGGTCTACGGCCCATTCGTTTTTGAAGAGGACGACCCGGCGGCCCAACAAGTCCTTGACCACCCGCGTATCAGGGTAGAGGACCAGAGCCGAGCTATCTCCTTCCAGCCAACGGGCCAACTTATAGGGTAAGGGTTCCAGGAGGGTCTCGACCCCGTACTCGGTCTCCAAACGCGACTGAATCACCTCAAACTGCAACTGCCCCACTGCCGCCAAGAGCGGGTCACGGCGGCTCTCGTCGAGGTCGTACATCACCTGCACCGCCCCTTCCTGACTCAACTGCTCAATACCCTTGGTGAAATTTTTGTACTTGGAGGGGTTGGGGTTACGCAGCAGGGCGAAAAGCTCCGGCGGGAATTGGGGGATGCCCTGGAACTGGATATTTTTGCCCACACAGACCGTATCCCCGATGGCGAATACCCCCGGATTGGTCAGCCCGATGATATCCCCGGCGTAGGCTTCGGTAATCACCTCGCGCTCTTGCCCAAAGAGTTTTTGGGGACGAGTGAGGCGAATTTTTCGGCCCGTGCGGACATGGTTGACGGTCATATCCTTCTCGAAACGGCCCGAACAGACCCGCACAAAGGCAATACAGTCCCGGTGTTTCGCGTCCATATTGGCCTGGATCTTGAAGACGAACCCCGAAAACTCCTCGTCCTCCGGTTCTACTTTGCCCCCCTTGACCAGACGGGGACTGGGACGGGCGGCAAGTCCCGTGAAGGTATCCAAGAAGAGTTGGACCCCAAAGTTATTCATTGCTGAGCCGAAAAAGACGGGCGTAATCTGGCCCTGCTGCACCTGCTCAAGGTCAAAATCATCTCCAGCACCATCCAGGATCTCGATTTCTTCGCGGAACTGGCGGTAAGTCTGGGGATCGCTTAGCCGCTCAATCTGGGGGTCATCCAACCCGGTCAGTTGGACCGGAGCCCGCCTACGTCCGTGTTCACTACCATCAAAGAGGTGCATTTGCCGGGTCAAACGGTCGTACACGCCCTTAAAAGTCGGCCCAATGCCGATGGGCCAGTTCATCGGGAACGCCCCAATCCCCAGGATTTTTTCGAGTTCGTCCAGGAGTTGTAAGGGTTCGCGGCCCGGTCGGTCGAGTTTGTTGATAAAGGTAAAAATTGGAATCCCGCGCATCCGACAGACTTCAAAAAGTTTGCGCGTCTGGGGCTCAATCCCCTTGGCTGCGTCAATCAGCATCACGGCGTTGTCCACCGCCGTCAGCGTCCGGTAAGTATCCTCAGAGAAATCCTGGTGGCCCGGTGTATCCAGTAAATTAATTTGCTGACCCGAGTAGGGAAACTGGAGGACGGTGGAGGTAATCGAAATCCCCCGCTGTTGCTCCAAGGCCATCCAGTCTGAGGTCGCGGCCCGGTGGTTGCGTTTAGCCCGCACGGACCCCGCCAACTCAATCGCCCCTCCGTACAGGAGTAGCTTTTCGGTGAGGGTCGTCTTACCCGCGTCGGGGTGGGAGATGATGGCAAAGGTACAGCGTTTCTGGACTTCGCTGTGGATACGCTCAGCGTCGGGGCTCGTGGTCTCGGGTGCTAGCACAGGTTTTTGACGGAAGTTACCTCTATTCTGGCATCTGCGTCAAACCGTACCGTTGGGCCATCATTTTCATAAAAGCCTTATCGCCCAAGGTTTCCCGTTGACCGATGGCGGACACCGAATCAGGACCAATCGCCACCCGTGCAAAGGGTTCACCTGCATCCAAAGCGGTCAACATCTGGGTAATCCCGTCGGCGGGGTCCTGGCGTTGGGGCATGACTTTACTCATCGCGGCTCCCCAACTGGCGCGGACTGCTTGATAAGGCGAATCCTCCTTGCCCCCGTCCCGCACCGCCGAGCGCGAACCGAAATCCGTCGCATAGGCCCCCGGCTCAATCACCAAGACCCGGATGCCAAAACTCGCCACTTCATAAAATAACGCCTCACTCAACGCTTCCACCGCAAACTTCGTCGCGTTATAAAATCCCCCGCCCGCAAAGGCCACCCGTCCGCCGACACTACTCAGGTTCACCACCAAACCCCTGCCCTGGGTCCGCATCACGGGCAAAACCGCCTGAGTCATCCGCACCAGACCAAAGACATTCACCTGGAACATCTGCTCCACCTTGGGCAGATCCCCCTCTTCCTGGGTGGCGAAATAACCGTAACCCGCATTATTCACTAGTCCATCAATCCGCCCAAAACGCGCTAAACCCGCCGCCACTGCTCGCTCGGGGTCTTCTGACTGGGTGACATCCAGGGGCAAGGTCAAGACCCTCTCGCCAAAACGTTCTGCAAAATCCTGGATCTGTTCGACTTGACGGGCCGTGGCAATCACTTGGTCCCCGCGCTCCAACAACCGCTCGGTCAACCCCCGCCCAAATCCCGTCGAGGTCCCTGTGATGAGCCATACCCCCATGTCCGCTGCTCCTTTTTAGGTGAATTTTACCATTGGACGACCGAGGACCGCTGATGGGCAAAGGCTTGACGCATCCGCTCAAGGTTGCGGTCCTTGACTTGGCTGTGGTTAACGATGGGTTCTGGGTAATCGTGGCCCACACGACAACCCGCTTCTTTTTGGACCGTGAGGGGTGCTTGCCAGGGTTCATAAATGTACTGTTTCGGCATCCGGGCTAGCACGGGTAAGTAACGGCGGACGAAACGGCCCTCGGGATCATACTTTTTGGGGAAGGTGACCGGGCTATAGACGCGGTGGTAGGCATGGAAAAAAGCACTCGCGGAGAGCCACAGCCAATTACTCGCGTTCAAGCTCCAGTCCTGGTCCACTAGCAAGCGGTCAAACACGGCCTGTCCGGTCTCCCAACTCAGCCAGAGGTCGCCACGGGTAAGGAAACAGGCACGGCGTGACGGCTCAAATGGTGCAGCCAGCCCTCCTGTGCCAGTTGGACCATCGCCGCATCAATCCAGGGATAGCCCGTCTGCCCCTCAGACCAAGCTGACAAAAATTGGGGGTTCTCATCCCAGGGAATCTGCCGACAAAGCGGGTTGCCCACCATCCGGTCATAGTTGGGGGTGCTGTAGGCGAGGGTGTAGAAGAATTCGCGCCAGATAATTTGACCGATGAGGGATACCGGCGGTTTTGTGTACTCGCCCACGGTCTGGTTAATTTGCTGGATGTGGTGGTAAAAGGTCCGCGCCGAGAGGCAGCCAAATTTGAGATGTGCCCCCAGTGCAGTCGTTGAGGGCGGAGCAAAGGCCGTGGGGTCAGTCTCGGGCTTAGCAAAGGTAACGACCCGGTTGATATCTGCACTGTAGTCAAAAAACCGCGCCCGACCCACCGTCTCACCGCCTTCATAAATCGGTTGTATACGCTCGTCCCCGGCGGGATAACCCAGTTCAGCCGGGGTGGGAATCGCATGGGCCGCTGCCACCTCACCGGGCGGGGGTAAAGTTTGGGGCGGCGCAATTATCTGGGGTACTTCCAGCTTCTCGATGAGCTTGCAAAAAGCCCCGTAGGTCTTGGGGGCACGTCCCCCATTTGCCTGGATGGTCGCATCGGGGTCAAAGAGGGTGTGACCCGTGGGCGTAATGACTTCAATACCCCGACGCTCAGCCAGGGCACGGACCCGCCCGTCCCGGTTGAGGGCAAAGGGTTCAGTATCGCGCTCAAAGCACAACCGACCAATCTGCCATTCCCCCAAAATCCGGTCCAGCACTAGCTCCGGTTGGCCTCGTAGCACAAATAGACGGGTACCTAGTTGCTGTAACTGAGCATCCAGATCCGTCAAACTTTCTAGTAAAAAGAGCATCCGGCTGACCCCGACCCGCTCCGGCGCGACAAACCAGGGGTCCAGGATGAAGACGGGCCACAAACGCCTAGCCCCCTGCGCCGCGCTCTGCAAAGCCGGGTTGTCATGCAGCCTAAGTCCCTTACGAAACCAGATGAGTGTGTTCGTCACGGCACCATTTTAGGAAGCGACTTTAGCCCCAGCCTACAACTCAAGAAGGCCCCTCCGCCCCACGTAGTGGGGGACCAAGGCAGTAAGAGATGAGAGAACTGTTGTAGGAGTCCCGGAAAGTTCCGCCGGGTCTGCTAAGTTTCCCGTGGGGTCTGCAAGATTGCCGTGGCTCTCGCAGGATTGCCGTGGCTCCGGCAAGATTTCCGCGAGACCAACTAAGCTTCCCCTGGAGTCTGCTAAGTTTCCCGCAAGACTTACAAAATTTCCGCGAGGCTTGCAAGATTTCCGTGGCTCCTACAACAGCTGCCCCCTACCC
>Ga0163154_10005978_pt1 | contig 15135 bp, 9 predicted proteins | sample OliLakLV19MP9P1_FD_148649 | JGI IMG/M metagenome (GOLD analysis project Ga0163154, IMG submission 148649) | Freshwater microbial mat bacterial communities from Lake Vanda, McMurdo Dry Valleys, Antarctica - Oligotrophic Lake LV.19.MP9.P1 | ecosystem: Environmental > Aquatic > Freshwater > Lake >... | reverse complement strand
CACCGTACTGATCCGCGTGGTGACGTCGAATTCGGCCGCCGGGAAAAACGCAGCGACAAAACGGCGGGCGATCATGTCATAGATCTTCGCCTCCATCTCATCGAGATTCGAAGGCTCGGTGGTCGTCGGGATGATCGCGAAGTGATCCGAGATCTGGGCGTTGTTGAAAATACGCTTGTTGGGACGCAGCCAGCCTTGGCTGAGCACGGTTTGGGCGTGCGTGGCGAGTCCGCCGGCAAGATTCTCGAGGGTCTGGCGGCAGGTGGGAATGTAATCCTCCGGAAGCGCCCGGGAGTCCGTACGCGGATAGGTGATGACCTTGTGGCGCTCGTACAGGGCCTGGGCGATCTGCAGCGTGCGCCGCGCGGAAAGTCCGAAACGATTGTTGGCTTCACGCTGGAGCGTGGTGAGATCGTAGAGGCGGGGACTGATCTGGTTGGACGCCTTTTTTTCCTCCGACACCGCGGCCCACGGCTTGCCCTGGCAGGCCGCGAGCACCGCCTCGGCCATCGCCCGGTCCCAGACACGATCGATCCGATCGTGTTCGTCGTTCTCAGCCTTCTTGAAATTGGGCCGTTGATAAACGCCCTCGTAGGCACCCTTGGTAAGCTGAAATTGGGCGGTGACCCGCCAGTAGGCGCGGGGCTTGAAATTTCGGATTTCGAGCTCCCGATTAAAGACGATCGCCAAGGTCGGTGTCTGCACGCGTCCGACCGAGGCAACGTTGCCGGCGCGCGACCCGAACATGCGCTTGGTGATGGCGCGCGTGCCATTGATGCCAATCAACCAGTCACTTTCCGATCGGCAGCGGGCGGCATCGGCCAGGCCGGCCATTTTTGAGCCGTCGCGAAGATTGCGGAAGGCTTCTCCAATGCCCTCGGTGGTCATCGTTTGCATCCATGCGCGTTTCACCGGCAGCTTGCACTTCGCCAACTGGTAGATGTAGACGAAAATCAGTTCGCCCTCCCGCCCTGCGTCGCAGGCATTGACCACGAGGTCGATGTCCTTCCGCTGGAGCAGTTTCTTCAGGAGGTCGAAACGGTCCTTCGCATCCGCGATCGGTTTGAGGCCGAACTTCTCGGGAATGATTGGGAGCGTCTCGAGGCGCCAGAAGCCATATTTCTTCTTGTCGATGTCCTCCGGCATCTCGAGTTCCACGAGATGGCCGACGGCTGACGAGATCACATAGGTCTCGTTTTCGTAGACGTCGCCCTTCTTGGGCACCTTGCCGAGCGCGCGCGCCAAATCGGCTGCCACGGAAGGTTTTTCGGCGATGACAAGAGATTTCATGAACGGCGAGGCGTTAGGCTCCACCGTCGATGATTTCAAGGATTAGTTTGCAGACGCGATGATCACAATGCCCCAAAACGGGTGCAATCGACGCGCCGGCCAACGCGAAACTGGGTTTGGTTTCGCAGGGGCCGGCAGACGTCTTTCTTTTGATGCCGGACTACCCCGCGACCTTGGCCGTGGACGCGAGCGAACTGTCGAGGGCGCGGATCAGCTCGGCGATCGTTTCGTCGGTTTCGTCGCCCATGTTGGAAATTCGGAATGTCTTGCCCTTGAGTTTTCCGTACCCCCCGTCGATCACGAGCTGGTGTTCCGATTTCAGGGTCTTGTTCAGAGCGGCCAAGTCGTAACCGAGCGTATTCGCAAAACAGTTCAGCGACCTTGATCCGTAGCGGGGCTCCGGGAACAGTTTGAAACCTTTTGCCAGTCCCCACGCCCGAACGGTTTCGTTCAGGCGGAGATGGCGGGCGTGGCGATTGGCCACGCCCTCGGCTTCGATATCCTCGAGCTTCGACTTGAGCGCGTAGATCAGCGGGATGACTGGCGTGCTCGGGGTCATGCCCTGCTCGTGGTTTTTCTGGAATTCGACAAAATCAAAATAATAACCGCGATCCGGGGATAACGCAGCGCGTTCCAGTGCCCTTTTGGAGACGGTGACGAGGGCCAGTCCGGGTGGCATCGCCAAGGCTTTTTGCGAACCGGTGAGGATCACGTCGAGGCCGAGCGCATCCTTTTCAATCGGCAGCACGCTGAAGGAACTGACCGTATCGACGATCGAGAGGACCTCGGGAAACTCTCGCAGCACCGCGGCGAGCGCCGGCAGATCGCTCATCGTTCCGGTGGAGGTCTCATTGTGAATGATCGTGACGGTGTCGTAGTCACCGGTCGCCAGCTCCCGTCGGAGAGCCTCCGGGTCGACCGGCTTTCCCCATTCGAATTTGAGCGCTCCGGCGGCCCTGCCGACACGCAGGGAGACATCGTTCCACTTGTCCGAGAACGCGCCGTTCATGCAATTGAGCACCTTTTTGCGGGTCAGATTCCGCACGGCGCCTTCCATCACTCCCCAGGCCGAGCTCGTGGAGAGGTAGACGGGGTCCTTCGTAGCGAAGAGACCTTGGAGTTTCGGCTGAATGGTGTTGTAGAGCGCCACGAAATCGGTGCTGCGATGTCCGATCATGGGCTGGGCCATGGCCTGAAGCGTCTTCGTGGAGACCGCAATCGGGCCGGGAATGAACAGTTTGTAGCTCATGGATGAGGGAAGGTCAGTTTGGGGCTAAGGGCTGGCAACGGAAGCCGGAAGAAAAGAAAGTCGTTTCGGCGGGTCGGAAAGTTGCCCCAGCGGGCTGATGGACTTGACTACATCCCATGGATTTTTGATGTAACTGTTTTTATAAAAATGAGTTATGAGTATACTTGGATAGCCGGGAGCGACGGGCGGCGGTTGGGGTGGAAATTCTTCGCGTCCCGTGGATGGGTCTGCAGGCGGATCGAGCTGGCCATCTGCCCGACCCGACAAGGTTTCCGATTGCGAAAATTCGCGTAACCCCGTTTGCCCCTTGGGTGTCGCATGTCGTCCTGGCTAAAGAAAAAACTCACCGGTTTTGAAACGTACAGCATCGATGTAATTTTTGGCCGGCGGGAAGATGCCGGGTCGGCGGTTTACGCGGCATTTTTGCAGGCGCTCTCCTTCCTGTTCAGCGGAATTGTTCAGGCACGTCTCTGGCTTTACCGGCAGCGGATATTGCATGACCAACCGCTGGGTTGTCTGGTGGTCGTGGTCGGAAACCTGACTGTCGGAGGAACGGGCAAGACACCCGTGGTGGAGAAATTCGCCCGGGCGCTGCGGGATCGGGGGCGTCGGGTGGCGATCCTTTCACGGGGCTACAAGAGCAAAAAACCCCCGTTCTGGCGGCGTGGTTGGAATTGGTTGACGCACGTTTCGGCACCCCCTCCGCGCGTGGTGAGTGACGGCACCACGGTGCTGCTCGACAGTGAACAAGCGGGTGATGAGCCCTTCATGCTCGCCCGCAATCTGCCCGGGGTCGTCGTGCTGGTGGACAAGGATCGGGTCAAGGCCGGCACCTATGCGATCAAACGATTTGGCTGTGACACGCTCGTTCTTGATGACGGGTTTCAATACCTGCCGCTCAAAGGCAGCCTGAATCTCCTGTTGGTGGACAAGACCAATCCCTTCGGCAACGGGCACCTTCTGCCGCGGGGAATTCTGCGGGAACCGATCAAACATTTGCGCCGGGCCAGCTACATCTTTCTGACCAAGTCCGATGGTCGGCGCGACGACGAGATTGAAACGCTCTTCCGCCAGCACAATCCGGATGCGGACGTGATCGAGTGCGCCCACCGGCCGCAGTTTCTGCACCGTTTCGGTGTGGCCACCGATTCCACCGATCAGCGCCAGCCCCTGTCGTTTCTGCGCGGACGGCGCGTGGGAGCGTTTTGCGGCATCGCGGCGCCGGAGAGTTTCGAAAAGTTCCTCCGCGACTTGGGAGCCGACCTGCGGTTTTCCAGGCGATTCCTCGACCACTACCGTTTCGGTGCGGAAGATCTGACCTCGGTCTTCGAGGAGGCGACTGAAAAGGGGGTCGATTGTATTGTCACCACCGAAAAGGATGCCGTTCGGCTGGCCGACGACCTCGCCTGCCCGCTGCCGCTTTATCACCTCCGCCTCGAGATCGAGATCATCCGTGGGGCGGCGGACTTTGATGAAGCGGTGGAGCGCATCTGCTTCTCTGAAATCCCCGTCCGCCGGGCGGCCACCTGAAGCCCACGGATGCCGGGTGAGGCGCGCCGTCCGAGAGAATGACGGCAAACGGTCATCTGGCGGAGTGGCTTGACTGCCACGCCGCCGCACCGCGGTGGGAGAGGGACTCAGCGCTTGGGCTTTTTGCGGGCACTCGCGGTCGGCTCGATGTTCAAGTAGGTCTTGTTGAGCATCTGGCTCTCGTACAGCTCGAGCAAACGCACGCCCTCCCGCGGTTTGACCATGTCCTTGCGGGTGGCCGCATCGATCTGGGCTTTCATCCGACGGCAGAGCTCCTCCTGCTGGTACTGCACGCCCTCGATGACATCGGCGATGCGGCTGCCGCTGAGGGCCTCCTCGATATAGAAACCGTTGGGCTCGTCCGCCTCGAGGAACACGTGGACTTCATTCACCCGGCCGAAAAGGTTGTGTAGATCGCCCATGATGTCCTGGTAGGCGCCGGTGAGATAGACGCCGAGGAAGTAGGGTTTTCCGTTGAGCGGATGCAGGCTGAGGTAGTCCTTCGTATCCTGAAGATCGATAAACGTGCTGATCTCGCCGTCGGAGTCGCAGGTGATGTCGACCAGCACGGCGTTCACCGTGGGCTTCTCTTTTAGGCGATGCAGGGGTGAAATCGGGAAGAGCTGTCCCAGCGCCCAATGGTCGAGCAGCGACTGGAAGACCGAAAAGTTGCAGACATACTGGTCGGCGAGCAGTTGGTGAAGATCGCGCAGTTCTTCGGGTTGGTAGCCGGAATCGCGTCCCTCCTTGGCCAGCTGTTCGCAGATTCGCCAGAAAAGTTGTTCGGCGGCGGCGCGGTTCCCGAGATCGAGGTAACCGAGGTTGAAGAGGGAAATCGCCTCCTCTTTCTTTTGCACAGCGTCGTGATAACGCTCGAGGCGACCCAGTTTCGGGCGATTGCGCAGCAAATCCTCGAGGTCGGTGACAACCTTGTGTTTTTCCTTGGGCTGGTGCTGCTGGCCGAGCGACTCTCGCTTGTTGATTCGCTCGAAGACCTCGAAGACCAGCAGCGAGTGAGGAGCGACGACCGCGCGACCAGATTCGCTGACGATGTCGGGCACGGGGATGGCTGCCTCGTCACAGATTTCCTTGATATTGTGGACCACGTCCCGGGCGTACTCCTCGATCGAGTAGTTCATCGAGCTCTCGAAGTTGGTCCGCGAACCATCGTAGTCGATTCCGAGGCCGCCGCCGACGTCGAGGTAGCCCATGGGGAAGCCCATCTTCACCAATTGACAGTAGAAGCGGGAGGCCTCGGTGACCGCGTTCTTGATGGTGATGATGTTGGGGACTTGGGAGCCGATGTGGAAGTGCAGGAGGCGGAGACACTGACCGAGTTTGGCCGCCTTGAGTTTCTCGGAGGCGAAGAGGATTTCGGCCGTGTTGAGGCCGAACTTGGCGTTGTCGCCGGAAGACATGGCCCATTTGCCTTCACCGCGCGTCTGAAGTTTCACCCGGAAACCGATCATCGGCTTTACGCCCGTTTCGGTGGAAATTTGGATGATGTCGTCGATCTCCGACAACTGCTCGACCACGAGGATGATCTTTTTACCCAATTTCCGGCCGAGCAGAGCCAAACGAATGTAGTCGTGGTCTTTGTAGCCGTTGCAAATGATCAGCCGGTTGTTGTTGTCGTGCAAAGCAAGCACGATCATCAGCTCGGGTTTCGAACCGGCCTCCAAACCGTAGTTGTAGTCCTTGCCGGCGGCCATGATTTCGTCGACGACCTCGCGCAGCTGATTCACTTTAATCGGGAAGACACCGCGATATTCCCCCTTGTAGCCTTCCTCTTTGATGGCCTTGCGGAAAAGCTCGTTCAGCTGGACGACCCGGTGGCGCAGCAGATCCTGAAAGCGGATGACCACCGGTGCCTTGAGCCCCATGGTGAGAGACTCATTGACGACGTCCATGATGCGGATGGATCGCCCGTCCGAGCACGGCTGGATGTTGACGAAGCCTTCCGAGTCAACGCCAAAGTGGCCCGCGCCCCAGCGTTTGAAACCATACAGTTCTTCGGACTGGGCAACGGTCCAGGTGGAGGCGGTTTTGCTTTTCAATGAGGGAGGAGGAGCGACGGGTTATGGCTTGCTTTCGACGATTGGAGGCGGGTTAGATGGGTGTTTCTTTTTCCGAAACCTTCAACACGCAAATCGTTCCATGACCCTCTTGTCTGCAATCACCCAGCCGTTCCTTGCTCAAGCCGAGCCTCCTTCAGGCGGGGGGATGTTCCAGATCCTCTTCCTTGTCTTCATGTTTGGAGCGATGTACTTCCTGATGATCGCGCCGCAGCGGAAGAAACAAAAAGAGCATGACAAGATGCTGAAAGCGCTTACGACCGGGGACGAAATCGTCACCACCGGGGGCATCTATGGAACGATTACGTCCGTGAAAGAGGACCGTTTCATCGTGCGGATCTCCGACAGTGCCAAGATCGAGATCGGCAAGGGTTTTGTGCACGCGTTGGTCAAGAAGACCGGCGAAGAAAAGAAGTAATCCCGACAGCGGCATTGAGCCGGTGATGCGGATCGAGCGCTTTGCATCCCGCGGCGCGGCTGCATTTCTCTTAAACCAAGTCCCCCATGATCAAACGCAACCTCTGGAAGCTCGTGCTCAGCCTCACCATCGTGGTGTGGGCCGTGGCGACGCTCTATCCGCTGAGTGACCGACCCTTCGCCGACTACGCGAAGTCGGCTTCGACGGCCAAATCTGCTGAATTCGCCGCTCTCATCAAAGAGGCGAGTGAGCGAACCACCGCTCAGACGGCCACGGGCCGGGCGCCCAGTGTTTTCGTCGCGCTCAAGCAGATCGCTCGCGAGCGCAAGCTCGACCTCGCGCAGTTTTTTCCGGGCATCAACCTGGGCGACGTGAAGAACCTGGAGAAGCGGAACACGCTTCTGCTCGACGAGCTTCTGCGTAAATCGAAGGGGAAATTGCAGCTGGGCCTCGATCTCAAGGGAGGCGTTGCCTTCACCCTCGAGGTCGATGAAGCCGCGGCCGCTGCGGCCGCGACCACCGATGGCGAGCGGCACGAGAAGCTCGCCAAGGCGATCGAGATCATCGGCAACCGCATCAACGCGTTTGGTGTGGCTGAACCGATCATCCGGCCGGTCGGCCAGAATCGCATCGAAGTGCAGTTGCCGGGTGTCAGCACCAAGGACAACCCCGAGGTCGTCAACGCCGTGAAGAAACCCGCCCGCCTGGACTTCCGCATCGTGCATCCGTTCGCGGTTCCCGGTCAGATGCCGGATACTCCCCCGGGATATGAAGTCATGTCTCTCGAGAACGAGACGCGCACCGGCGAAATTCTCAGTCAGGACCTCTACGTCAAACGGATCCCGGAAATGACCGGCGAGGGGGTGGAGAACTCCTACCCGACGATGGACGAATACGGTCGCTTCAAGATCATCCTTCAATTCACCAGCGAAGGCAAGGCAGCCTTCGCCGACGTCACCCGCGCGATCGCCGAATCCAATCAGCGCACCGGGCGGGTCGGCCAACTGGCGATTGTGCTCGATGGCAAGCTCTACTCTGCGCCGACGGTGCGCGAGGAGATCAGCAGCGACTCCGCCGAAATCTCGGGCAATTTCACCCAGCGCGAAGCCTTTGATCTGGCCAACGTGCTGAATAACCCGCTCGACCTGCCCTTGCAGGTGAAGGAGCAGTTTGAAGTCGGTCCAACTCTGGCTGAGGATGCGGTCGCGAGCGGCCGGCTCGCCTTCATCATCAGCAGCGCCCTGACGATCGGTTTCGTGGTGTTCTTCTACACCGTGGGTGGTCTGGTGGCGGCAATCGGCATGGGTGTGAACGTGCTGGTGACCCTTGGCGTGCTGTCTGAATTTGGCGCGACCCTCTCGTTGCCGGGCATTGCCGGTATCGTCCTGACCTTGGCCATGTCCGTCGACTCGAACATCCTGATCTTCGAGCGCATGCGTGAGGAGCTGAAGCTGGGCAAATCGCTCCCGACGGCCCTTGAGGCCGGGTTCGAAAAGGCGTGGAGCGCGATTATCGACTCCAATCTGACGACGCTGATCGTCGCCGGGATCATGATCGCGCTCGGCACCGGTCCGGTGAAGGGCTTCGGTATGACGCTCGCGATCGGTATTTTCACGACGATGTTCTCCGCGGTGGTCGTTTCGAAACTTCTGCTGGAAGCCCTGATCTTCCCGGGCGTGATCAAGCGTCTGCGCATGGTCTCCATTCTGCAGAACACCAGTTACAACTTCCTCAAGCACGCGAAGCCGGCGTTCATCATCTCCTGGGTCGTGGTCTTCATCGGATTGGCGGTCGTTTTTGTGAAGGGCCGTGAGATCTATGGCATCGACTTCACTGGTGGCGACACCGTCACGGTCAGTTACGCACAGCGCGTCGAGGCCGGCGCGCTACGAAAAGCGGCTGAGGACGCGGGCTTTCGCGATGCCAGTTTTGCGTATCTGACTCAGATCGGTTCCGACAAGGAGTTGCTCAAGGTCACGACCGATTTTGATCAGGGAAGACCCCTGCTCGCAGCGCTTCAGAAGGCACTTCCGGCCGCCGGCTTCGAACCGATCGGCGAGAGCCGGATTGGACCATCGGTTGGCGAGGAAATCCAGTGGAACGCCCTGCTCGCGATCTTTTGGTCGCTGGTCCTGATCCTGTTGTACGTGGCTTTCCGTTTCGAGATGGGCTACGGCATTGGAGCAGTGGTCAGCACGATCCACGACATGCTCATCACCATCGGCATTTTCGTGCTCTTTGACCGCCAGTTCAACGCCTCGATGGTGGCTGCGATTCTGCTGATCGCCGGTTATTCGATCAACGATACCATCGTCGTCTTCGACCGCATTCGCGAGGAGCTCCGGTTGAATCCGACGATGAACCTGATGAATGTGATCAACCGCGCGCTGAACCTCACGCTCTCACGCACGATCATCACCGGTGGCACCACGCTGCTGACCGCGATCACGCTCCTGGTGGTCACCGGCGGCGAGGTCAACGACATCGCGTTTACGCTGCTCATTGGTGTGATCACCGGTACGTTCTCCTCCCTCTTCATCGCCAGCCCGGTATTCTACTGGTGGCACAAGGGCGATCGCAAGCATGTCGAAAAGCACGAGGACGTGAAGCCGACCTACGAGTGGACCGGCGCCAGCAAGGCGTCCGAGTAAGCAGGCTGCGCACCCGGGCCGCTCCCCGCGGCTCCGGGCACGGGCGGACCTTGGGCCGCCTGCTTCGGGGTGCCTTGCGCCCCGAAACGCGTTTCCGCCATCCGCACCATGCGCTGGACTTACACGCCTTATCCGGCCGGCGAGGTTGAGGAACTGGCCCGCTGCGCCGACGTCAGCGCGGTGATGGCGGAGTTGCTGCTGCGATCGGGTTTGAAGGATCCCACGGTCGCCGCGAAGTTTCTCCGTCCGGCTTTGGCCGAGCTGCAGGACCCCTTTTTGCTCCACAATCTGGATGCGGCCGCGACTCGCCTGCGCCAGGCAATCGCCGGGAACGAGGACGTGGTGGTGCTCGGCGACTACGATGTCGACGGGGTGAGCAGCACCGCGCTTCTGGTCAGCATCCTCCGCCGTTTCGGTTCCTCGCCCCGGTTCATCGTTCCGCGTCGCATGGAGGATGGTTATGGCCTTTCCCGCAGTGCCATCGACCGGGCACTGGAGAAGGGCGTACCCAAGCTGTTTGTCGCCCTCGATTGCGGAACCAATTCACACGCGGAGGTGACGTACCTCCGTTCGCTGGGAGTCGATGTGATTGTGATCGATCACCACCGATCGAAGGAAAAGCCCTTGCAGGACGGTTTGTTGATCAACCCGCACGTGTTTGAGGGCGATGACGACGGCGCCTGGCGGCACCTGTGCACAGTCGGACTGGTGTTCAAACTCGTCCACGGACTGGTCAAGCAGCTTCGCCTTGAGAATCACCCTCAGGCATTCGAGGTCAAACTGCGCGACTATCTCGATCTCGTGGCGATGGGAACGGTCGCCGATCTTGTGCCCTTGCACGGGGAAAACCGCATCCTCGCCCGGTTCGGCCTGCGGATCCTCCAAAGTGCCGAGCGCCCCGGGCTGCGCGCGTTGATGTCTGTTGCCGGGGTGAAGCCGGAGTTGGGCTTGATGCCGGTGGACATCTCCTTCCGGCTCGGGCCGCGAATCAACGCGTCCGGCCGGCTTGCGGATGCTGCCCTTTCCGTCGAACTCCTGCTGAGCGCCGATGAGACCTTCTGCACGGAAACGGCGAGGCAGCTCGATGCGTTCAACCGGGAGCGGCAGGATATCGAGCGGCTGATCACCGAAGAAGCGGAGCGGATCATCGAGGCGCACTATCTGGATTGTCCGGGTATAGTCCTTTACGGGGATACGTGGCATCCGGGCGTAGTCGGGATCGTCGCGGGACGCGTCAGCCGCAAATATAACCGACCGTGCGTCGTCTTGGGCAACGAGGGCGACTTGGCCAAGGGTTCCGGCCGAAGCGTCGATGGCGTCAACCTGGTCGAGGTTCTCGGGGTCTGCTGCGAGCACCTGACGAGTTGGGGTGGGCATCCGATGGCGGTGGGCATTTCCGTGACCAAGTCCAACCTGGAGGCCTTCCGTGCCCGCTTTGCCGAGGCGGTCCAGGAACATACCGGCAGTGCGCTCTGTGAGGCCTCGCTGGCGATCGCAGCTTGGTTGACCCCCGATCAGATTCGGGAGCGGCTGATGGACGAACTCGAAGAGCTCCACCCCTTCGGTCAGGGGAATCCGGAACCGGTTTTTGGAGTCAGGGGAGTGGTCCTGCGCCAGCGGCCTGAAGTCTTCAAGGGACAGCACTTTCGGTTTAGCCTGGATGATCCGCGGGGACGCCGGCTTTTCGGAGTGGCGTGGAAAATGGCGCACCGCCTGCCACCCGTGGGTGTACCGCTCGATTTTGCGATTGAGTTGGCGTGGAATCATTTCAACGACCGCAAGCTCCTCCAAGTGGAACTGATCGACTGGCGTCCGGCCACGGCAATTTGACGTCGTCAACCTGCCGTCGGCGCTTCATCCTGCAGCCGAGGTTCGCGCCATGACGATTTACCCGACGCAAGATTACGCGGTCATCACGGGCGACATCGTGCGCTCGTCGACGTTGAATGCGGTTGAACGGGCAAGCCTTCTGATCGAGATCAAGCGGGCCTCCCAAGCGTTGCAGGAGAAATTCCCCGACGATGTGATCCAGCCGGTGGATGTCTTTCGCGGGGATGGGTGGCAATTCGTCATTAGCCGCCCGGAACGGGCGTTCCGCGTGGGACTTTTCTTTCGCGCCTGGATCCGAGCCCATGTTCCACCGGGTCGCAGGCTCGACACGCGGATGGCGGTGGCGGTGGGACGGGTCACGTCGATCCCGACGAATCGGGTTTCAGGGGGCGACGGAGAGGCGTTCCGCGCGTCCGGAAGGGCCTTGGAGCACCTTCGGGAACCCCTGCGATTGGCGTTGGTGGTTCCGCCGACCGCGGCGCCGGGTTTGGCCGCAGCGCTGGGCGCGTTTGCGCCGGTCTTCGACTCCTTGGTTCAAGGATGGACCCAATGCCAATCTCGTGCGGTTGTGGCCCGTCTCCACGGAGCCACTCAGGACGCGATTGCCCACACATGGCCCGAAACCATCACCCGGCAGGCCATTGCTCGACACTTGGCCAAGGCTCACTGGCCAGCCGTGGAAAGTGGGCTGCACTGGTGGGAGGGAAGCCCCTGGAGATTGCAAATGAGTTAGGCAACCTTTGGGAATTGCTTTTGGAGAGGATGATATGCCCCTAACGCCTCCGTGGGAACTTGGACTGCTCTTGGTGACGACCCACCTCATCGGTGATTACGTCCTGCAGACCGGTCGGATCGCCCGGACCAAACACCGTTGGCCGGTCCTGATCTGGCACGGCGTGATTCATGGAGTAGCGGCGTATCTCCTCGCCGGTCGTTGGGGGGCTTGGGAACCTTAAGGAAATCGAACACGCGCGTGGCTCGGCTAGCTTCGGTTGGGCCGCGGCCAGCGCGCATGTGACCTGGTGGCTGTTCGCTCGCCTGTAGCTCCAGGCGTGCGACCCATAGACGCGGTTTCGAATCCCCTCTTGCCACGGGGCGGGACTCTTGGCCACGCTGACCGTTTTTATGCCGACGCTTACGTTCGCCGTTCTTCCTGGAGACTACATCGGGCCGGAGGTCATGACCGAGGCTCTGCGCGTGCTCGCACATGTCGCTGCCAAGGAGAATCTGACGCTGGTTTATTCGATTGCCGATGTCGGAGGTGCTGGGATTGATAATCACGGCAAAGCGCTGCCAGACAGCACATTGGAGCTTTGTCGCAAGAGCGACGCAATCCTCTTCGGTTCGGTCGGCGGGCCCAAATGGGAAAAGCTCCCGCCCAAGGAACAGCCGGAGCGCGCCGCGCTTCTGCCGCTGCGCAAGGCATTCAGTTTGTTCGCGAACATCCGTCCCGGTTTACTCTACAAGGACTTGATCGACGCGTCGCCGCTCAAAGCCGAGCGCATTCCCCATGGGATCGACATCGTTTGTATTCGGGAGCTGACCGGCGGCATTTACTTTGGTCAGCCGAAGACGACTACGACCTTGCCCAACGGAGAGGAACAGGCGGTCGACACGATGGTTTACAAGACGTCCGAGATCGAACGCATTGCCGAGGTCGCGGCAGTCACCGCGCGCGCCCGCGGAAAGCGGGTTTGCTCAGTCGACAAGGCCAATGTGCTCGAGACCTCCGTCCTCTGGCGGAAAACGGTGACCCGGTACTTCGCCAAGAATCACCCGGATCTGGCGATCTCCCACATGTACGTCGACAACGCCGCCATGCAACTGGCGCGCGATCCGAACCAGTTCGATGTGCTCTTCACCGAAAACATGTTTGGGGACATCCTTTCCGATGAGATGGCGGTCATCTGCGGTTCTCTCGGCATGATGAGCAGCGCGTCCTTGGGATTGGGGGCCAATAGCCACGGCAAACCGTTCGGGCTCTATGAACCGGCCGGCGGCACGGCCCCCGACATTGCGGGCAAAGGCGTGGCCAATCCCTGTGCCCAGGTTCTTTCAGCCGCGCTCATGCTCCGCTACAGTTTTGGACTCGACGCCCTGGCCGACCGGATCGAGGCCGCCGTGCGCCAGACCGTGGCCGTGGAAGGTGTCCGCACCGGCGACATTGCTTTCGGTCGCCCAAGCGTCGGTACCCGCGAGATGGCCGACGCGATCATCCGCAATCTTTGATCGCGGCAACTGCTCCTTTCCCTTCCATGAATTCCGCCGAGATCCGCCAGTCGTTCCTCGATTTTTTTGCGAACCACGGGCACACGATTGTGCCGTCCTCATCGCTCCTCCCGGATTCCCCCGGACTGCTCTTCACCAACGCGGGCATGAACCAGTTCGTGCCCATCTTTCTCGGTGACCGCGAGGCGGACGTCTCCAAGTGGGCCGGCGCCCGGCCGTCGAAGGATACCCGCGCGGCGGATACGCAGAAGTGCATCCGTGCCGGCGGCAAGCACAACGATCTCGAGGATGTCGGATTCGACACCTACCACCACACGCTCTTCGAGATGCTGGGCAACTGGTCGTTCGGCGATTACTTCAAGAAGGAGTCGCTCACCTGGGGATGGGAATTGCTGACCAAGGTCTGGGGCATGCCGCCCAAGCGCCTGTTCGCCACGGTCTACGCTCCGAAGGCGGGTGATCCGTCGGAGTTCGACCATGAGGCCGCCGCGATCTGGACCGAACTCTTCAAGGCCGAGGGACTCGATCCCGCGGTTCACATCGTCCATGGCAATCGCAAGGACAACTTCTGGATGATGGGCGACACCGGTCCCTGCGGGCCGTGTTCGGAGATCCACTTCAATCTGCTGCCGGATGGCAATGAGGCCGAGGGTCGCAAGTTGGTCAATTCATCGAGCCCCCGTTGCATCGAGATCTGGAACCACGTGTTCATTCAGTTCAACGCCAACGCCGACGGCACGTTCTCACCGCTGGCGGCGAAACATGTCGACACCGGCATGGGCTTTGAGCGGGTCGCGGGCATTCACGCCACCACCAAGGGCTTCACCACGTTCACCGCCGAACCCTCGAATTATGAGGCGGACGTGTTCGCGCCGCTGTTTGCCCGGGTTTCCAGCCTGTCCGGCAAGATCTATCAACGGACCGTGCCCACGAAACGCGAGGGCCTGACGGACCAGGAAAACACCGACATCGCCTTTCGTGTGCTCGCAGATCACGCGCGCACGATCAGTTGCGCGATCGCCGACGGCATTCTTCCGGGCAACGAGGGACGCAATTATGTCATCCGGCGGATTTTGCGCCGGGGAATTCTTTACGGGACCAAACTGGGGCTCAAAGTCGGCTTTTTCGAGCAGCTCGTCGCTCCGGTCGTCGAGAGTCTCGGTCCGGTTTTTCCCGAGCGGTTCACCCAGCAGGAGATCATCCGCCGCGTGATCCGGAGCGAGGAGGAGAGCTTTGGACGGACCTTGGAGCGCGGGCTGAACCTTTTCGAGGCGGCCGTGGCTTCGGCGGCAAAACGCGGATCGGGGACCACCGTGGAGGGCGCGACGGCGTTCGAACTTTACGACACCTACGGATTCCCGCTGGACATGACCCAGTTGCTCGCGACCGAGCGCGGTCTGACGGTGGATACACCCGCGTTCGAGGCATTGATGGACAAGCAGCGCGAAAGGGGTCGGGCGGCACACAAGAAAGAGATCGTTGTCGCTGCGACCGAAGGTGAGGCCACGAACCTCAGACCGACGGAGTTTACCGGCTATACCGAGACCGTGGCCAAGGCGACTTTGCTGGAAATCGTCCGGACCGACGCGGACACGTTTTTGATCTTCGACCGGACTCCGTTCTACGCGGAGATGGGTGGTCAGGCAGGCGACACGGGCAACGTGCTCGTCGGAGGGCATCTGGTCCACATCACCGACACGGTCAAGGACAAGGCCGGACGGCACCTTCACAAGACTGATGCGACGCTTGCCGCCGCCGGTCCGGCGATTGCGGTCGGTGCCACCGCTGAGCTGGAGGTCGATCTCGTCCGCCGTCGGGCGATTTCCCGGCATCACTCGGCGGCGCATCTGATCCACTGGGCGT
>Ga0163154_10005964_pt1 | contig 15165 bp, 19 predicted proteins | sample OliLakLV19MP9P1_FD_148649 | JGI IMG/M metagenome (GOLD analysis project Ga0163154, IMG submission 148649) | Freshwater microbial mat bacterial communities from Lake Vanda, McMurdo Dry Valleys, Antarctica - Oligotrophic Lake LV.19.MP9.P1 | ecosystem: Environmental > Aquatic > Freshwater > Lake >... | reverse complement strand
TATTTGTAGGGGTCGGTTGTTTTTAGTATTGCCTTGCTGCTAATGGCTGCCATTTGCAGGCCAAAAGGGTAAAATGACTGTTCCTGTTGTAAAGAGAAAAACTGGCAATGCTTTTGGTTTCAACTATTGATGTTTCATTTAATTCAAAGTAGCATTATCAAAGTTTACACAGGGTTAGAGGTCTGCACCTGTGATTAATTTGAAACACTATTGATTTTTAAAAGGGCTTTTTACTTGATTCCAGTACTTTAAAAATCAAACTCCTTTTTTAAATAGTCTAAAAAGTTAACCAACAATTTTGCTTCTTTAAATCGATTTACATAATTGTAAGGATCAAAATAACCGTACGATCTATAGATACACTTATTTGAATACTCAATGCTAACAGATCTATACCACTCAACGTCAGCGTAAACAGGTATTTTTTGACAATCTGGCAATTCCAATATCTTGTTAGTTTCTAAAACACTTAAAAAATTCTTTCCTTTTGTTAAGGAATTGAAGTTAATAATATACCTATTACTGTCGGGATATAGTTTATCAAATAAATATTTTCCCCGTATTTCGGTAGGATACTTATAAATTCTAAAAAAAGATACTGAATTTATATTGAAATATTCAAATATTCTTACCTCATTTCCTTTACCATATGTGCACCTAAATGAAAAAGTATCCGAAGGTCTATCTATCCTCTTTAAAGCTAAGAAATCAACTTCCTCTTGCGTTGCAAAATGGCCTGCACTATCTCCTGCTGAATCAATAGTGAATTTTGAAGATTTGTTACAATATATATTTAGGTAATTATTTTGCTTGTCCTGATTAGTACACGACAATAGTAAAAAGAGAATAAAACAAATAGCTATACTTACTTTTTTCATAATTTAATTTAATGCCTTTTAAAAGGGTGATAAATCCGTTCCATTTGGCGTATTACTTTTAAAGTTAGTATATTTTGTACCGAACTTTGACGATATCGACCAAGAAGCAGTATGCGTTTTTAGATATTCAGCTGCATTAATATCGTGAAAGAAACCCCATGCAATAATTTTTTGATACCCTAGATCATTCCAAGACCTTTCTGCTTCTCTTCTATAAAGGTTTCATGCAGGAGTTAATAAGTAAAAATCTAAATGCCGATTCTCTTTACGCATTGCCATCCCTAACCCTCGCTCCGTTATAGGTGCATTTTGTATGTCATAATTCCTATCCGTTGGCCATCCAGTATCCCAGGTAGAAAAAAATTCATCAGCTCCTTTAGAGAAGCCTCCATGGGAGTGTATATGTGCTACCTCGGTTTTATCTTTTAATAAATCCCTAAACTTATATCTTAAATATATTGGCCCTGGCGAAGAATGTGAAGGGTCATCTACGCCTGGGGCATCTTTATTCCAATTTAAAGCAGGCGTATAAAAATATTTACCCTTTCCATCCTTATAAATTAAAGATGAAACTTCCACTTTGTTCTGAATACTTAATTCGCCATATAAAAAACTCCATGCAATTGCAGCTGCGTCAGCACTACGATAACCATATGCCGAAGGCCCGCCACCAAAAGATAAACCTTCAAGTCCGTCTAAAAGATTTTCCCAAGAGTTTTCAAATTGACGGGTTGCAATTTGAACATCCATAGTTGTTCGATCGTTTCTTGCAGGGTCTTTATCAAAGGCATTCATCTTAAACTTATCCCCCAATGGATCATTAAACATCACCGGGTTATTGGCGCCAAAATTATACACACTCATTCCGGCACTTTCTTCGCTGCGAATATCTACCCCCGTAAACCTCCCAATCTGTGCATCGTGCTTTCTATAAAAAGTATTGTAATAATTTAGTTCTTCTTCCAGCTCGCTGCCTGCATTGTATTTGTAGGGGTCGGTGGTTTTTAGTATTGCTTTGCTGCTGATGGCTGCCATTTGCAGGCCAAAAGGGTAAAATGCCTGTTCCTGTACCAACGCACCCGTGTAATGTTTAATGGTAAGGTCATCAAAATATACATCCTGTGCACTTTCGTTGCTTATATACCAGTAATGGTAACCTATTCAAAAATTAGCTCTGGTTCTTTAGGCTCTCTTATTACCACTCCTGTTAAGCCTGCTGCTTCTATTCCATTTTTTAATCTTTCTGAAATGTAATATCCTGTGCCACCAAAACTTGATGAAAATAAATCTAAAGAGTTATCAAAGTTTTTATTGAAACATAATTGTTCTACACCGAACACTCTATCACTATTCCAGCTTACCTCGTTTTTAAATTGTATAAATTGTTTACCCACTAATTCACTTCCTTTAAAAAAAGTGGTTTTTATAAAATCGATGCTGTCAAGCCTGTATGAATAAGGAATGTATATTGCCCAATAATCATATTCTATATTTTTGTGATAAATTTTGACAGGAATATACTTATGCTGAGGCAGCTTAAATTGCTCAAATATTTTTTTTGTTTTATTTGTAACAAAAAATTCTATACCCCATAATACAGGCGAAAAACAAAAAAAATCAGTCATTTTAGCACTTTTGCATGCCTCTACATATTCTAAAGAATAGCCAAAGGGTTCAATAGCATTAAGATTGCTTTTATACCGCTTAATCGAAAAATATTCTTGAATTTCTACAGCAGTTTTTTTTTCTTGAAATTTTTTCCATATTACCTCACCTTGATAAATCCCATTTTTGACACCTATCACTTTAGGGTCGGAGTTACCCCTGATTTTATAGTATTGCATATTAATATCCTAATGATTTATAATAGTTATTGAGTTTGTCGAAGCCGCCACTTAAAATAGATTGAACTTCCGTCCTCATATCATTTTGCAGTCTTATTATGTCATTTAAATTACCATTCTGAATTATTGAAGCCATTTTATCTGTCACATACTTGTTGTATGCTGGATGATTCCCATGAAACGGCACAGGTAGGTTCATTAAATTGTCTGTGTGGCTTTGTACCCAGCCAATATCTTTTAATGCAGATTTATTGGCTTTAAACACCGCATTAGGTATTAAATGATGGCCTTGCGTTACTAGTTTTTTGGCATTCCTTGCAACTTTCATTCCTTCAAAAAATTTCCCTCCAATGGGTATCATCGAACCTAAGCCTATCAATCCGCCAGAATTATCACCTCGTCCAAAGCTTATTCCTGCACTGATTAATTCTGCACCCTGTGAAATAAATGGTATTTCAGTCATCCCTATTCCGTCAAGTGCCAACTGCATCCCATCCAACAAAGCAGCATTAAAATCCAAACTAATATTGCTGGCAATTAAGTCATAAACCCCATTTTCAGTTGGATCAAACCATGATTCACCATGATCAGTGTTTGTAACATAATTTACAGTGCCGCTTTCATTGGAGTATTTAAAGTTATAAGCTGTTCCTGTTCCACCAGGTGTGTTAACGTATGTTTTGTTAGGTGCAGCATTGCTTAAAAAGTTAGACCAAAATCCACCATAATCCCGACCACCTCCACCTCCACCTCCACCAATTCCATCTCCAAAACCATTGAATCCAAAACCCGGTTGATATGATTGACTGGCACCACCAGTTCCAGCCAATGGATCGGCACCATGCCATTTGTTGCCGTTTTGATCCATGTAACTATACTTATCCCCCAATGGATCATTATACATTACCGGGTTGTTGGCTCCAAAATTATACACACTCATTGCGGCACTTTCTTCGCTGCGAATATCTACCCCCGTAAACCTCCCAATCTGTGCATCGTGCTTTCTATAAAAAGTATTGTAATAATTTAGTTCTTCTTCCAGCTCACTGCCTGCATTGTATTTGTAGGGGTTGGTGGTTTTTAGTATTGCTTTGCTGCTGATGGCTGACCCCCGCCTAAGGATATAACCCAATCGTTGAAACCAATAAAATTTAAAAATAGAATTACTTGGGACTTACAATGCTACTTAACTTAATAAGCCATTTGATACTGTCCAGATCTTTTACTTTAAAGCCCTTTTTTGCGAATATTTGTTGTTTGTATACTACTGATTGCCAGCCCTTTTTTTTCACACTGTCAATTTCAAAAAGGTACAAAAACGCTGTACTATCAACACAAGATTTATTAATCATATTTACGTATCCGCCCTGGTTCAACCTTGCAAAAAGTGGCCAGGTTGTATCCCCTGCTTTTGAAATGGAGTTTACTTGTATATCATCAATAAACGAAACATCTTGAATTTTAAGAATTGAATCATTATTCAATGTTAAATAAAAGTTTTGATTGGTATCATTAAATATCCGCAACTTACGATCATCAATATCAAAAAAACATTTTGAAAGACTCAATAAACATAGCAATGCAGATATGAATATATATATAGACGATTTTTTCATAATTTTAATAGTGGGGAGTTCTTGGATCGTTTTGACCTGACCACCAATACTCAAGTGTACTGGCACTTTTTTCCCAAAAGTAATTACTATGGTTGGGGGCATCAAACGTTGCACTTAAAGCACTTGGTATTCCAACTAATGTAAAATAGCCAGCAAGGCCCAGGCCAGAAGCTTGTAGTAGCCAGAATTGCATGGCGTGTCCAGGTTCATGTGCATTATAGTAGGGCCTACTTGAACCACCTGTTGGATAGAAAACAATCGGTCCTAAGGTAATGGCACCATGGCCATCTGCTAAGCTAGTTTCAAATTCAGGAATAAATCCATGCCGGAAACCGATAAAATTTAGCAAAGACGAACCACCACCGCCAACATCTGGGCTCATTGCGGATTGCATCATTGTTGGAAAACCTATTCCACTTTCAACCTTGCCTTCCGAGGAAAACCAACCGTCACTGCCCATCCTGCCGCCATTCCAGTTCCACTGTGCATCCCCGAAACTTAAAGTACCGTTATTTTGGCGAGTAGCTTCAATAGTAACAGTTGGCATCACACCCGTTACTTCGGCATCATTACCGCCATTATTAAAGTAAGTATTATGTAAATCTCCATATCCCCATCCCGAACCAAAAAAACCATTTCCAGCTTGTCCACCGCCTCCGCCATCATCAGGAATATTTTCTGGATTATAGGCCTTGTATTTCCCGTCCATTGCATTCTCAATTCCTGTTTCATACCAATGCTCAAAAAGTGCAACAAAACTTTGCCCCGAAGATGTCAGTGTTCTTTCAAACTTTGCACCTGTCGGATCATTAAACATCACGGCATTATTATTACCAAACTGAAAAGGCGATAACCCAACTGTTGATTCAGAAAGAATATCTACCCCCGTAAACCTCCCAATCTGTGCATCATACTTTCTATAAAAAGTATTGTAATAATTTAATTCTTCCTCCAGCTCACTGCCTGCATTGTATTTGTAGGGGTCGGTGGTTTTTAGTATTGCTTTGCTGCTGATGGCACTCATTTGCAGGCCAAAAAGGTAAAATGCTTGCTCTTGTACCAAAAACCGCCCGGCACAGGAAGCCCACCGCACCTTGCCAGCCCGACATTCCTGCGCCTACTGGTGATTTCCATAAGTTTTTTAGCTGTTGAAAAATATTTTAATTAACCGTATGCGGTTAAAATTACTTTTATCATATTAAACTACCAAATCTTTTACAATTTTATTTTTTCGAATAAGGCTCGTATATTTGCGTTATTAAAACAAATAAGGGCTATTAATCACCCTATAAGGTCAATAACTATGATAAGCTTCGGTAAAAAAATAGCAATACTTCGTAAGGAAATAGGCTTGTCGCAAAGCGAACTGGCGACAAAACTTAAAACTTCTGTGAGCGTTATTTCACGGTACGAAAGAGATGAGATGATTCCAAGTATTGAGGCTGCCAAAAAATTGGCGAATTTATTGGGCTCTACCGTTGGTTACTTGCTTGGCGAAAACGAAGAGTCAAATATTTTTAAAGACCCTGAGATGTTAGAGCGATTTAAAGCCATTAAAGCATTTAAGGAGGAAGACAAAGAAAAAATATACTTTACACTAGATGCACTAATTCACGAGGTTACCAATCGTAAAAGATACGCTCACAAATAAAAATTAAAGATGATGAAAACGCAATATGTAACAGACGACCACGGCAAAAAAGTTGCCGTTATTGTGCCTGTAAAGGATTATGAAAAATTAATGGATGAACTGGACGAGTTGGAATGCATTAAGGCTTACGATAAAGCCAAAGCCAGAAAACAGGAGTTTATCCCTGCTTCCGATGTGTTTAAAGCCATTGAACAAAAACGTAAACACGCCTGATGTATCAACTACTCATTGAAAAACAGGTGCAAAAGCAACTGGAAAAAATTCCGGAACCTGATTATTCCCGTGTAAAAAATTCTATTAATGATTTAGCTAAAAATCCTCGTCCCTTAGGTTTTAAAAAACTGAAAGGCAGAACAGGTTATCGCATCAGGCAAGGCAACTATCGTGTGGTATATGACATTAACGATCACATTCTCACGGTCTTTATTCTTGCCGCAGGGCATAGAAAAGATATTTATGAGTAAAACAAAAGCCCGGAGGTTCCGGGCTTTATTGTTATTTATTTTCCAAGTGTTTCTTTGCTTCCCTAATGGTTTTAAATTCATACCCATCCACTCTATCAATAAAATAAATTTCTTCACTTTTGTCTTTTTCTATTACTTCTAAGAGCAATTTATCTGCATATTTTGAGATGTAAATTGTAGCATTCGATAATCGCCTAACCCATTCTTTGGAATTATATTTTAAATTAACGTGGTACTGTAAATTTAATAATTGATATTTTTCTTTCCCACCAATTGTAACTTTTTTTTTTTTACGGGATTGATTTCTCCTCTGTACATCAAGATATGAGGCACTTTATCAAACGATTCAAAACCTTCAACAGGTATTAAGTACTTATAACTACTGGTATCATTTGCCTTTATCGCTTTTACGTATTGCTCAGGCAACCACGCATTAAGATTAGGTTGGCTAGAGCACTTTAAACTTGAAAATGCTACAAGTATTATTAAAAAGATATTTTTCATGTTCCTTTATTTTATAGGCCAAAACCATATTTGACTTCCTAAGTAATATCCTGAACCAGTTGTGCCAGCATTAAACAAATCTACATGACCTACACCTCCAGTTGGCGGAGCGATATACATAAGCCCTGTGCTATTTTTATAATCTCTCTCAAATGCACCTTGAGACATTATCTTTGGTTTACCAAAATTTTGCCAAGTCCAGTCTGCAAGCCCTTTTGATGAACGTGGATAACCATCTGAGGTTTTATTCACTTTAGGATAAGAACTCATATCTATACCTGATTTCATAAAAGCATCGCCAACTCTTATCGCACATTGATTTGGATAAGGATCTGAACTTGGGTGAGCATGTGATCCATTTACGTCTTGCGGGTAATTATTCCATAGTGTAGAAAAAGACGGAAAAGTCAAACCCCCCGAGTTGGCATTTCCCGATGCTTCCCCATATAATTCGTTAAGAAACTGAAAGTCTTTGGTAAGGCTTTCAGTTGAAACAAAATAATCAGTATAGCTATTACCCGTTGTAGTAGCATTATAATTTATGTTGAAACCACCGTTGGTTGTAGTGGCATATACATTATCCATTGATGACGAATATGTTAATGCATAATAAAAAGCTACAACCTCTTGGGATGCACTCGCCATTGCATTTTTTGGATCTGTGCTGGAAAATCCAATAGGCGCCCTTTGCCAAACATTACGCCAATAGACACCATACGGCCCATTACCAAATCCGCCACCTCCACCTCCTGAATCACCCAATCCTCCAAACCCATTACCTGCTCCTTGATTTGTTCCATAATTCCAATTAGCATCAATTGGATGTGCATCCATTTGGCTACCCCGGCTATTGCCAGTGCCTCCAAACTTATCCCCCAATGGATCATTAAACATCACTGGGTTGTTGGCGCCAAAATTATACACACTCATTCCGGCACTTTCTTCGCTGCGGATATCTACTCCGGTAAACCTCCCAATCTGTGCATCGTACTTTCTATAAAAAGTATTGTAATAGTTTAGTTCTTCTTCCAGTTCGCTGCCTGCATTGTATTTGTAGGGGTCGATGGTTTTTAGTATTGCCTTGCTGGTAATGGCTGCTAATGGCTGCTAATGGCTGCTAATGGCTGCCATTTGCAGGCCAAAAGGGTAAAATGCCTGCTCCTGTACCAATACCCCCCGGCACAGGAAACCCTTCGCACTTTGCCCGCCCCTCATTCCTGCGCCTGCATGATTCGTTTGTTTTTATTTGGGCTTTACTGCTAATGGCACTCATTTGCAGGCCATAGGAGTAAAAAAGGATTTCTTGTAAACACAACTATTTCAACATAATTTTTTCGTCACGAAATGATAAATAAATATAGTTCGCCTCTGACAAAAATGAGGATTTAATCTTTTCTGAATTCAATGTTTCTTTAATGTGTATTGTTATTTTTTCCTTAAACTGCTTATAGGTTAATTTTTCATACTCACTTTTTTCTGGTATAAAGTACATGTCGGAAGGATTTGGTTCGTAGTCAATTTTTACATCATTTCCATTTGTCGTGTTTTTATAAATATTCACCCCATAGAAGCGAAGTCTATAGCCATCTTTAGAAGATTCAGAAAATTCCAATATAAATTCCGCAATTGATTTGTCAGGTTTTTTACCGTCACAAATGTTAAACATCCAATCTTTAATTGATTTGGCTTTCGATTTTATTTCTGTTATTGTTCTCGGATATTCTACTTTAGCTTCTGCGTGAACAATTTGAATAATACCTTTGCTTGATTTTTTATTTGTGTTTTGGCCTTGGGACATGATAGGTATAATTATTAATAAATTGAATAGTACTTTCATAAAGAAAAATTTAATAACTACTTCAAATAAAGAATAAAATGCTTACGTTAAAGAACTAAATATAAATAGGTTGTTTTTTTGCTTCGACATGGTTTTAATATCTATTACGAGGTGATAAAGCTGTGAAAGTGGCATACCTTGTTTGCTCATATGTTTCTGAAGATGAACTAAACAATTTGCCTTTTCTTGTTACAGTCATTATTTCAGTTACAAAATAATTGTATCTTATTTGTACCGACATAGCAGGAATTGGAGTAACAAGACTGTATGACTGACCTGTTACCAATAAACTCCAAGTGGTGACTTGACTTCCTTTCATACTTTGTAATGTTGCTGGTTGCTGTACCCATGCTTGATTAACACGCATAATTACTTCGTCAATTGCCAGTAAGTCTGCATGGAGAGTTATTGGATACCTCTGATCGTTTGCTCCATTTAAATCCCCAACACTCCCCCCATTAGTTTTGTCAGTATTGGAAATACTTATAAAATCATAAGTTAAAGTCGGATTTCCTGTTGTTGAAGATCCCCAAAAAGATCCATCTTCAGAGGTAACTGTTGTACGCCAAAAACCAATATTCCCATTATGTTTGCCAAACCGATCATCCTCTCCAAAACTGCTAAAACTGTTAACAAGTGAACCCCAAAAATCAGCATAATTGCCGCCTCCACCTCCTGAATCTCCCAATCCTCCAAAACCATTACCTATTCCTGGATTTGATCCGTAACTCCAATTAGCATCAATAGGATGTTCCTCCAGTTGATTACCTCTGCCAAACTTATCCCCCATTGGATCATTAAACATTACCGGGTTGTTGGCGCCAAAATTATATACACTCATTGCGGCACTTTCTTCGCTGCGGATATCTACCCCCGTAAACCTACCAATCTGTGCATCGTATTTTCTGTAAAAAGTATTGTAATAGTTTAGTTCTTCTTCCAGCTCGCTGCCTGCGTTGTATTTGTAAGGGTCGGTGGTTTTTAGTATGGCCTTGCTGCTGATGGCTGCCATTTGCAGGCCAAAAGGGTAAAATGCCTGCTCCTGTACCAACGCACCCGTGTAATGCTTTATGGTAAGGTCATCGAAATATACATCCTGTGCACTTTCGTTGCTTACATAAACATAAAGATAACCGTTTCTGGCAATTTTTTGCGGTGGCGCTACCAATGCCATTTTACTGCTGCCTGCCGGCACCTGTACCACACCACTATTGGCTTTTACATAATTAAACTGTTCATCTAAAAATATCCAGTTAAGGTATGCCTTGGGCTGTGTGCTAGTGTAGGTACGGTTACTGTCTAAAAACTTTGTAACGTTGGGGCTTAAAAAATTACTTACTTCTGTGCTGCTTGCTGCTACCAGTTTACAGCCTTAACATTCGAGCATGTGGTTGGGAACACTGACCTTGGGCTTTGGGCGTACCTACCACGGTAGCAATGAGGCAAGCAGTTTATCTTTTAGCAAAAACTAAGGATAGCTGGGGGTGTACCTACCACGGTAGCAGCATTCTCTTACCAACAGATCTTTTGGTACTTAATTCACGGCACACCCTGCGCCTATGGTTAACTAATAAAATATATCAAAAACTTTTCCTAATGCCTGCTTTCTTTTTATATATACTGTGATGAACATAAATGTGAGAAATGATATTATCACAACCAACCAATAATAGTTTTTAAAAAGTAAACTAAAAACTGCTGCACCAATAATACAATAAAAAGCAACTAGCCATGTTTTAATGTAATGCAAGAAATTACAATCTGATTTATAAATTTCCCCTAAGGGTTTTATATAAGTGTTAAAAATAAAAACCCCGTCTTCGATATTTTCAATTGAGTTTTCGAAGGCATAATTTAAATACTCATTCAAAATATTGTTGGCTTTTATTTTTGAAGTATCTTTCAATTGACTAAAGTTGTTAATAAAATTTGCTACGGATTTTATATGATAGAATCTATCATCACTTTTTGGCTTTTCTAAAATTTTTTCGTATTGATTGATTAATTCTGTAATCATAATATTTTCCTATTTGGTTCTTATGGCTCTTGGAATATCTAGTATTTGCCGCAATAGATACTGATAGGTATTAGTTGTTAATGAAATACTTAAATTATAAGCAGCCTGCGAAACGTTAAAAAAAGTTTGGCTATAAACCACTGCATCCATCAGGCGCAGGACTCCGTCCTGTGTCTACCTGTTACTAATCTTTGCCAACTTAAAAACCATCCAAAAACACAATATCTAATAAGCCCTTTTTATCTGTGTGATAATCTCTGGCACTACTGTATATCCAATGCCACGGTTCTGCTACAAAGCCTGCTGTTACAGGATTACAATGAATATACTCCAATTTTTGATTGTACATTTCGGTTGTATCCAACAACACCGGATGGTTTTCATGCTGCCAGAATTGATATGTAAAATTACTGCTGCTCTTTTTTCCAGCTTCTTCAAATGTATGCAGCAAATGTTCCTTCCTGCTTTCTTTGGAGTTCTTTATTTTAGCATCTATTATTTTCATGGCAGTAAAACTTTTAATATTTCTCCAAACTTGTCCAGGGTCTTTTCCTTCTTTAAAACTAAAGATAGTATGCAGATGATTGGTCATTAGCACCCACCCATGTAGTATCAAACCCTGGTTAATCTGGCAATGCCGGATGCTGTCTAAAAGTATGGTTTTATAAATCTCTCTTGTAAAAATATCTGTCCATCCAACTACAGTGGAAGTCGTAAAATAAACGGCTTTCTTATCTATAAATTTATACCGGATACTCATAACAAATGCTTTATATAAATATAAACATCAAAACGCTAAAAAGCAGTAAAGAGAAATGTTTTTTTATTTTAAAAATGGTATAAAATTTATAGTGTAGTAACAAGAGACACAGGACGGAGTCCTGCGCCTGATGGTCGGAGTCCTGCGCCTGATGGGTGCGTTTACGATTTGCCAAAACCAGATAATTTAATACAGCAGTACCAAAAACCACTGTTTCCAATAGATGCAAAGGCGCAAAAGAATTAAAAACTGGATAAAAGAATAAAACAGAACAGTAAAAACAATGCCTGCAAGCTCTTTTACAACGGTAGTTTTGAAAAAACAGATAATTTAATACACTAACCGGTTTTGTTTTAAATACTGGAAAATATGAAAAAAAATAATTTAATACATTACCCACTACCTAGTAAACTAAATTTTTTCTTGCATAGAATATTTCAACATACAGCCAATATAAATATATAGCGACTGTTGCTATCGGTATATAATAACAAGCTTGGAGTACACCAATAAAAAGTAAAAAAATATCTATATTAACCCCTATAAATAAAATTGTTTTTAAAGTGCCATGATACTTAAAATTAAATCTTGCTATGTAAAAAAATGCAATTGGGTTTATGATACTTCGTAGTATTTCTTTTTTTTCAGAAATGTGAAATGAAAATTTATCAGTTTCGATTTGAATAAAGTAATATTCAATTTTCACTATTACTTCTTTTTTTTCCGATTCAGTTGGAAACTTATCTATGTACAGTAAAAAATTTTGAATAGAGTTAAAATAGATTAATTCTTTTTCTTTATCAGATAAAATGCTATGGAATTTTTTTGCTTTCTCTCTTAGTGAGTCTATAAGTTCTATCATAAATTATTATTATTGAAAATATCCCCTTAAAAGGAGGAAGAACTCTTATAATTTGACGTATTGCTTGAGAATTGTCATACGGACTAGCTTGCATTGCAGAACTCAAAGCATTATATAATTGTTGCCCATTTAATCTAAGCGTTTGATTAGATACCATACCACCAAAAATAGAAAATCCAATTTTAGCTTCCATAGACAAATTTCCAATAAGTCCATATACACCAATCTCCGCTTCGGTATACATTAGCGATATTTCAGAAATCCCTGATGCAGTAGCACTATATGCAGAGGAAATAGCTGCACCTACACCAGCTTCAGCAGCAGCATATATTGCCAAAGGCGCAGCCATGACAGCCACAAAGCCAGCCTCAAATATTCTTCCCTCCACATGCGCCCTGTTTACATTCCCAAACTGTCCAAGCCCTTCTGTATAACTGACCCTATCACCAGCCTGTGACAAAGGTGACCCTCTTCTAACCCTGTCCATGTAATTGTCATAATTATGCTGCCACATTACATCATAATGCTGGGCTCCATTAAACCATTCCCGGGAAGCATCTCTATGGTTTTCGCCATACTGCATGGCTCCATTCCATAAATTTTGTATCCTTACAAATTGCGTACTTTTTATAACAGTATTTAAAGTATTACCGTTGCCATCATTATACGAACCAGACCAGTTTAACCTTATTCCTTGTTCACCATTTTTGTTTGTACCAAAAGAGAATTTATCACCGTAAAAAAAGCTAACTAGTCCACCACCTCCTCCATCATCTGCTGCATCACTAAAACTCCACCACATGAATTCATGTCCATTTTCAATTTTATCGATGCCATTATTTTTTAAAAAATCCAATAATTCGCCTGCATTATTAAATGAAGCTGCATTTTTTGGTTTGTCACTTTTAGCCCCCGTTGGGTCATTAAACATCACAGGATTATTGTTCCCAAACTGAAAAGGCGATAACCCAACTGTTGATTCAGAATGAATATCTACCCCCGTAAACCTCCCAATCTATGCATCGTACTTTCTATAAAAAGTATTGTAATAATTTAGTTCTTCTTCCAGCTCACTGCCTGCATTGTATTTGTAGGGGTCGGTGGTTTTTAGTATTGCCTTGCTGCTGATGGCTGCCATTTGCAGGCCAAAAGGGTAAAATGCCTATATATTTCATAAAAACCTCCCGGAGCAAGAAGCTATTCGCACTTTGCCTGTCAAATATTCCCGTCTAACACTTGGATACTGCACCTTGTGGATTACTCAAATAATTTTGCACCCGGAGAACCGTCGTTTGGTGATATCCGATTATTCAAATTTACTCTATACTTAAATCGCATATTAATAACAGTATCAATTAAAGTTATAATTATAATTGAATCATTTAGTTGTTGCAAACCAGGAATATTATCAAGAGTGTTATACCCATCAAGTCTGTCAATTAGAATATTCTTATTTTTTTTCTTTTCGCTTACCCATATAGCTCCTTCACTGGTAGCCCCACCACCTATCTGTGTCAATTGAATTATTCTTCCACCTGGTAATTTTTGACTAAATAATATGTTACCCTGATTCAAAAAAGAACAACCTGAGATTAGGACGAGTACCGTTGATATTATTGCATTTTTCATATTTAAAATAATTAAAAAAACCTTTTGAAATATTTAAAGCCTTCTTTGATCCATCCCTGATCTCTAGGATCGTCTCCATAGTATTTTCTCATATTCTCAGGGGTTTGCCATTCTGTCCTTGATTTACCCTCCTTCATTTGTATCATACCAGCGGCCTTCAGTAATCCAACTTCGGAAAGCCCAAAGGCTTTGCCAAAAACTCCATAATGGAAATTGCCAATATCTTGTGCAGCCATTTTATATTTTCCAAAAGTAAATAATGTCACTTGTTTTTTATCAAGCCGTTCTGCCATACTAAATATTGTATTTGGCTTATTTTTTAAATCCCAATCACCGCCAGTTTTAACTAAGTCATAAAAGGTAGATAAAGTCATTGAGTGTTCTCCATGTTCTAGCTCCTCTTTATGGCTAATTATTACATTACTAATAATTTTTTCCCCATTAATAACGCCGCCCAACGTACCAATAAAATTATATTGGTCGAAAATTTCGTTTTTAATAAATACACCAAAAAAAAGTGTATTATTAGAAATTACATTACCGTATTTATCGATTATAACTCCATTCGGTTTTTCGTCATCGCCAGAGAAAGCATCCGCTATACCATACCAAAAGGCGCTATACCCACCACCACCACCATCGCCTGTATCCCCAAAGCCATTGTCAGCAACACCCAATGAGGCATAACTCCAATTAGCATCAATAGGGTGCTCCTCCATTTGATTACCTCTGCCAAACTTATCCCCCAATGGATCATTAAACATCACCGGGTTGTTAGCGCCAAAATTATACACACTCATTCCGGCACATTCTTCGCTGCGGATATCTACCCCCGTAAACCTCCCAATTTGTGCATCATACTTTCTGTAAAAAGTATTGTAATAGTTTAGTTCTTCTTCCAGCTCGCTGCCTGCATTGTATTTGTAGGGGTCGGTAGTTTTTAGTATGGCCTTGCTGCTGATGGCTGCCATTTGCAGGCCAAAAGAGTAAAATGCCTGTTCCTAATGTAACGAGAAAAACCGGCAATGCTTTTCGTTTCTACTATTGCTGTTTCATTTAATTCAAAGCAATAGTAACAAAGTTGAAGGAGAGCAAATTAATTG
>Ga0163154_10005956_pt1 | contig 15176 bp, 18 predicted proteins | sample OliLakLV19MP9P1_FD_148649 | JGI IMG/M metagenome (GOLD analysis project Ga0163154, IMG submission 148649) | Freshwater microbial mat bacterial communities from Lake Vanda, McMurdo Dry Valleys, Antarctica - Oligotrophic Lake LV.19.MP9.P1 | ecosystem: Environmental > Aquatic > Freshwater > Lake >... | reverse complement strand
GGGTGGGCCGGGTGATTGAATACTACGGGCCGGGGGTGGCTTCTTTGAGTGCTTCCCACCGTTTCACCATTACCAACATGGGCGCGGAACTCGGAGCGACGACTAGCGTTTTTCCGTCGGATGAGCGGGTGAGGTCTTTTCTAGAAGCCCAGGGCCGGGGGGCGAGTTATGTGGAGCTACTGGCGGACGAGGATGCGGTTTACGACGAACACCAGCACCTAGACCTCGATAGCCTAGAGCCGATGATGGCCTGCCCCTCCAGCCCGGATAACGTCGTCTCCGTGCGGAGTGTGGCGGGGCTGCCCGTGGCCCAGGTCTGTGTCGGTTCCTGTACCAACTCCAGCTACGAGGACCTGACGATTGCTGCCTTGATGCTCCGGGGCAAAACGGTCCACCCCGAGGTCTCGATGACGCTCACACCGGGGTCTAAGCAGGTGTTTGAGATGATTGTCCAGGACGGCTACTTTGCCGATTTGACGGCGGCGGGGGCACGGATCTTGGAATCCGCCTGTGGTCCCTGTATCGGCATGGGCCAAGCTCCCCCCACTGGGGCGGTCTCGGTGCGCTCCTTCAACCGCAACTTTAAGGGCCGCTCGGGGACCAGTGAGGATTTAGTCTATCTGGCGAGTCCCGAGGTCTGTGTGGCTTCAGCTCTGACTGGGGTGATTACGGACCCACGGGATTTGGGGATTGATTTTATCCCAGTGGATACTCCGACCCAGTTTTTGGTCCATGACAATATGTTGGTCTCTCCGGCGAGTGACCCGAGTGCGGTGGAGATCAAGCGCGGTCCCAATATCCGTCCCGTGCCCTTGGCCCAGCCCCTCACCGACACCATCCGGGCGGAACTGATCCTCAAAGTGGGGGACAACATCAGCACCGACCACATCCTCCCCGCCGGGGCCAAAGTCCTCCCTCTGCGCTCCAATATCCCTGCCATCGCTGAGTTTGTCTTCATGCGCGTGGACCCGACCTTCCCTGAGCGGTGCCGTCAGGCGGGGCAAGTCGTAGTCGTCGGCGGGAGTAACTACGGTCAAGGTTCCTCACGGGAGCACGCGGCCTTGGCTCCGATGTACCTGGGACTTAAGGCGGTCATTGTCAAGAGTTTCGCCCGTATCCACCGCGCCAACTTGATCAACTTCGGTATTCTCCCGGCGGTCTTCGCGGACCCCACGGACTATGACCGTATCCAACAGGGGGACGACCTAGAATTAGTCGCCATTCACCAGGGTTTGGCCACGGGCACTATCACTGTTCTCAACCGCACCCAAGGCACTGAGTTTCAAGTCTCAGTCGCCCTCACGCCCCGCGAACAGGAGCTTCTGCATAGTGGGGGCCTGCTCAGTCACATCAAAGCCAAGCAGGCGGTGGTAGTGCCGGTCTGAAGGCAGCCTTAGTTAGGATATGGGGAACTCTCCGCCGGGTCCACAGGATTTCCGCGAGGCTAACTAGCGTTCCCGCGAGACCCGCAGGATTTCCGTGGCTCTGGCAAAATTTCCGCAAGACTTCCTAAAGTCTCTGTGGGGTCCACAGGTCCAAAACCGCCCCTCCGCCCCATACCCTGCCGGACACAGGCGTGAGTGTACCAACACCATCGGTTGAGCTTAGGCAAGACTTGTCACACGCAAGGTGGTCAGCTTCGAGTTTGCGGTTGTGACAAGCGCGAACCACCAAGTTAACGTGGGGCGCCCGGCTGTCATCCTTTCTGTGAGGATATCTCACGATTTGTGGGTAATGGATAGCTCAAAAAGGGGGGAAAGAGGTTATTCGAGTCGCCCTGCCGCAATCAACTCTTAAAGTCCCTCTTTTTAAGGGGGATTTAGGGGGCTCGCATAGAGATTCTAAATCTCTATGCGAGCGACTCTTAGTTCTTAGGGTTGCGGTTATCGTAGGCAATCCCGCGCCGGACCTGCACAATGGCTTGGTCTACGGACTGAAGGGCTTTATCGCGATAACCACCTTTATCGGTGGTGGCCTGGGTCAGTTCACGGCGGGCCGTCTGTAGCGCATTCAACGCAGCCTGCATCCGGGGCTGGGGTTCAGCAGCCGAGACCTGTAAATAAGTTCCACCCGCGCCCAAGACCGCCACGCCCGCCAAAAAACCAACCCAACGCTGTGTATTTGTCATCTCACTGCTCCTTAAAGCTTTCTCTGTCGTAGACGAGAGTAGCAGGAAGCCCGTTCAATATTCCAGCGCGTCACTGTACAATCTATCTGGAGACATAGAGTCTAGAAAAGATTGACAATACCCAGGTGAATTAACAAGTTAGTCTGATAGATACCATACAGGTTAAGCAATAGTTGTAAGATCGCAATACCAGCAAACTTCCAACCCAACTGTGAAGGATTCTTGAATTCACTCAAGACTAAAAGTATCCCGGCCCCCAGAGAATAATTGAAGACTAGGACCAAGAGCGGCATCCAGAATCCCAGCACCGCACCCACACAGAAACATAAAAAACCCAGACTCACCATCACCAACGCCACGAAACGGGGCGGGTCGAGTTCAGCCAGATATTGACAATGGTCCCACCAACGTTCTAATGGGGACATACCAACCTACTTGAGTATTTCACTCAGTCTAGCTAGTAGACCGAACCTCGTCTACCGGGATTGCCGCGAACAATCAAGTAGACGCGCAAAGTAGAACTGCTCATTAATTGCTGTACAACTGTCCACCCGCCAACCCAAACGTACCAGGAGTTCCCGTAACTGAGCTTCGGGGTGTTGGTAGGCGCGGGTAGCCTTGGCTGCCCCTGGAAAAAAATTGCCCACGCGTTTCAAGAGACTCAAGAGCGGGGTCTGGGGCGCGAAAGTGAATAGCAGACGGTCCTTAGCCAGTTGACTAAGGTGGGTCAGCATCACCTCAGCTTGCGGCAGGGGGTAATGGATCAAGACATCTACACAGACCACAATATTGAAAGACCCCGCCAGGGTTTCAAGCTCCTGGACCCGGAAAGTCAAGTCCCCTGGTGCCCCCTCCTGTTGCCAACGCCGGGCGGCCTCCTCGACCATCTGTTCCGAAATGTCCGTGGCGAAGACCGTTGCGCCCCCACGGGCTAAGGGCACACTGAGACTCCCCACCCCGCAACCCGCATCACAAATTGTCAGCCCCTTGACCGACCCCAGCCCTCCGAGGATAGCCGTCAAGGTTCGTTGGTGGCCCCGGCGAATCGCAAGCTGCACCCGGTTAACCTGAGCCTCACCATAAATACGTTGCCACCGCTCAAAGCCCGTGGTATTGAAGTATTCCCGCACAACGGCTTTTTCGTCTTGACTCATGCGCTATCACCGCTGAACTAAAGGTTTCAACCTAGCCAACCATCCCCCAACTGTACTACCCCTAGGCCAGTCGGACACGCTAAAGCTCCCTGGAAATCGAACTGTTTAGGTTCCTCAGCCGCGCACACGAGCCTAAAATGGCTTCACATTGGTTAGTGTAGTTTGGTGAGGTGACTAATGATTGCTCCAGTATCGCTAAACTCTCGGCTCTACTCTTGCGTGTTTACCATTTTTTGTAGGGTAAAAACTTACCGTCGTAGGTGACTACTACCCGGTCGCCCTTGGGGTCTTCAACTTTGGCGATAGTCAAGGTGAAGTCAATGGCACTCATGATGCCATCACCAAACTCCTCCTGGATTACCGCTTTCATCGGTAGCCCATATACTTGCATAATCTCGAAAAAACGATACAACAACGGGTCGGTGGGGACGGTTTCATCTAGGGAACCCTTGAGTGGGTAATCGGTCAAAAGCTCCGCGAGTTCTAGGTCTAGGTTCAATAGGCCCAGCAACTTTTCCGCCTCATCCTGGGTCGCCCTCGCCTGCCCATACAATAGGGCGGCAACCCAGACTTTATCGTGACCGAGGGCCGCGCCGAGCTGGGTATAGGTGAGGCCCTTCTCTCGTTTCGCTGCCAACAAAATATCCGTGATCTCAAACAGAGCCATGGCTTTTCCTCAATACAGTACAGGACCTACGCACAGCCTACAGCCCCTAAAGAAGAAATAGCCATCACACCTTGAATCAGAAAAAACAAAGCCTGGAGCAGCCAGAGTTAGCCGCTGGCTGCTGATTTCGACTCTCACCGATACACCCACTGCTATGGCTGTCCCTTCTACTTGGGATACGCCCAAGATTATCGCTGAAGCAACCAGCGGTCAGTTTAAGGCGACTGCGGGGAAGTACTTCGACAAAGGCTGCAACGAAGCTCTCGACTACACAACTGAAGTTATTGATCTAAATGGTGACGAGCCCGGAGTGTTTACTAGCGTGGCTGGCACCTGCCTGGGCGGGATGGCTGGTGTCCAGGTGAATTTGTATATTAAGAACAAGAACGGTCAATGGCAACCGCAGTTCGGTTTTCCTGGTACCTATACAGTACTCAAAACAAAGAGCAAGGCTTATCCCGACATTGAGATTGGTGGTCCGGGGTTCTGTTTCCCAGTGTGGCACTGGAATGGACAGCAGTACGCCATCCACAAGAAGTGCCGCTAAGCATATGGGAGAGCGTAAATCTTTTATGGTTTGCAGATTTTCCCTCTAGGACTGAATTTCAAGGCAGACGGTCATTCGACCAAGCAACTCAGGCGGACTCTGGCTTGGGTAGAGAACTGGGGTGAATGAGTAAATCAGCAGTGGAGCGGGATTCGACCATTTCGCGGGTCACTTCAAAGCGGCTCAAGTCCGGGCGTGAAGGCGACTCGTACATGATGTCAAGCATCAGTTCCTCAACAATGCTTCTGAGGGCACGGGCTCCCGTTTTGCGACGGTAGGCTTCTTTAGCGATGGCCTCAATTGCCCCGCCATCAAAAACGAGTTCCACGCTGTCCATCTTGAGGAGCCGTTGGTACTGCTTCAACAAGGCATTCTTGGGCTCAGTAAGAATAGCTTTGAGGGCCGCTTCATCCAGGGGTTCGAGGACCGCCACCGAGGGGATGCGCCCGATAAATTCAGGGATAAGACCGAACTTCACTAGGTCGTCGGGTTCCAGAGACTTGAGGGACTCAACTAACCGTTTTTCGCGCTGTTGGCTCTCGGGCTGGATGAAACCAATGGATTTTTTACCCGTCCGCTGCTCCACTACCCGCTCCAAGCCGACAAAAGCCCCGCCGCAGATAAAGAGGATATTGGTAGTGTCAATCTGGATGTATTCCTGATAAGGGTGCTTACGCCCGCCTTGGGGCGGCACATTGGCGATGGTCCCCTCTAACATCTTGAGTAGGGCTTGTTGGACCCCCTCGCCGGAGACATCACGGGTAATCGAAGGGTTCTCGGATTTACGGGCAATCTTGTCAATCTCGTCAATATAGATAATCCCGCGCTGGGCCTTCTCAATGTCGCCGTCCGCCATCTGCAACAACCGGAGCAGGATATTCTCCACGTCCTCCCCCACATACCCAGCTTCCGTCAGGGTCGTAGCATCGGCAATGGCAAAGGGGACTTCTAACACTTGAGCTAGGGTCTGAGCAAGGAGGGTTTTGCCACATCCGGTCGGGCCAATCAGGAGGATATTTGTCTTCTGGAGGTCAACATCCGTGGAGGCTTCTAGCTGGGAAGACAGTCGTTTGTAGTGGTTATAGACGGCTACGGAGAGGATTTTTTTGGCGTTATCTTGACCAATGACATGAGCATCCAAGTGACCTTTAATCTCGTAGGGCTTGGGGAGCTTCTTGGGTAAACCGTTATCCTTACGATTGTTGGGACGACCGGCCCCGCGCTTCCCGGCGACGGGTTGGGCGGCGGGGCTGTCGAAGAGTTCTTCATCCAGGATTTCATTGCATAGGTCCACGCACTCATCACAAATGTAGACCCCAGGGCCAGCAATCAATTTGCGTACTTGCTCCTGGGACTTACCGCAGAAGGAGCATTTGAGATGGGCATCGTAGGTTTTAGCCATGAGTCCTGCCATGAAGAAAGGGGTTTTAGCGTACTGTTGTCAGCCCTTCAGAAGACAGGGCCCGTTTGGTGATGACTTGGTCAATCAGACCATAATCCTTGGCTTCCTCAGCGGACATGAAGAAGTCGCGGTCCGTATCCCGTTCAATGCGCTCCAGAGGTTGCTTGGTATGGTGGGCCAGCAACTCGTTGAGACGACGCTTGATGTAGAGGATCTCGCGGGCCATGATCTCAATGTCCGTCGCCTGACCCTGGGCACCGCCGAGGGGTTGGTGAATCATGACCCGAGCATGGGGTAGAGCCAAGCGTTTCCCTGTTTCACCCCCTGCTAGCAAAAAGGCTCCCATGGAAGCCGCTAGCCCGACGCAGATTGTGGAAACCTGGGGCCGGACATGCTGCATCGTGTCGTAAATCGCCATGCCTGCTGTGACCGAACCGCCGGGAGAGTTGATGTAGAGCGATATATCCTTCTCGGGGTCCTCAGCTTCCAGGAATAACAACTGGGCCACAATCAAGTTGGCGACCATATCATCCACAGGCGTACCCAGGAAGATAATGCGTTCCCGCAAAAGTCGTGAAAAAATATCAAAGGCCCGTTCACCCCGCGAAGACTGCTCCACAACCATCGGGATTACGTCATAGATGGTGTAGCCACGGGGTAACTCGCTCAAAATTTGGTGGATCATCCCTTAGCTCTCCTGGGTAGCGGTTGCAATGGGCGGTTCAGCAGCGACTTCTTCCAGCTCTAGGGGCGGTGTGGTCTCAGCAGTGGATTCATCCACCTCAGCGACCATTACCTCTAGCGGCTGGGTAGTCTCGTCAGCGGCGGGCTCGTCCACTTCCTCAATTGTAGAGTGTTCCGCTAACCAATCCAGGGCCTTTTCCGTCAAAAGCTCATCGCGCACCAAGGTGGTCAGGGTTTCGCGGTCCATCTCTTCTTTGAGGGTGCGGGCGTATTCGGCTAGACGCGGGGTGAGTTCGCTATCGTCCACCGTGAGGCTTTCACGGCGGACTAACTCAGCTAGGGCCAAGGTGCGCCGGAGCCGGACGACGGCTTCGGAGGAGACCTGTTCGCGCAAAAAAGCTAAGTTGTCTTCGTTTTTGAAAAAGAAGTCAGGGTCAATCCCGCGCTGGGTCATGTTCTGGATGTACTGCTCAGCTAGGAACTTAAACTCTTGTTCAATCAGGGTTTTGGGCAGGTCAATCTGGGCCTCGACGAGCAGCGCGTTGAGCAAGGCTGTGTCGCGCCGGTCCTTGTTCTCGCTGGCATTCACGGTGCGGAGGTTTTCTTCCGTGTAAGTGCGCCAAGCAGCTAGATCCGCGAAATCCGCTTCCTGAGCGAGAACATCGTCGAGGGCGGGCAGTTGGCGGTCCTTGAGTTCTTTGAGGGTGATGGTGAATAGGGCGGGCTGGTTCGCCAGTTCTTCCTTGGCGTAACCTTCCGGGAATTGGGCTGATACTTCGCGGGTCTCATCTAGTTCCATGCCCAAGATGCCTGCGATGAAACCAGGGATGAAGCGGTCTTCTTGGAGGACTACTTCAAAGTCTGTGCCCTTAGCCCCAGGAATCTCTTCGCCTTCTAAAGTGCGCCCCAAGAAGTCCATGATGGCGATGTCCCCGAGTTGCGCCGGACGGCCTAGCACCGGGGCCGTGGTTGCTTTTTCTGTTTGGACTTCAGCCAGAGCTTTGTCTACCGACTCAGGGTCAAAGGGGACCGGGATGTACTGGACGGTCATGCTGCTGTAGTCTGCGCGTAACTGGACTTCGGGCTGCACATCTACGGAAGCCTTAAAGCTTAAGCTCCGACCAGGTTCAAACTGGGCTAAAAGTTCATCAAACTTACTGAGGACCTGATAGTTGCCCAAGGCATTGACCTGAACGGATTCGATGGCTTCTTTGAGGGATTCGTCTAATAACTTCTCTAGGGTCTCGGCTTTGAGGGCTTGTTTGCCTAGATATTGCAAGACAATCGGACGGGGGGCTTTACCGGGGCGAAAACCGGGAACACGGGCTGTTTTCACATATTTGCGGACGGTGTTCTCAAAGGCTTGTTGCCCGCGTACCGCATCAATCTCAATTTCCAGGCCCACCTGAGAGTTGGGCAATCGCTCCTGCGTAACTTTCATACAGCCCCAAAATCAACAAAACGCTTTACCAATATACCCTTCCTACTGTCCTGACTTTGCTTCATCCCCAGTCTCGGGTAGGGCTGCAATAAGAGCTTCGAGGACCCGACTGACCCCAATCAGTGTTAGACCGGGGATCTCTGGCAGGGTCCCCCTAGGCACGATGGCGCGGGTGAACCCCAGCTTGACCGCTTCGCGCAAACGCAACTCCAACTGCGGGACCGGGCGTACCTGTCCCCCCAACCCGACCTCACCCAGAATCACCGTGTAGGGGTCCACCAGTCGGTCCCGGAAACTCGCTGCCACGGCTAGGGCCACGCCCAAGTCAGCGGCGGGTTCATTGACGGTCATCCCGCCCACTGAGGAGACGTAGGCATCAAGTTTAGAGAGTGGAATCCCGACGCGCTTTTCAAGAACTGCCAGGATTTGCAGAAAACGGTTGTACTCTAACCCAGTCACGGTGCGCCGGGGACTGGTATAGCTGGTCGGACTGACGAGGGCTTGCACTTCGACGACGAGGGGCCGGGTCCCCTCACAGGACACGATTACGGCGGTCCCCGAGTTACGGTCCTCCCGGTTGGACAAAAATAGCTGGGAAGGATTATCTACCTCGACTAAACCCGCCCCGGTCATCTCAAAAACACCGAGTTCATGAGTCGCCCCGAACCGATTTTTCACCGAGCGCAAGAGTCGATAGCTCTGGAAGCGGTCTCCCTCGAAATAAAGCACCGTATCCACTAAATGCTCTAATACTTTTGGCCCCGCAATTGCGCCTTCTTTAGTAACATGGCCCACAATCAACAAACTAATCCCTTCACGTTTCGCCACTCGCATCAAGGCCGCTGTACATTCGCGGACCTGGGAGACCGAACCCGGTGCGCTGGTCATTGTCGGCAGATATACGGACTGGATACTGTCAATAATTGCGGTGCGGGGCTTGAGTTGTTCGAGTTCGCGCAGGATGATTTCAAGATCTGTTTCGGCGAGTAAATAGAGTTCTGGACTGGTCACTTGGAGACGGTCAGCCCGCAGTTTCACCTGTTGGACGGATTCTTCTCCGGAGAGATACAGCGTTGGATGTTGTTGGGCGAGTTTCTGAGCGACTTGGAGTAAGAGGGTAGATTTGCCCGCCCCTGGTTCGCCACCGACGAGGACTAAGGAACCCGGTACAATGCCGCCGCCCAGGACCCGATTGAGTTCGTTGTAGCCGCTGTCGAGTCGTTCGTACTTCTCCTGGCTGACCTGGGTGATGGAGCGGGCTTGGGCGGGGCTGGTGGATTTACGGCTGGTGGGTTGGTGGGCGGGGGCGACGATCTGCTCGACGTAGGTATTCCACTCACCACAGTCCGCGCATCGTCCGAGCCAACGGGGGGACTCGGCCCCACAGTTCGTGCATTGAAAAAGAGTTTTGATTTTGGGCATGGGTTCAAAGTGTCGAACTAAACAACGTTAAGGCATCGTACTGGGTGGGAGTTTGGAGACAACGAGTCAGGAGTGATAGGTCCAAATCGGGTAAAAGTACAGACCGGGTAATTAAACGGTATTGCTCACGCTCTAAATGATACAGATGTAGTCTTCCTCCTCCCAAAACCACACTTCAGTTACCCCCAATCCCCGGTAGATCTCTAGTTTATTCACCCGACTTTTAGTAATCATCATTTCAATGGCTAAGTCTGGGATGGCTTTTTCTTGGCCTAGGGAATAGCATTCATCGGGCTCCAAACCTCTTACCCTTGTTTGATTCTGAAGCGTGGTCGAACCCGCCGCATGAAACCTTGTCTGGGTTGTGAAAAGACACATCCTAGTAACATCGCCGGGGTCTTTTTAATCATCTCGTGTTCGGCGGAGGGTATGAGGAGTTCCAGTGTGCCTTGTAAGTAATCTAGGTGGACGAGTAGATGTTTCAGGGTCTCACGTAGGGTCAGGTGTTGTCCCCAGGTAATGCCCCGTAGTAACAGAGAGGATTCAGGTGAGGGCAGGACCGCCAGTGAGGCCATGACAGCATCCGTCGGGCTAAGTCAATTTTAACCCAGCCCTTTGCCTTAAAAATAGCTTGGTTTCTAGGCTTTCTCCTGTGCGAACCTAGAGATATCTAGTTATCAGAGGAGTCTCTAGCCGTGGAGTCCAAATCAACGGTTATTATCACTGGCTCTTCCTCGGGGATTGGTCTGCAAGCCGCTAAGGTCCTAGCCCAGACGGGGCAATGGTTCGTGATGATGGCCTGTCGGGATCTTGCCAAAGCTCAACAAGCGGCCCAAACCGTCGGTATTCCTCAGGACAGCTACGCCATCCTGCAACTCGACCTCGCTACCCTCGCCGGGGTCCGGCAATTCGTCCAGGACTTCAGAAAGAGCGGACGGACGCTTGATGCTTTAGTTTGTAATGCCGCTATCTACACGCCTACTGCCCAGGAACCCCGGCGGACTGTGGACGGGTTTGAACTGAGTGTCGGTACCAACCATCTTGGGCATTTTTTGTTAAGTCAACTCCTCTTGGCGGACTTACAACAGGCCGCCGCCCCGCGTCTGGTCTTCATCGGTACCGTGACCCACAACCCCAAGGAATTGGGCGGCAGCATCCCGCCGCGTCCGCACCTAGGCGACCTCTCCGGTTTAGAGGCTGGTTTCAAGGCACCCCACACGATGATTGATGGCAAGGCATATAACCCCGTCAAAGCTTACAAGGACAGTAAGGTTTGTAATCTCTTGACCATGCGAGAGTTCCACCGCCGCTACCATGCCTCCCACGGCATCACTTTCAACGCGCTCTATCCCGGCTGTGTGGCGACTTCGGGGCTATTTCGGGAGTCGCCGCGCTTATTTCGGCAACTCTTTCCGGTTTTCCAACGGTACATTACCAAAGGTTTTGTCTCAGAAGCAGCAGCGGGTCAACGGGTCGCCGCTGTCGTCGCCGACGCTGCCTACAACCAATCCGGGGTCTATTGGAGTTGGGGGAACAGGCAAAAAAAAGATGGCAAGTCCTTCATCAAAGAAGTGTCCTCTGAAGCCAGCGATGACGACAAGGCGAAACGGCTGTGGGAGTTGAGTGCGGGGTTAGTGGGACTGAGTTGAGGGGAGGGTCGGGCAGTATGCTGACTTTATCAAGAGCGGCGTAAAACCCCTAGCTTTAGCTATGGGCATATAAGCCGTATCAGCCAACGGCGCATAGGATATCTAAGCGATAACTTTCAGTTTAAATAAACTACAATAGTAGTATGTTAGTTCTTGAGTCAAAGTTAGTCGCCACCTCTGAGCAGTTCGCCTTAATTGATGAGGCGATCCGCACCTTCCAATTCATCCGCAATAAAGCCTTGCGCTACTGGATAGATACTAAGGGTGCTACTAAGTATGACCTTAACAAACAGTGTGCAATCCTAGCCAAAGAGTTTACGTGGGCTAATAAACTAAACTCTATGGCTCGCCAATCCGCAGCCGAACGAGCATGGTCGGCAGTCTCCAGGTTCTTTGACAACTATAAAAAGAACATTGTGGGTAAGAAAGACTATCCTAAGTTCCAAAAAGATAACCGCTCTGTTGAGTATAAAACTACCGGATGGAAACTATCGGATGAACGTAGGTTTTTAACGTTAACGGATGGGTTTGGAATAGGTAAGCTCAAGTTGCTAGGGACTAGAGATTTGAGTACGTACAGCAAAGAACAAATTAAGCGTGTACGGTTAGTGCGTCGGGCCGATGGCTACTATGCTCAGTTTTGCGTAGACATAGACCGCACTGAAGATTTAGCCCCGACGGGTAAGACTAGCTGTCATGCCATTGTGAAAAAGTCGTTGTCTACACGCACTCACACTTGCCAGTGTGGCTGTGTACTAGACCGTGACCACAATGCAGCCTTGAATATCTTGGCAGCAGGATTACAAAGTACCCAGGGGCACTGGGAAACGGCAACGCTTGGGGAGAGCATAGCCCCTACGACAGAGGGCAATCCGATGTTGCAAGCTGACTCGTGGAACCAAGAGCTGGGCGGTACCGCCCAGCTATCCCCCGGCTTTAGCCGTCGGGAGTGTCAAGGCTAATCGTCAAGTCACTTGGCCTATGCCCGGGGTAGTTTTGCAGCCTGAGTCTGGAGGCTTTGCGCCGGGGCAGTCGGCTCAGAGCGGCGGAGTCTCCTCAAGCAATCGGTGTCGTCGTACAACGGACGAGCACGATGGTGGCATTGTCTGGGGCACCCAGGGTCAAGACGCGCTGAATGATGGCGTTAGCGCAGCCCTGGAGGTCGGGGTTTTGCCAGATGAGGGCGTGGATGCTGGTGAGGTCCAAACATTCCCAGACTCCATCGGTACATAAGAAAATGACCTCTTCTGGGGTCAACACTAAGTCCGGGAGGGTATCAAGGGCGTCAGCCGCTAAATTCCGCACCTCACCCACCGAACGCAGGAGTTGATTGCGCTGGGGGTGCGTCAGGGCCTCAGTTTCGGTAATCAAACCACGATTGATGAGCGAACGGACTAAGGAATGGTCCTCACTCAACAGCACCAAGCCCTCGGTCCCTACTCGATAGGCCCGACTGTCCCCGAGATGGGCCAGGGTCAACCGCGCTCCACACAACACGATCCCGGTCAGGGTGCAGCCCCCAGCCCCGCCCAATTGCTGATGGACTACTTGATTCGCCCGGATCAGTCGGTCCACCGTCCACGCCTGTTGTTCTGCCACGGTCTCAAAGGCCGGGGGGTCCGCCGCGCCGACAAACTGTCCCGTCGCCAAGGCACTCGCCACCTCACCCTGGAGCATCCCGCCAATACCATCAGCGACACAGGCCACCAAAATTCCTGATGCGCCCTCATCGGTCACAGCACTGCTGACCCGATAACCCCAACTATCTTGATTGAGGGTCCGGCGGATATTCAAACCCTGGGTTGTTGCCGCCCCCACTTGGTAGGTAAAGGCTTGCCGCTGCCGCCCCGCCCGCAGTTGACGGACTAAGCGCAACAGTTCATCGAAATCACACCGTTGGTCGGGGCTAGCAAGGGTCCGCCCAAGGACCTGGACCGCGCCTGGTATTTGGAGCGCGGCGGGTACATTCAAGAAATCCACCCCGCCCTCCGGTGGCTCCTCACCCGTCAGCAACCGATAGAACAAAGCACCCAGGGTATAAATATCTTCCTGTCCCGTCACCACGCCCCCAGCCGCGAGTTCCGGGGCGGTATAACCGGGAAGATAGACCGCCACCAGGGGCACGGTGCCCAAGGGTGTCAGGTAGGACAGGCCCTCTAGGACCACCGGGCGGCCCACCACCACCTCGGTGGGATGAAAAGCTAAGACCTGCCAACCAGTTTGGTGAATTTTTTTGAGTAACTGGACTAGTTGCAGGTAATCCCCCAACAGGTCCACCCAGCCCACCTGTTCTAGCTGTTGTTGCAAACTAAAGCCCTCGACCACACTCAGCAAGAGCGATAATTCGCCATCTACTTCCTGCCAAGCCAAGCGTTGCGGGAGCATCCGGTGGGGCAGTTGACCCAAGAAATCCACTTGGGCATTCAGTCGTGCCCGTTCTCCCGTCCACAACTGGACGGTCTCGCCCGTCATGAGTTGTACCCGGTAACGCTGGTAAAGAGAGCGGGGCAAGACCTCCATGATCATCCCCTGGTAGGATTCGACGCTGATAGTCTCTCCCACTTGGCGGGTCAAGACGAAGGGGGCCGGGGTGACGGGGTAAACGTCTTCTTCCAGATTGGCTTCGGACTCAAGGCGTTCAGTCTGCACGAGGCCCCTCCTCAATTAGGACTAAGCGGGCATTGCCGAGGGCTAGTTCATCGCCTAGTTCCAGACGATAGGGCGCAGACAGACGGGAGCCAAAACTAGTCCCGGTTCTCAGTTTCACAAAAACACCGTTGGTGGACCCTAGATCTTTAACGAACCAATGACCCTGGTCACAAAAGAGTTCAGCATGGAGCCGTGAAACCGTTTCACAGCCCGGTAGCCCCGTCAAATCAATGTCCACGGGACCCGTGATTGTATCGAAACGACCCAGGATCAATCGCTCCCCGCCCAACAGAAACTTGGTCCCCGTGAGACTACCCTGACGCTTAACCGCCAGCCGCAGAGTGTTCGGGGCTAGGGCAGGTAGGGGCACTATTTCGATGGTGACGGGCGGTACAGAGCGGGGTTGAATTAACTCTGCCCCGCAGCCCTCACAAAAATCCACATCTTTTGAGTTGACAGTCGTGCAGACTCCGCAGGTAATCACCATGGTCCCCAGTCAAGTTCCCATCCAGGGTACCCAGATTACCCAAGCCCATAAAAAAAGAGGGTCTAGCCCTCCTTTTGTCAAAATCGCCGCAGTCTTAGACCGGAGCCCCAGGCCCCACATAGGAGCCCCAAATAAACACGCCCAACACAGTCAGTACACCCAGGACTGCGAAAGTCCCGACCAACCATAGGGGAAGACGGTCCGGCATCAGTAACCTCCCAAGTGTCGTCCAAATTAACCAATAATGTAACTTGAAAAGAGCAGGGCAGTTACTAAAACTAATAACAGGCCCAAAAAGAGCGAGGTGCGGTTGAGTTCGACACGGGGCCGCGAGGGAACCGAGTTGTAACGGTCGGGCGGACGCTGGTTCGGATTAGTCATGACAAACCTACTTTTGGATGAACTGCATGGCAACCAAGGCACCAAAGAAGAACACGGTCGGTACAGCCAGGGCGTGTACTGCCAACCAACGGACGGTGAAAATCGGGTAGGAGACGGGCTGAACGGAGCGGTTAGGGCGATTGCTGGATGTGGACGTAGACATGTGTACCTCCTAGGACAGGATTAGGGTGTGGGGGCGGGTTTGGTGGACTGGTCGAGTTGTTCTTTGCTTGTATAGCGGTCAGTGACGAGAGGTTTTTTGACCCCATCTTCTTTGTAATATTCGTTAGGGCGCGGTGTACCGAAGGCATCATAAGCAAGCCCGGTGCTGACAAACAAGAAACCACTGCTAAAGAGTAGCAAGAGGGCAGGAATGTGGATCAGCCAGTAACGGGTACTGGTGATGATATCTGTGAAAGGACGTTCACCGGTGGTACGGGACATGACGGGATACCTCGGCCTGACTGCTGTGATACCACATTTTACCACCGATACTACGGATCGTTAAGACAGATGAGAAAAAATCTTTGCATTAGTTTACAAGAGGCCCCCAACCCCCCAGCCC